>Ga0307928_10001612_pt1 | contig 17171 bp, 39 predicted proteins | sample AceLakmetagen232_FD_201815 | JGI IMG/M metagenome (GOLD analysis project Ga0307928, IMG submission 201815) | Saline water microbial communities from Ace Lake, Antarctica - #232 | ecosystem: Environmental > Aquatic > Non-marine Saline and Alkaline > Saline | place: Antarctica: Ace Lake... | reverse complement strand
TTAAAATAAAAAGATTTAACTTTATATAAATTTTGAAGCTATGGCAAACAGAAAAATGAGAGATGCAACTTACGAAAACGCATCAATAGATACGGCTCCCGGTGTTGGTGGATATTATACAACGGCAGTTAAGGCACTATTAAAACATGGGGCGCTGATTATGTCAATACGTGGCACATGGGCTGGTACTGTTACTTTGCAGTTTCGTCCCAAAGGAGATACTGCTTGGACTGCTTATAGCACTACATGGACTGCTAATGCTCGCCAGTTAATTGAGGATTCCTCAGATTGTGAATGGAGGGTAGGGGTAGCCAATGGTGATTATACTAGTGGCACTATCAGATTAGGAATCGAATATACACGGTACTAATGGGTATCGTTAGAGATATAGTACGACCTATCGTTAGGGATATTGTTAATCCTATTGATTCTCCTTATTTCTCGTGGAGTCGTTACTGGTCTGCACTAATAAGAAATATTGATAGTGTATTTTATGGTGGGTATATTACTGTTGTTGATGCCGGAGGAATAACTCTGGATGGAAAAGCAGAAGGAAGATGGTTTTTAAATAACGCTCACGAATCAAGAATAAGGCAAGCTGGGATCTTAATAAAAGTGAAAATATACAGATGCCCAAGCGGTAGTTGGGATGAGGTAACACATTATTTTTTACAAGTATGGAGAAAAAATGGAGCAAATTATGACCTTGTTGGGGAAGAAGATATATTAGCTGGGATGGGTATTCCATCAGAGATAAAAACGATTGACTTGGTAACAGCCATAAATGTTGAAGAGGGGGATTATATTGGCACTGCTGTAATAAGTGGTGTTGGTGATGATGCTGATAACACAACCTATGCTATGGCTGATCATATAGACGGATTAAATTATAAAAATACCCCTGAACCAACCGATACTGATTTTGATTGGGATTCTCAAGCTCAGATAGATTATGTAATGCCTATTAAAGTTTACGGTCAAGCACCGTTTATTGTTGGGATAGGTGATAGCATCATGGCAGGACACACAACACATTATTCGTTTATTGAGTCACAGTATATTACTGATATTACCAATCAACTGTTATATCAAATGCAAACTATTAATAGCTTGTTTATTTATCAGAATATGGGAGACGGAGGGCAAAACACATCACAAATTGAATCAAGGTTTGATACTGATTTAATTGCTTTAAAACCTAAAGTAGCTTTAATCAATGGAGGAGTAAATGACATAGCGGGGGCTGGTGTAAAAGCCACATTTTTAACTAAATGGACAAGCATGATTGATAAATGTATTGCTGCTGACATTATTCCTATTGTATGTAAGATAATGCCCTGGACGAATGGAACTAATGACCAAATGCAAGATAGGGATGATTGGAATACTGATTTAACAACTTTGGTAAATAGTTATCCTTCTAAAGTATGGCTTGTAGATTTTGATGGATTGGGTGTATTCCGGGCAGGTGGTGATGTTGGTAATTTGTGGGACATACAAGCTGCTTATGATGTAGGAGGGGCACATTTTAATTTAGCAGGATATACAAAAGCAGCAGAAATAATAATGAATACTATTCATGCAAGTTAGTGATTATGGTTTCAGTATAACTAAATAGAATGAAAGAATTTAAGATCCTTATAGAAAGATAAAGTTATGGCAAATTATAGTAATTCATCAAGCGAAAAGTTAAATACTGCTCATCCAGATCTTATTGCAATATTCACGGAGGTAGTAAAGATATTTGATAATACTATTGTTTATGGTTATAGAGACCCTGCCTTGCAATTTGAGCTATATAAAAAAGGACGTTCATTTGTTTCAGGGCAATGGATTGTAACTGATAAAGGTAGAGTAGTAACTTATAAAGATGGAACAGATAAAAAGTCAAATCATAATTATAATCCTTCTAAGGCTATTGATGCAATTCCATATTATTCAGATGCTCCACATTTAAGGTGGAGTGATACAAAAAGAATGTATTACTTTGCAGGACATGTAAAGGCTATTGCTCATAGATTGTTTGAAGAAGGTATAATAACACATAAAATTATATTTGGAGGCGATTGGGACAATGATACAAGGATAGACGATCAGACATTTATGGATTTAGCACATTATGAAATAAAATAATAAAATGAGTAATTTGGGAGTATTTAATTTAGATCATAAAGAATCTGTTGAGACTAAAAGAAAACGGATTAGCTCTCTTGTTATAGCATGGAAGAAAAGGAATGATAGTATTGCTGATATTAAACATCCGTATATACATAATTCTTGGAGAAGTATAAGGCACACTATAAAAGGAAAAAATATAGGATCAGACGAGAGATGGAGTAAGTACAGAAATTTTTACAATGATGTATTCCCGACATATATAGAAGGATATACTCTTCAAAGATTAGATAAAAATCAATCGTTTGGTCCTGATAACTTTATTTGGATTCCTCAAAAAGTTACATCATTATTAAGAGAAAAAACAATTAGAATTACTTATAAAAAGGAAACTTTAACTATCAATGAATGGGCAGAAAAATTAGAACTTTCTGCTAATGGAATAAAATTAAGATATCATAGAAATAAAGATTATTCTATTGAAGAGATTTTATTAGGCAAGAAAAGGTTGCCATCAAGATCAAAACTGAATGCACAGGAGTTAGTATATAAAGAATTAAAAGATAAAGCTTCTAAGATGTGTTCATCTTATCGAATAAAGGATAAGAAAAAACGATTTGAATTTAATTTAGATACTAATTGGCTAATAGAAAATATATTATTAAAAAAATGTACTTATTGTGATGATGATAAATATATCGGATGTGATAGGATAGACAATAGCAAGGGACATATTAAGAGCAATGTTGTTCCATGTTGTCAGACATGCAATATGGCAAGAGGAGATAATTTTACAGTAGATGAGATGATTGTATTAGGAAGGTGCATTTCCGAAATTAAGAATAAACGTACTGAATTTATAAACTTAACACAAACATCGTAATGGATAAAGATGATCGCACAGAAGTAAGAGAGATTATTCATGGTATTGTTGGTGGTTATCATGCAAAAGTAGATGCTCAAAATGAAGTGACTAACGCCGCTTTGAAAGAGATTAAAGATCATCTTGGTGTGCTTAATGGATCGGTATTATCCCATGAAAAATATATTGTAAGTGCAAAAGCTGTTTGGAAATTTGTACTAATTATAATTTCAATAGCAATTCCAATTGGTAGTATTTTATGTTATATATGGATATAAATTGACATGAGAAAATTATTTAAACTAACAACAGCATTGCCTATTTTACGATTCTTAAGATTCAGATGGTTTAAATCCTTTTGCTGGGATTGGCTGCCAATGATATTAATTACTTTAGCTTTGATTATTGTTTATTTTTCAGATAAATTGTTTAACTAAAATTATTACTATGGAAAGATCGAAATTTTTCTCATTAAACACAAGAGACTTTTTAAAAGGACTCTTGGTGGCTGTTCTTACTGCCCTTATTACCGGATTATATCAATGGGTTGAGGTTGGAGCGATATTAACATGGATAGCACTAAAGCCTATTGTGCTAGTCTCTATTGCTGCCGGATTATCTTATCTTGTAAAGAACCTGTTTACAAATACAGGAGGAGCAATATTAACAACAGAGAAATAAGTATATGAAAAAATATCTATTTCTTTTGTGCAGTTTGTTTCTTACAGGCTGTGCATGTGTATTGTCACAGATTCCGCCCCAAACTATTTATGCAGGATCAGGATGCTCAGCAACTTTACCGGATTATCGTTCACAAGTAATCGCAACGGATAATTGTGAAATCTCTGAATTTACTCAGACTCCTATCCCTGGAACTTTACTGTATCCGGGGAATATGGTAATAGATGTAACACTAAAGGCAATAGATAATTCTGGGAACTTTAGTCAGATTGTCTTTAGTGTGGCCCTGGTAGATACAATTAAGCCGATACTTATTATTGCCCCGGAACTAATGGCCACTACAGAAGAAGATATTGTTAATCTATATGATACATGGGAGAAAGCTGTTAAGATAAATGGTCTTGCAAATTTCATTTATGATCAGACATGGACTCAAGGATATTCATTTGCAGATACAACGTTTATCATGGACCAGCTACATTATTTTACTAACATTATTGAATTGACAGACGAGGAGTATGATCAATATGTTATTTTAAAAGAATCAGAATGAAATATATTAAACCCTTAATAATCAGTCTCATTGTAATACTTCTTTTTGGATCCTGTGTGACTCAAAAGAAATGTGCTTCGAAATTTCCTCCCCAGGTAATCAGGGAGCGTTATGACAGTATCAGCATTAAAGATTCAATCATCTATAAAGATCGATTGATTCCGTATTACATTAAAGGTGATACGCAATTCATAGAAAAACTGATACCAATAGATGTCGATATATCCCCAATAATTTTAGAAAGCTCATATTCAATAGCAAAAGCATGGGTCACTAATTCTAAACTTAAACTTCAACTTGAGCAAAAAGACCAGGTCATACAGTTTAAATTAGATAGCGCTGATAAGATTTCAAAACATTGGGAATATAGGTATTTGCAGGAGAAGGAGAAGCAAACAACTGTAATCAGAGAGAAGTATATCTCGAAGATTCATTCTATAGCCCTTTTAATAGTGATAGGAGAGCTTATCACATTAATAATATATATCACTATCAAAATAAAAGGCGGTGGCTTAAAATTGCTTATAAATAGGTTTAAATAGTTTTTCCCGGTTGGGGTTTGGGATAGGCGAGAGTTCTTGGGTTTGCTCTTAGCCTATCCTTTTTTTGCTTTAACGATAATAAATAACGTATTTAATAAATAAATATACAATAACATGCTATAAGTTAATTATTATTGTTATCTTTGTATAACATTAAAGCTCACTATTATGATTTACTGCATCCCATTATACTTATTTATATTAGTAATTATAATTTTATTAGTAAAGTCATTTATTAAAATGTTAAGACTATGAATCCACAGCAACTATCCAACAGAGATCAGCAACTTTATAAGATTGCAACAAGATGTATAATCCCTGTATTATTCCCTTCCGAATGGGCTGGTTACAGAGACAAAGCCGAGAGCAAGGAATTGAGAGATTATTTTCAAAGCAAAGTAAATGAGACATCATGTCCTTTCGCAACATGGCCTAAATCAAAATAATTATGGAAAACCTAGTTAAGACAGTAGAAATTGACGGTAAGATATTCGGAATTAAAGAAGAGCATTCGTGTGTTAATTGTTACTTCTGGAAAAACTTTAAAAAACCATGTCCGAAGGAACCTAAATGTTACGATCCTGAATCAATAATATTTATTGAGCTATGACACAGCTAGATAAAATAATAGAGATTATCTGCACAGGAGAGGGAACCAACTTTGATATTATAAGCGAAGATAATCGTAAGGAGGAGAATGTTTATTGTCGCCAGTTGATTATGTACTTTGCAAAGACCAAGAAGTTGGGTTCATTTCAAGTCATTGGAAATCTATTTAGAAAGGATCATGCGACTGTTATCCATGCAGTAAATACTATTAAAAACTACATTGAGACAGACCGATATCAAAGGAATAAGATCGAAGAATATTCAAAAAAGATTGACGACATTGATCGGATTAATCTACTCAAAAAGCAGATGACTAAGATAACCGGAGAACTTGAAAAGGAACTTTCAGCACTTGAAAGAAGGACTATCAACATCCGCTTATCTATTGACAATATTATGAATCAAATCGATAATAAATAAAACTTATAAATCATGGGAAAAATAATTAAGCATTGCAAGACTTGCAAGTATTGGAAAAATCAACAGGCTGAACTTGAATATAGTAAATTCAATGGCATATGTACCTGTTATAAATGGAAATTCACTATTCATAATGGTGGGGATATTAAACTACTTGACAGGGGGAATATAAACAAGGAGAAACACATGGGTATTCAAAGACTTGAATCACAAAGTGATATTATACCTATTGGTAGTGTTGATAAGAGTCGTTATTGTTTTGTAACAGGTGAAGAATTTGGATGTATTTATTACAAAATAAATAAACCACAATAAACATTGATATATTAACTAATTATATTATCTTTAGACTATGGAAACAAAAATGATAATAAATTTCACGAAGCTCATTTATGAGTACAACAAGGAACGAGGCAAGGCCAGAGGTCTGGATCCTATTTCCGAATTACTGACAAAAGCCGACCTCGCAAGGGAGTTGGTAGCTAAAGGAGTAATCAATGAATACCGAAGCGCAATCAACCTGATGCACTTTCATCAGCATGGGGTAGCGAAAAGCGTTGACTTTAAATTGCTGGAATTTGCAAAGGAGAAATTCGGCAAGAGTACTGACGAGATATTAAATGCTTAAATCATGAAAAGAGAGATAAAATTAAAGGCGTGGCATAAAAAAGAAAAGCGATTCATTGATTTAAATGGAGTTGATATTCGCTTTAAAGGTTGTGGAAACGAAGGTTCAATATATAACATATATGAGCAGGGTATATTAAAAACAATACCTATCGAAGATGTTGATTTAATTGAGTTCACCGGACTCCAAGACAAAAACGGAGTTGATATTTATGAGGGGGATATTGTAAGAGTACTTGAGGGATATGGAGGCGATAACTTTTTTAATTCATTTATAGGATATATGAATTATGATGCTCCGTGTTTCTATGTTAACCAACAGGATAATATTAAAAAAACTAAAAAGTGGAGCGGACAAGATTATAATTTTGAAGACCTTGAAGTAATCGGAAACATCTACGAAAACCCTGAGCTAAGATGAGTTACTGCCCTATATGCTTATCAGGCGACATAACAACTAAGCGTATTTATGTATGTAAGAAATGTCAAACTAAATTAAATAATCCCAAAAAATTATGAGTATTTCAAATCCAAAAATCCAGAATCCCTGTAAGAAGTTTATCGACTTCAAATCAGACAAAGGACAATTCTTTTTCTATGATAAAGAAAAGGAAGAGAAGATTGAACTAGTAGCACCGTTTTATTTTGTGGTGCTTGATGAGCTTGCAACCATATCAGGTTACAACAAGAAAAATGATTGCGGTATCTATTCTAATGAGGTACACCGCACTACTGATGAGATATTAAGGGTTAAGACCTTCAAAGGGTTTGAATCTATTACCGGTCTTTATAATGACATTAAAGATTCCGTTAAAGCAATGGGAGGGAAATACACAAAATCGGTATATGCTTTGCTTGTTAATCAGGACAAATCAACTGAGTTGATAAATATTAAATTCAAAGGTGCTGCTTTTTCTGCATGGCTCGATAAGAAGATACATATTGATACATCTATCATAAGTGTATCGGAATTTAAACAGGAATCTAATGGCAATACTAATTACATGGTTCCAATATTCAAAGGTTTTAAGATGGAGGAGGAAGTTTATCGCCAGGCTATTAAGATGGATAGCGTTTTACAGGAGTATTTGAAAGAATACAAAGCACAGCAACCAGAGAAGGAAATAGCTAAAGCGGACACTATCGAGGAGCCCTTAAAAGACAATCAGGGAGAATGGGTAGGCAAGAAAGAATTTGGAGCAATGAGCGATATTAATGACTTGCCTGGAAATGATAATGAAGATGATCTGCCTTTTTGATAATTGAAAAACATTTTGTATCTTTGGGATTGGATAGACCGGATTGATCCCCGGCTGACAAGGGAAACCAGAACTCCCTTCCAATTCCTTTTTGTTCTGGATTTATAAACAAACTGGTAATAATGAAAGAGATTAAATTAAGTCAGGGGAAGGTCGCATTAGTTGACGATGAAGATTATGAGTATCTAAATCAATGGAAGTGGTATGCTCATAAAAATGGGAATACTTATTATGTTAATAGGGATGTAAGACATGGGAGGTATCGTGAAAAAATATCCATGCACCGTTTTATAATGAATACTCCTAAAAAATTACAAGTAGACCATATAGACCATAATGGGTTAAATAATCAAAAAAATAATTTAAGAAATTGTACCCGGTCTCAAAATCAGAGAAATAAAATAGCTTCCTTAAAATCTTCAAAATATTTAGGTGTATCTAAAAGAGATAATAGTTATAAGGCAATAATTACAGATAATGGCAAAAAATATTATTTAGGAACTTTTCATTCTGAAATAGAGGCTGCAGCTTCATATAATGAGGCTGCTAAAAAATATCACAAAGAATTTGCAAACCTTAATAAAATATAATTATGTACGAAACAGCACTATCTACAATATCTGTTCTTCCTTCTACAAAGGAGCAAGAGCAGATGTTTCTCAGGACTATTAAGAATGAAATCCTGGCAAACGATAAAGATCCGCTCCCAATATTGGTTCAGTTAATCCGTATTGAAAGAACTATTAAAAAGATACTCACTGATGAGGAGATAGAATATCACTTCCTTAAAGAGTTTCTTTTATATGAAGCTGAAAAGATAGTCTCTATTGGTGGAGCTAAACTACAATCACAAGAGACAGGAGTGAAATATGACTACGCTGAGTCTGGCGACCCTATTTGGAACGATCTCAATGAGCAGATAACCGAACTCACCAAGAAGAAGAAAGAGCGTGAGACCTTCCTCAAATCGGCTAAGGATGGATTTGTCGAACCGACTACGGGGGTATTTGTTACATGCCCTCCCAAAAGATCAAAGACTAAAGTAGTGGTTAAGCTATCATGAAACGCAAACTAACAACTGAGACAGACCGAGAGATGGTAATTGGGTATATCAAAAGACTTGATATATCCAAGCTCCATACGGTTGAGGTTCTTAAAAAGAACGCTAATAGATCAGTTAGTCAGAACTCACTTTATTGGTTATGGCTTACTTGTATTGAACATGAGACCGGGAATGATCGGAATGATCTACATGATTATTTAAAGCATAAGTATTTACAGCCTGAAACGGTAGTTATATTTGAAGTTACTACAATCAAATTTACAACCAAAGAACTTAATACTACTCAGTTTAAATACTACTTAGATCATATCCAGGTATTCGCATCGACTGAACTTTCAATCACCTTGCCTGATCCTGAGGATCAATACTGGCAAGATTTTTATGAATATTATATCGATAAGTTATGAAAGCAAAAGAATTATCTATATTATTTAATGGATGTATAGTACCTCCAAAAGAGATGGAAAAATGTATGAATGAATTAATCAAAGACGAGCTTACAGACTTTTTAAAGTTTTTACTTGACAATGGTTACTGTGATGTTGATGTATATTCAGAGCCTCCATCTGCTATTGATAGATATTTAAATCCAAAATTAAATAAGTAGCTATGCAAAAGCACGTTAAAGTATATTTAGATCACTTTGGACTTGGAGATCAGGACACTTGGTTTTGTGAAGGTTGCGGAAGGGAGTTCCACATTAACAACGGATTAAATATTCATCACATACACGGACGAGGCCCCGGGAAGGATGTTATTAAAAACCTAATGAGCCTTTGTTTGAGAGATAAGGGATGTCACAACCGGGCTCACTCCTCAAAGAACTATGTCAGTCCTGATGAATTTCAATTAATACATAATTATTTCATGCAAGGGACTCGTCAATCATTTTTAAAATAAACTTCAAATAATATGAAAATTGCATATATAGCTCATCCTGTTGGCGGAGACGTTAAAGGAAACATCAAAAAGATCATAGCAATAGCAAGGCATATAAACCTCACTGAACCTGACGTCGTGCCATTTGTGCCATATTTAATAGATTTGTATAGCTTAGATGACAATGTGCCAAGCGAACGTCAGAGGGGCATTAAAAACAGTATAGCGGTGTTTGATAGATACATCATTGATGAGGTTAGATTATATGGTACAAGAATAAGTGAAGGCATGGAGTTTGAGATTGGGGATGCAATAAGTAGAAAAATCCCAATTATCCCAATGACTCCCGAAACTAAAATAAACTTCAAATAATTTCATATTAACAAAAAAAGGTTATATATTTGTAATAATTAATACGGAGCGATATGAATAAAGTAAATTATTTTATTAACAATACTGCCCTCACAGGCATACAAAGATCACTAAAGGTTTTGGGTCGCTCCGTTCCTTCGTGGTCTTTTTGTTTGTGGGGGCTTTTATTTTATAGTTATGGCAGAGGATAAAAGAGGTTTCGTTCTTTATGCTGATTTGATACATACCATAAAGAAAATGTCAAAAGAGAGAGCCGGAGAATTATTTTTAATTATTCTGAAATATGTTAATGATGAGAATCCTGTTATCAATGATGAGCTTTTAGACTTAGTTTTTGAACCTATTAAACAACAACTAAAAAGGGACTTAAAGAAGTATGAGAATAAGAAAGTTCAATGGAGTAAAGCAGGAAAAGCATCAGCCAACAAACGTCAACAACCGTCAACGGACGTTCAGCGGATGTTAACGGATTCAACTGTTATAGTTAAAGATACAGTTACAGTTAAAGATAATGTTAAAGTAAAAGATATTAAGAAAGGTTCCGAAATAAAAATTTCGGCTCCCTCTAAAATAGATTTTTTAGATTTAGTTATAGAAGAGTTTAAGAGATTATATGAAGAATCAAATGAATTACCTTATGCCGTAATCAATAAAGGAAAAGAGAGAGCAGCAACTGGAAAATTAATAGCACAATATAAGAGTGTTCATCCAGATCATAATTCAGATGAAACAATAAAAGGGCTTGGTTTGTATTTTGATAAGGTTGTGAATATAAATGATTCATGGTTGCGGTCAAATATGACACTTCCAATTTTAATGAGCAAATTTAATGAAGTAAATAATATATTAAGAAATGGAAAATCTACCAGTAACAAAGGCGGATCTGATAAAGAATTTTTCAACGTCGTCTCCCAGCGTCTCACCGGAAAGTGAAATATCAATTTATAAAGGTGATGTTATTTCAGATGAAAATATTATAAGGTATTCGGTTAAGGTTCGCCATGCTTTTCCGGCACTACCTCCAGAATATTATGGAGTGCTTTTAGATATGGCAAAAGAGGAGGGATTCACAGACGAAAGGTTTAGGGATGCGGTTCATTATGTTATCAAAACCTGTATTTATCCAGCTCCGACAATAGCACAATTTATCTCATTCGACAAAAGAATACAGACACTTAATTATGATAAATACCTGAAGTTATGTGATGAAGGACTTGGAAATAATTACGAGCCTATCACATTTAAAGACCGTCCGGCCCCGGTCTGGATTCACATAAACGACATTAAGCAATTTAATATTAAATCATATACAGATGAAAAAGATTAATAAAATACAAAAACTGCAATTTAAGTTAATAAGGAATAGTTCTTTTAATTCGCTTGACGGCAACCAGGTTGTTGATGATTTATTGAATAATAGAGAGTTATGGGATGGAGTAATTATTGACAGGCCAGGATCAGGATGTATTGATTTGATTAAGCTTAGAGACATTGAAGATAATTTATGGAATACAGATACTATTTATGTTTTATCTTCAGGAACCAATAATGTAAAACTACAAGAGATAGCTGAAGGGTGGAGTGCTGATGCTATAAAATTTATAACCGGAGGTCAGGCTGACGCATTACTTGGGTCATTCCCATCTAATAAAATGATTATGTCAGTCTGGTGGGATTAATGGATATTAAGACAATGCGAAAAGCCTGAACGATTTGAATGTGATATATTTTGGATTTAAACGAAACAATTAATAATTATGAAAACACTACTTTATGCTTTGCTTTTTATCGTCAGTTTACTATCAATAACATGGAGTCTCTTTTTGATAGCGGCGTATGTAACACCTAAAATCCCTTTCGGATGGCTTTTTATAATCACCTTCCTATCAATTGGGGGTGCGATACTATTCGGATACGCCTTTATGAATAATGTAAAGCAGACCTTATGAAAACAGCAGAAGAAAAATCAGTAAAGGAAAGAAGTATTAAAGATTTACTAATGTTAGTATGTGAGTTACATTCAAGGGCATTAGTAAGCCCATCAAAGGATATACACGATGCTTTTGTTGAGGCACGGAAAGAGATAGAGTTAAGGCTTGAATCTTCCCAGCAGCCAAGTAGGGAGAAGATCAAGCAAATATTATATAAATCAAGAGTGCTATTTTCAAAAGAACAATGGGATTTTCTTGTATCTGAACTATCAGAGGGGAATCAGGAAGTATATAATTGTCCCATAACAGATTCAAAGCATCCTTATAGTGAATATGCTATTACGAAGGAGCAACCAAGCAGGGAGAAGATCAGAAAAGCTACCGAAGAAGCCTATGATAAATGGAGTAGACTTGAAAACGAGAATGTCACTTATTTAGGTGAACTTATTGCTATCGAATTATCCGAACTATCGGAGGGGGAGGGAGAACATAAGCCAACGGATGAAGAGATAGAGGAGTGGAGTAAGGATAAGTTTGAAAAGTTCGGTATTGCTTCGACTGCCGCAGCAATGACAACAGCAAAAGTAATGCGAGACAACCCAGAGCAGTTTAAACAACTAACTAAATGAGATATGAAAGTAGATGAACATAATATTTTAGTAGAAAAAGCGAAAAGTAAGAAAGATGGAGTTTATTCTTATCGTGGTTATTTATATGTTGTTAAAAATAATAACTTTAAGGCTTTTGCATCTCCTTACGGGATTTTATATGCTGTGATCGGAAGTTTCACTACTCAGATTGGCTTTTGCCAAAGACATGATAGTAGAACTAAATTACTTCAATATTTAAACCGAATAAAGAAAATGACATGAAAACAATAGATGATATTTATAAAGAGTGGTGCGGATGTACAAGATTAGAAAACTCAGTAAAGTTAGTACATGATAGCACAGAGGCTATTGAATTTGCAGCGTATTATGCCTCACAGAGTAAAAACATACCGAGTGATGATATTGAAAAATGGCTTGACAAAGAATATCCTCTTTATAAAAATCCCAATAAAAAAGAAAGAGAAATTAATACCATACAACTTCTCATTAGAGATGGGATAAACTATTTCGCAAAGCACATCATAGACTTTTGGAGAAACAGTAAATAAGAACACCAACTAAAGGATAAAGAGATGAAAAAAGTATTAGCAGTTTGTAAAAAGACATATCCTGATGAAAACGATATGATAGATTGTTACGATGGAAAAATAAAACCATGCGATGTTAAAATATATCATAAGGGTAGAAAGTATTTAGTATATCCCGATCATTGTGATAAGGAATATTATACTGTTATAAAAACACTAAACCCCATTAAATAACAAATTATCGGCAGCAAATCACGTTTAGTGCCAATAATACTATACTAATAATATATAATGAGTATTTAAATTCAACTAACCAAAATAAAATGAATGATACTAACATGGCTAATGATAACGTGCAAAAAGAGTGTTATCATACTGATATTGAGCAACCCCATCCCGAACAATGTACTCATAAGTGGAAATTAGGTTATTCTAAATGTCTGCTGTGTGGTATAGAGCATAGCGATACTATGGAACAGAAGCCAACGGATGAAGAGATACGATTTATTTCAGAGGATATAAAAGATATTGCTCAATTATTACTCAATGAAACACAAACACCCAATAGTAGTGAAACGTATACTCCTTTGTATGTATTAAATGAGATGGGAATGAGAGTCCTTAAATTAATTGGTGAAACGTACCCCATTGAATTTATTGCAGATTTATCAAGCAGAGATTACGAGCATATAAGATTCCACTATAAAATATGGAAAGGACATAAAAAATGAACAGATTTATGCGATGGATTAAAGCAGATGATATAGACAATGAACTTGGTGCAGGTTGCTTGGTATCGTTTTTAAGAATATTTCTTTGTATTATATTATTAGGAACGGTGATATGTTGGACGATAGCATTTATAATAGGATAGCAATGAGAGACAACCAAATAAATAAATAATCATGAAACAACCATTAATTCCACCAACAACAGACGTTGAGAGAATAATACAACAGCGAAAGGAATTTCTTGCACAAGCCTGTAAGATAGAGAAGGGAATACCGATCCCAGAGAAAGCCCCGAAAACTAATATTTATCAGTTAGAAAGATTAGAGGTTGGAGACTCGATCCATCTCCCGCTTATTTTTGGAGAAAGGCCAAAGAAGAAGTTTTCAAGACTGGCGCAAGCAGTGTTCACTTTCCGTAAGAAACACCCGGAAAGAATGTTTACAGTACGTCACGTGGTGACAAGCGAGTGTGTAAGATGTTGGAGAATTAAATAACTAAATAATCATGGGACACATTAAAGGAATGACAACCGTAAGGAATGCAGCAAAGCAAGCCTTTGAAGCAATGCCGGAAGAGTTCTCCGGTGAGTACCTAACTAAGGTGGCAAGGTTAATCTGTCGCAGGCCAAGAGCATACTCAGGGACATTCTTCAGGAGGATGAGAGAAATGAGATCAGAGGGGTTGTTGAATTATAAATGCACCTCAATTATTAATTCGCAATACATGAAGCTATGAAAGAAACAGTTTGGGTAGCATTTTATAATCCTATGATATATGAGAGCAGTCCCGGGATAATAAGCATCCATAAAACACAAAAGGGTGCCGAGATGGCAATGGATTTTCATAAAGAAAAAGAGAGAAGATTATGGCTTGAGATGTATACTACTAAAGAAGATCAGGAAGAATCTCCATTTGGCACATTCGAGGCTTGGTTAGTTCAGGACATAGAAATAAAAGAGTAAAATTAATAACATACAACATGAAAGAGATTAATACAGATTCATTGATGCTAGGAATGTTTATACTTGTATTCTTTATAGCAGTACTGTTTATCCTGGCAAAGATCGTTGTGGATATTGGAGTAAGGAACGCAAAGAGGGCCAGTGTATATGATAAGATATACAAAAATATTAATTCTCTTATCGATAGTAATGAGGTGTGTGAGCCAAATTATGTCTGGCTAATGAGCTTAATTGATTATCTGGGAGCATTGGATTACAAGGATAAAAAGCGGACTACTGACTTAACAGTCAAGTTCTTGCGTAAATATAAAGAGATAGCAGAAAAGCGAGCTGCGGAAAATTAATATATTTGTAACCAAAATAAGTATTATGAAAGCTAAAGAATTAAGAATCGGGAATTGGATAAATTACAAGGGTAATCCATGTAGGTTTGATATAGGCGACTACTATGAGGCAAATCACAATGATGAGTTTTTAGAGCTGCTTGTTAAGCCTATCCCACTCACGGAAGAATGGCTATTGAAGTTTGGGTTTAAGAAAGATACTATGTCTTTTTGGGGAGGGTGGTTAAGCCCGTCATTTGATTTAGGTTCTCAATTGCGAATCAGAACATACTCAGAGGATACTTACCAGATGAGAGAAGTTCGATTAAAACACGTTCACCAGCTCCAAAATCTGTACTTTGCTCTGACTGGTGAAGAGCTTATTATTCACGAATAACAAATACATGAAGATGCTAAACATAATTTCTATATTAATATTGCTTACACTGCCTTTAAAGGCTCCAAATGACAAAAGGCTAGTGATAGTACAGCCAGAGAAGATAATGCCCTATGAAGCTATATGGAACGCTGTCTGTAAAGTTGAATCCAGTAATGATCCTTTTGCTATTGGCGACAAACATCTACCGAAGCACTCTTATGGAGTTGCTCAAATCCGCCAAATACGATTAGATGATTATTACGACAGGACTGGAATACGATACACCACTGAGGAAATGTTTGATCCGGTTAAATCCAAAGAGGTATTTATTTTTTTCGCTCACCGGATTGGTCCGTATGATTTTGAGAGAGTGGCTCGGAATTGGAACGGTAAATGGTCACTTACTGAAGGATATTGGCGAAAAGTCCAGAAAAATTTATTATCTTTGTAGTGCTTATAATTCATGCTATGAATCAAAAAGAATGTATTAACGCCCTGAAAGTAAATGAATCTCTCCTTTATGGTGTGGATTATAAGCCATTTACCGTAGGGGTTTTATATATTATATTATGGGATATTGTAAATTAAGAATGGTGTGGAATGACATGAAGAGAAGGTGTGACAATCCAAATAGGATTGCATATAAGGATTATGGAGGCAGAGGGATTAAAGTATGTGCTGAATGGTATGATTATAAAGTATTTAAATTATGGGCTTTAAATAATTATTATTCAGAAACCCTTTTATTGGATAGGATAGATAATGATGGCAATTATGAACCTTTAAATTGTAGGTTTACAACTCGGTTTGAGAGCGAACTTAATAAAAGAAAAGGAGGATTGAATAATATAAGATTTCATAAAAATAAGTATGAGGTATCTATGAAAAGATACGGAGTTTGTTTTCATGTTGGGACATATCCAGATATTTATACTGCAATTGGAAAGAGAAATGAATTTGAATTAAAAATAGAAACGTTTTTATATAATATTACTAGCACTAATAAATGTAATGAATGCGGAAAAGGATTAGAAAATGGCACAGTATTTTGCTCTATTGATTGTAGGATGCACTATTACAGCTAATTAAGACATACGCTTATTTGAATAAAGTAAAGAAACATTTATAAATTAAAACCTATATTATGAGATATACTTATTTAATGTTTGATGGAGAGTTTTGTAAAATTGGCTATAGTAATAATCCAGAACAAAGGTTAAGGGGGTTTAAGGTAGCTGTACCGGAATGTAAATTGATTTGTTATGGAAGGGGAATAACAGAAAGCCAATTACATACAATGTTTGCTAAAAATAGAGTTAAAGGAGAATGGTTTTATCTTAACTTTAATGATGTTGCAAAAATAACAAAACTCATTACAGATCAGAACAGTGAAGAAATACAGGTAATTCAATTTAGTAGGTGGCTCGATGAAAATTGGGATAAGGAGGGTAGCACCAAATCAATCTTTAAGTTGCTTAGAAAAGCGGAATTAAAAAATAAGCAAAAACCAAATTTCATAAATACATCTGTTATTGAGCTAATTGAAAATAAATTGCAGGGATGGATGGATAATGCAATGATGAATCTTAATAAATAGAATAAATGCTAGAAGAACAAATTAAACAGTACATCGGTAAGTTTGGAATAATAACCACTAAAGGCGAATTTCCAAAGATAGTTCCGGGAGTGATTAAAGAAATGGACGACTGGAATGATGTATGGTT
>Ga0307928_10001610_pt1 | contig 17172 bp, 21 predicted proteins | sample AceLakmetagen232_FD_201815 | JGI IMG/M metagenome (GOLD analysis project Ga0307928, IMG submission 201815) | Saline water microbial communities from Ace Lake, Antarctica - #232 | ecosystem: Environmental > Aquatic > Non-marine Saline and Alkaline > Saline | place: Antarctica: Ace Lake... | reverse complement strand
TTGTAGATTCTTCTAATGGGTTTTTAATATCTAAATATTCAGGAGAGAATCTAATGATGGACCGAGTGGTGTTAGGGTGCGATGCTATTTTGGAAGATGGATCAATAATAAATAAAATAGGTAGTTATGAAATGGCAGCTACTGCATATTTAGAGAAAGTACCTGTTTATATAATTACGCCATTATTAAAATATCATGCTAAAGATTGGATTAAAATAGAAAGAAGACCTGCAAAAGAAGTATGGAAACAAGCACCAAAGGAATTAAAGATAATAAATTTTGCATTTGATAAGGTTCCAGCAAAATATATTACAGGAATCATATGTGAATTCGGAGTTATTAAACCTAAAGATATCAAGAAAACAATTAAAAAACATTATCCATGGCTAAGTTAAGTTATTTACATTTAGGCACAAAGCCTAAGCCAAACGAAATTGTTACAACGTTAAGAGTTTTATCTTCTAAAGGATTAAGTTTAAAAAGAATAGCAGAAGAGATTGCTTCTGAATCTTCTATTGGAACGTGGACCACTATTGGAACTTTAAATAAGAAAACATTTAATAAGTTATCAGCAAGAGTTATATATATAAATTATGCAACTCAGATTATAAAAATAGCTTATCCAATGGATCTTTTTGAGAAAGGAAATATTCCGCAATTGTGGTCTACTGTCGCAGGAAATATCTTTTCAATGAAAATTCTAAAGAGTTTGAGAATAGAAGATATTTATTTCCCTGATGAATATATTAATTCGTTTCCAGGTCCCGCATTTGGCATAAAGAAGATTAGAGAATTATTCAAAGCTAAAGATAGACCATTAGTCGGTTGTATTATTAAGCCTAAAGTAGGATTGACTCCTAAAGAGACAGCTAAATTAGCTTATGATGTATTTAGTAATGGAGTCGACCTGATAAAGGATGATGAAACTTTAACTAATATGACTTTTTGTAAGTTTGAGCAGAGAGTTAAGGAGGTAAGTAAAGCTAGAGATAAAGCAGAGAAAGATACGGGAAGTAAGAAAGAGTTTATTTTTAACGTAACTGCTCCCTATGAAACAATGATTGAACGAGCTAAGTTAGTTAAGAAATATGGTGGACATGTAATTATGATAGATATTATTACTACTGGATTCTCCGCATTGCAATCATTTAGAAATAGAAATTTAGGATTAATTATTCACGGACACAGAGCAGGGCATTCTGCCCTAACTGATGATATTTCCATGTTAGTTGTCTCTAAATTAGTAAGAATGTCTGGAGTTGATGAATTCCATACAGGAACAGTTGTTGGAAAGATGGATGGAAAGAAAAAAGACATAATAGAAATTAATAATTTCTTAAGAGGAGATTGGGGTAAGTTAAAGAAAATTATGCCAGTTGCTTCTGGTGGATTACATCCTGGATTAACTGAAAAATTAGTTAAGATATTAGGAACTGATTTAATTATTAATTTTGGAGGTGGTATTCATGGACATCCAAAGGGGTCAGCCAAAGGATCAAAAGCAGCTAAGCAATCTATAGATGCTGCTGCTCAAGGGATTAAGAACACTGTTTATGCTAAAGACCATAAAGAGTTAGATCAAGCATTAAAATATTGGAAAAAATGAAAAAAGATTGTTTTGTATTAAAATCTAAAATAATTGATATTGAAGCCAAAAGAGATTGGATAATTTTGATTAATGCCAAAGATGCTAAGAAGTATGGAGTAAAACCCGCTTCTAACATCCTAATGGAGCTAGCAGGGCAAAATATCGCCGCAGAGGTCACATTAACAGACACTTTAGTTAAGCCAGGAGAGGTTGGTATATTTGAAGACTTAGCAAATAGATTCAAGATCAAAACAGGGTCTAAGATAGATTTTTCTTTAATTGGAAGATTGAAATCCTTAGATGCTGTTCAGAAGAATATGCAACAAGGAGTAGAATTAACTTATAAAGAGGTTTATTCTATTATTGAAGATATAGCTTCTAGAAAGTTAAATGATGTAGCGGTTGCATTCTTTATTGCTTCAACATTTTTTGGTGCTATTTCTCGACAGGAAATGTATTTTATGACTAAAGCTATGGCTGAAACTGGAAAGAAGTTGAAATTCCCTGGAATGGTTGTTGATAAACATTCGGTTGGTGGATTAGCAGGAAACGAAACTACACCAATTATTATTCCAATTATAGCTAGCTTTGGATTATTGATTCCTAAGACATCATCACGAGCGATTACATCTGCTTCAGGAACAGCTGATACGATGGAGGTTTTCTCTCCTGTTTCATTCCCACTAAAGAAGTTAGAGCAAATAGTTAAAAAGACTAATGCATGCTTGGTTTGGGGAGTAGGAGACGTAACACCATCTGATGCTAGAATCATTGATATTGCTTCACAACTATATATTGAATCATTCGCAAAAATGGTTCCTAGTATTATTGCCAAGAAAGCAGCTTTAGATGTTAAATATTTAGTAATTGATATTCCTGTGAATCCTACGGCCAAGATTAAAGACATGAAGACTGCTAATGAGCTTAAGGATATTATGGAAGACATTACTAAAAGGATGGGAATGAAAGCTATAGTTTCTATAAATAGAGCTAAAGGGCCTATTGGAAGAGGATTTGGTGGATCATTACAGGCCAGAGACGATATGTATGTATTACAACAGGACGTAAGACGTCCTTTAGATTTAGAAAAGAGAGCAATACAACTGTCTGGTATTTTATTAGAGATGACTAAAAAAGCTCCTAAAGGAAAAGGAGAAGAATATGCTAAAGAAGCGATAGTTTCTGGAAAGGCTCTAAAGAAGTTTAGAGAGATTATTAAAGCTCAAGGAGGTAATTCTAGAATTACAGCTGATAAGATTAAATTAGGAACTATTCAACATCAAATAAAAGCTAAAAAATCTGGTAAAATTAGTAAAATAAATAATACCAATCTTGTTAAGAGTTGTAGATTGCTAGGATCTCCGTATATTAAGCCCGCAGGAATATACTTAGAAAAGAAACTCGGAGAGACTGTGAAGAAGGGAGATGTAATATTTACTTTCCATACAATTAATAAATTTCATTTGAATTTAGCATTGAATGGCTATAAGGATAAAGAGATATTTGAGATTAAATAACTCTTAGTTCGAGTCTAACCCGGGGAGCCAGTCATTTCTTATTATAATTTGTTTCTCTCTGAGTAGTGTTTTAATCAGCTCAGTTGGTTCAGATTTTACGATTTTTTTATCTTTTACTAAGAGACTTTCCCAGAAGAATGCTAGATAGAGCCGTTTAATTTCATAAGGGGCTTTTTTATATGCTTCATAAATATTTCTTGAAAGCATTAAAACCTGCCTGACAGTATCAGTGTCAACATCGTGTTGAGTTTCTAGTCCTTCGATTTGAGTATTAATTTCACTAAGCTCTTTTCTATAGCGATTTCTTATTCTTTCGAAATCTTCATCTGATAGAGGGCCATTTATGAGTTTTTCTTCGGCTCGTTCTAACTTCCTTTCAATACCCATCTTTTGATTAAGCAGAACCTTTTTACCTTGTTTTTTCTCAATATTTTTATTTTGATAAAAATCTTTTACCTTTTGGACAACAAATTCTATAAACTCTTTTTCAAATTCTATGCCTTTAAATTTTTCTTCAACCTGCTTTTCTAGTTTTTTAACCTCTATATTTTGTCCTTTATTGCTATGACTACTGTTCTTGGCGGTACAATGGTAGTAATCAAGATTTTTACCAGTGCGATGTTTTTCAGCAGTATATCTTTGGCCACAGATATCACAGAAGACAAAACCCCTTAATAAGAAATTATGTATTCTTCTTCTGCAGGTATGATGATTATGATTATCTATGATAGATAAAATTTGCTTATGTTCTTTCATACTAATCATTGGCTTGTGTTCTCCCACTCTTTCTTGTTTATTCCATCTCATTAATCCTGCATAAAAAGGATTCTTAAGTACATTAATCATAGTACTTAGACATACTTGTTTTGAACTTACTCTGCCCTTTAGTCCTTGTTTATAAAGTTTTTCCGTGATTTCTATGGCTGAGTAGTTTCCAGTAGAATACATTTTCAAACCTTTCTTTATAAGATGCCACCTTTCTGGATCTGGAACGATAACTTTTTTCTCATTAATTGTCTTATTGATATAACCAAGAGGAACCCATCCAGGCCACCAACCAGAGTCAAATCTTGCTTGTAACCCTTTTTTTGTTTTTCTACCATTAATTTCTGATTGAAATTGATTAACACTAGCTAAAATAGTATCAATCATATTGCCCTCAGGGCTATCATCAAGCATTGGCTGAGCGACTGAAACAAGTTTGATATTAGCTTTTTTTAAAATAGCTCTTACAGTGAGGTGATCTTGTGTATTTCTAGCTAATCGATCTGTTTCTTGAACAATAACCATGCAGATTGAATTATCTGTTTGGCATTGTGCTAATAAATCTTTAAGGGCGGTTCTATTGAGATTAGTACCACTTTTTCCTTCATCTCTATATGTGTCCAACACCTTGCATCCATTATCTTCAGCATATTTTTTACAAATTTTTTCTTGAGAATCTAAAGAATAACCTTCGACTTGTTCAGCACTTGAGACGCGAGCATATATAAGACAATTTTTTATTTCTACTGACATTTTTGTGTATTAAATAATATAATTACGTTCAGAGTTTCGATAGAAGCTCTTAAGTATTATATCTTTAATCTATTTAATTATATGGAGCTTTTGAGAGATAATCAACCTTCTATATTATCTATATTTATTAGTTAATAATATAGTTTTATGTTTTAGAAGAGAATATAAATTATAATATATAGACTATAGTAGAGTAATCTTGTTTTTTACTAAGAACCAGATTGATTTGGATTCTTTTTGTTGATATTTTTAGTATTAACTTAGAAACATATAGAACATAAGGATTTGTTAGTTTTTAATTATTTCTATGGTTTCATTATTATCTAATTGTTTCTTGGTCTGATGATTGATATTCCGTGAATTCTATAATGCATTATACTTTTGATGTTTTTCTGTTTATTGTGATTTTTATAACCTACTTATAATTATGGTTCTGCCCAACATTGGTATTGATTTAAGATTTCTTCTTCAAGGGTTTCTTTGAGAGCAGGAGAGATACAAAGGTATTTGAATCCTTTCTTTTGTGGTAATTCTACATTGAGTCCTCCGTATTTGCTTTTCCATACTGTAAATCCTGTGATTGTAAAATGTTCATCTTCTTCGATTCTTTCTCGATTCCTTAATATCGTGTCGCAAAATGCGAGTAGGTTATGGTGACTATTCTCTGGAACTTTGCGGAACTTTATTTGTATATTATTAAAATTAATATTCATGTTCATTTTTGCTTGAGATTAATTGTTTTTGGTTAAAAGGTATAAAGCCTCATGTTTTGCTATTTACCTACCTTTACGGAGGAGTTTGATAGGTTAAAAGGGGTTCTTCAAGCTATTCTGCAGGAAGCATAGATAGGTTATACAGGTGTTTTAAGATACTCCTCTTATCTTCCCTACTATAGTCATCTTTATCTACCAATTCGTTAAAATGTTTACGGATTGTTGCGCGAGCGAAAGTCCTTCCTTTTAAGGTTTCAGCAAAACAGAGGTAATCACTTAATAAAGGATTTCTTTTTTGGATTTTTAGGAAAACTCTTTTTAAAGATTTCATATTATTTTTTTTTATTAATTTTTTGTAAATCTATTTGTCTAATTAAAATCTCTGCCATTGATTCTGCTGCATTCAATAATTTCTTATTTTTCTCTTTTTTGATGGTTTTTTCATTTTTCATGGGTCTTTTTATTTTTAATAGCGAATTTCACGCTTCAGAAAAATAAAAAACCTCCCTAAAGAGATTAATAATCTTTTGTCCTATGTTTTAGTTGATATTAAGCTTCTCCTATCTGTTCTTTGTAGAATATATCATCATCTTTTTCAATCTCTTGGCGCTTCGGATTTTGTGTCGTTGGATCTCTATCTCCCATCTTTTTATATAATTCATTCGTCATGAGTAAGCCTAGCTTTATCTTGTAAGATTTTTGATGTTTATAAGGAAGACATGGTTCATAAGGATAGAATGGATCGTATTCTATACCAAAGTAAGCCTTAAGCTTCTTTGAGAGTAACTCTTTCTGCTTTTTATATGTAAGCTTAGAGTCAGAATCTTTTATCGTTATTTCCTTATTTTTAAATGCTAGAGTTTTTAGGAATTCCCATAATATACTTTCTTTCTTTCCTTTGCCGATGAAACCCATTTCTCTATAATTGGCTGTGTGTCGATTCTTCCCAATTTTAATTGCAACAGTTTCTTCGTCTTGAAATACTACATGAATATTTTCCCACTGAGTACCGGCTGGGATAGCATGAGGAAATCTATATTTTATATTGCCTGTTTTTTCAATCCGTTGATAATAACTCTCGATGTCACCAATAATCTTTATCCTTATTTTATCTTCAGGGTTGTTTAATTGATAGAGAATAGTGGAAGATGTCATGCTTGAGATGAATTCTTCTTTTTCAAATTCTTTTATATATGCCCATATATCGCATAGGAATGCCTCTTCAACATGAGGAATCTTTGCTGTTAGAAGTTCTTTGGTTGATATGGTTGCAGGATTAAAAGATTTGTTAGAAAATGGATTTCTTTGCCAAGCGTCTGCTATTTCATTTAAGCTTAAATCAACATGCTCACCATCTGTGATATAGTATTTTTGTATTATCAATTCTAATAGGGATTTTAAGTAATTCATATTTTTATAAATCGCATAGGAAACTCTAAAAGTATAATGCATTAGAGTTTTATTATTTTAACGCTTCTGGCTTGTTTCTGCAATACAGGGGTGCTAATCTGAAAATATGATTAAAAAAAGGATAGCCAATGATAAGTTGACGACAGAACAGGAGGTCGAAAATACAGTAAAAGCAGGGTTACAGTTAATTCCAGTAGTAGGAGGAACTCTTGCGACTTTATATTTTGATAAGAAACAGCAAAGACAATTTAATAGGTTGTCAGGTTTTTACAAAGAATTATCTAAAGAATTAAAAGTTTTTAAAAAAGAACTTTCATTAGACAATCAAGACAAGATAAAGTTGACGACTTTGATAGAAAAAATTAACAATAAAGTTGAGAAAGAGGTATTACAAGAAAAGATAAATTGTTTTAAACATTACTTCAAGAATATTTTGATTCAACCAGTTAAAGATGATTATGACGAAAAAGTTTTTTTTCTAGAGTCATTGGGTTCCATGAGCTTGTTGGAAATAGAAATTTTACGCTTTTTGGATTCTAAAAGTGATTTTATGAAGATAGGAACAATCAATAAGCCAGGAATAGAACAATATGCCATAGTAGGAGCTATCGGTCGTCTGCGTAATCTAGGGTTTCTACAATCAGTAACTGGCGGAATGTCTTTCGGTGATATGAGCGACAATTATCTCAAAGAGGCAGTAAAAGTAAGCTCGTTCGGAGAGAAATTTATAAAGTTTTGTCTAAGCACTTAAAAAAAGCTTATGATTATAAGAAATAATATTATATTCTATTTTTTTAACATTTTCTCGGTGTTTATTTTTTTGTTTTTTTATATTATACTTAAATTATACAATTGAATATCTAAATTGCCTAAGTTCCTATATGGAATATGGCATAAAACCCCACTACAGGATAGAGAGCTCGTCGTCAGAGTACCTGTAGTGGGTCATGTCGGGAAACCGGCGTGGGTGGCTTCGGTCATCGCTGGCGGCGGGCTTTGTGGTTTAAATTTAGTTTAAAATACAAAAGCAAAATGCAATTAATTAAAAAATATGTCTATTCTTTTAATTATAATATTAGTTATAATGGCTGGTGCAGTGTGGAAGCATTTTAATGAAAAAGATTTGGAGGAGGAAAATGATGAACCCTCTATGTCTCCATGGAAAAAGAATTTTAAGGGTGGTTGGTTGTTAATCATTCTTACGATTATTATATTTATGACTCTTTCTAGTTTTGGAGATAAGGGAAAAGTCAAAATAGAACCATCAGATAATTCAAGTTATAGTTTTATGTTAGCATCACTCGATACAGGGCATACTAATCCTTCTCAATATCTAGTAGAAGATTTTGAAGATTTATTAAGAAATCTTAAAAGAAAATGTCCTAATGAAAGCGAATCAAATATCTCAGATTATATTGTTACAGTAAGAGACAAAATTATAGAAAAAGGGATTAACGAATCTTTATTTCAAATAGGAACAGCCATGGATAATAGTATTCCAGAAGAAGCAATAGGGACAATAAAATGTGCTGAAGTTGCTGCTACATTAATTGTTATGACTGGGAATTAACTAAAAATAAAAAGAAACCATTATTCTAATCGAGTTAAAGAATCGCTATTTTAGTGATTTTTTGATAAAATAAAATTATGGAATTAACATCACTTTGGTTGATCGTGCTTGTGGGATGTATTATGTGGGGCATAGGAAGATATTTGATTAACAAAAGAAAGCAATATATTAGAGATGATGCCGCTAAAGAAGTAGTGACAGATTCCATTCTTCAGGCGACTAGAAAGAAGATTCTATCTATCAATAGAAAATTATTACCAAAAAGTGATAGGACTTACCCAGTAAATGGGGAATTATTACTAAAAAGTAATAGGATTTGCCCAACATGCAAAGGTGTTTTAATAAGCAGGAAGGGAAAGTTCGGGAAGTTTTGGGGTTGTAGCAATTATCCTAAGTGTAAATTTACTGAAAGTTAAAAAATGGGATATTTTGAGGAAAGAAAACAAGAACTCAAAGATTTAATAACCCTTGTTAATAAAGAAAGGAGCGATTTTGAACGTGCTGCTAAGTCAGAAAGTTCTCGAATGGAGAAAGACAAAGAGTACAATAAAAGACTAAGAGAAGGAGTAGAACAAATGGCAAAAGAAAGACAGGTCGGATTTCCTTGGCTTGCAAATGCTTATAAGGATTTATTCTCGCTAGAAGATAAACAATTAGTTAGTCATCTTAAAAATAAATCACATCCTGCCGTTAGGGCAAGCGAGATTGTAAAGGAACAATCAAGATTAAGGAGAGAGGCAATAAAAGACAAGAAGACAGCAGAATATTTAGTAGCGTATTATGAAAGCATCGCTCCGTTTCTTATAGACCTTAAAGAAGAGGTGGATACTGCAACAGAAGAAGAGAGGAAATTACTAAAGGAGTATTCAGAAGAAGAGCTAGAAGATGGTACTACAAAATATTTAACTAAAGAAGAATATAGAAAGTTGCCTAGCGTTGAGAGGAATCAAATGGCCCTTGACCGTTTTTGGACCAGGCGTAAGTCTAAATGGTTAATAGGGAGGCTCTATGAAAGATATGTGGGTTATTTATATGAAAAGGATGGTTATGATGTAGAGTATGTTGGAATATTTAAGGGATATGAAGATTTAGGCAGAGATTTAATCTGTCAGAAAGGGAATGATTTCATTGTTATTCAATGTAAGAATTGGTCTAAGTTTAGAACAATTTATGAGAAGCATATATTCCAATTTTTTGGAACAGTCTTTCAATATCGAGACGAAAACCCAGATAGGAGTGTAGAAGCTATATTCTATACATCAACCACATTATCAGATTTGGCTAGACGTTTTTCACAAGAGCTGGGGATAGGGCTGAAAGAAAACTTAAAATTAGATAAAGATTACCCCTGTATTAAATGTAATATTTCTTACGTAGATAAATCTAAAATATATCACCTTCCATTTGATCAACAATATGATAATACTAAGATAGAGAAGAAAAGGGGTGAATTCTACTGTAAGGCGGTTAAAGAAGCAGAAGATAAAGGATTTAGAAGGGCGTTTAGATATCAAGGAGATAAATTAAATAAAAATTCTTAATTTCTATATTTAATATTAATAATTAAAATATAAACATGGATAAGAAATATATTTACCCATTAACAGCAATTGTTTGCTCTGTTATTTTAGGAGGTAGTTTCCTAGGGGTTCAACTTAGCAAGCAAGGTTCTATTGAGGAACAACAAATACGCGAGATTGAGGCAGTGAAACTAGAAAGAATAGAGGAGAGTGTTAAAGAAGCGGCTAAGAAGATAATTTTGGATGAATGTCTGGCCCATGCCCATGATATTTATTCTATCGCCTGGTTGGATAAATGTGAATCTGAAGGGAAATTGTCGTTGGAATGTATAGGGTTGAAAGATATAACATACAGTGAATATAAGAAGGAGTGGGAGGAGGAAAGAGCTGAGTATTCTGATTTGGATATGGATGCATTCATAGAACCAGCTTATGAAGAGCGGTTAGATGAATGTCATTGTAGTCTTTACGAGTCTCAGTATAGTCTAATTGAAGAAAGATATTCTATTAAGAAGGAAGAGTGTTTTAAAAAAAATCCAGTCGATTAGTTATCCAACAATTAAGGTTAGTTTTATACATAATCTATAATGAATATTAATCCTAAAAAATAGATAATTTGTGTTTTAGTTAATTAGTCCAGCGATGGGCTTTTTGTGTTGTTTTTTAATTATAAAAGTGATAATTTGGAAGTATGGACAAAGAGGCAAAATGGGAAAAATATAAAAAGAAGGATGAAACGTATCTCATCAGTACAGATGAGGTTTTGGTATTCATATTAGGTTTTTTCGTTTTCGTTTTTTTCCCAACCTATCGTATCTTTTTTATAATCTCTGTTGTCGTTTGGTATTGGTTAAAGATTAGGTTTTATGAGAGCAAAATTATAGCCAAAGAAAAAGAAATTTATAATATTTATTATGAAAATGCCGCCAATCCTTATATGAGTCAATCAGCCCTTGAAGGGAAAACAGAGCATGATAGAAAGCCGATGAAATATGATTTGAGACAGTTAGAGAATAAAAGAAAATTTCTGGTTGACAAATTTATCATCCTAAATCTAGTGTTGATTTTACTAATAGAATTATTTATTAAATAAAATATCGAGACACATCTATGAACAAGTTAATAACACAAGTCACAGTATGGTTCGTCGGGGTTATTTTAGGTGCATTATTATTAAGTTTGATTACTTGGGTATTAAAATTTTTATATGATTATTTCATAAAATCTCGGAAAATCGTATCCGTGTTGTCTGTGCATAACAGTTCAGATAGATTTTGGCGGAAAGGAGTATATGCCAGAGATAGATTTATGCAGATATATGAGGAGAATGCATCTATAAATTCAGGTGCAGAACGCCTTTGGGGAAATGGAGCGGAAGGAGCCGCATACCCCAACAACTATCTAGATAAGTTTATCTTAGAAAAATACAAATTAGTAAGTGTTTTTGAAGAAAATGGACGCAAGAAGGTGAAAATTAAGAAAAATAGAATCGTTAGGATGGTTTTTGGTAGAATCAAGAGGACAGAAACAAAAGAAAGGAAGAGAGTTAAGAAATGGCAAAATACAAGGTTAAAACCGAGCCCTTAGACATTAATTATTATTCTAGAGAATTTAACACCGATACGAGCGATTTATTTTAGATGATAAATCGTCATTGGAGCGATTCTTTGGTAAGATAAAAACATGAGCATATTTGATAGTCTATTCAAAAAATTGGAGATAAAATTAAACTTTCTTAATCGCGATAAATCTCCATCTAATAAGGCGAACATCAAATCTTCGCCAGGGAGTTTAGTCCATCAGGCAAGTAGAGACATAAACATTACCAACAGCACAAAGGATGATGTTATTTCAGATTTAGAGTTAAGAATATTACAAAAGTTATATAAAAGATATAGAAAAACCAAGGAGTTTCCTCGCTGGAAAGCAACAGATGCCTATAAAGAGCTTGATATTCCCGAGGGAGTAGGCAAATATGTTGGAATGCTCAATGATAGTAAATATGTCGATGTTGATGGAGATGAATTAGTGATGACAAATAACGGCATTCGCTATATGGATAATAAGATAAGGCAGAATAGGCCACAAGTTAATTTAGCTAGCAATTTAGGTACTGTAGGAAGCCCTAAAGGAACTTTTTTAGTTTTTCAAATTAGCAATGATGGGAAGAGTCCTGCAATCGATATAAAATTTTCCCTTAAATCAAAAGAATTTGAGACAATCCAAGATATGATTATTGATAGACTTGCTCCTGGTCAATCTTTCAGCATGAGCGGATACGACTACACTGACACAGATTTTTTTAAGAGAAAATTAACATTACCGAGAATAGTTTTTAGTTATAAAGACAATGAAGACAATCCGTTTCATTTGGTCAGAGATATTACTCAGGATTTACGAGCAGATGGAAATTTTAACATACGCAGCTAATTAGGCAATCATTTTAATAGGCGATTGTGATTATGTCGGGAGCCTTTATTTTATAAAGGTTTTTTGGTAGGATTAGGATATGAAAGATGTAGCTCAAATACAAAGAAATATAATTAATGAATTTGCTTCAAAGGCAACACGAGAAAGATACATTAGGACAGCAAGGCAGGGTTTTTGGGAGAGTGAAGAAATTCTCATTAAACAATACTTCAGGCTAAATACAAGTATTCTTGATATCGGTTGTGGTAGTGGCAGAACAACCATTCCCTTATTCAAAATGGGCTACGATGTTATCGGGGTTGATATTACTCCCCAAATGATTGAAATTGCCAAGAGTGAAGCCAAATCAAGACATATAAATATAGACTATAGAGTAGGTGATGCAACAAGTTTAAAGTTCCAAGATAACTATTTTGATAATGCTATATTTGCCAATAATGGTTGGGCACAAATTCCAAGTAAGGAGAAAAGACAAAAAGCTCTAAACGAAATTTATAGAGTACTAAAACCAACAGGTATTTATATTTTTACAGCTCATACGCGATATTACGCGGGTTCTTATTTCTTCTTTTGGTTAAAACAATGGTTTAGATTTTACATTTTAAAGCCATTGGGAGTAAAAATTGAAGAAGTGGATTTTGGTGATAGATATTTTAGAAGACATATAAATGGAAAAAAAATAAAACAAAAGCAATACATTCACATAGCCAGCATTAGAGAAGTTGAAGAACAAATTAAAAAATCAGGATTCAAACTAATTAAATCAATGAATATGAGTGAGGTTTCTCAGGAAGACGCTACTTTAAAGAGAGCTTCTTTATCTAAAAAAGAGAGAAGTGAGAAGACACCTAGATTTTATGTTTGTCAAAAATGACTATTGGGCACTCTAAATTTTAGATATCATTTACATGCAAAAATTGAGACAAACTTGGTAAATTATTGAAAATATGCGCCCAGTCAAGAGTTCTAAAGTCGTCGCGTAAGGGGATTAAATTCCCGAAAACCCTTTGTTTATAAGGGTTTTTGAGTTATTAGGTATTGACAATCTGGTTAAAGAATGATACTATATACAGGAAGATGATAACGTCTTTTGAAATATAGCACCTTAAAAGGAGGTGAAACAACATGGCATTAACGAAAGAAAGAAAGGGCGAGATTGCTCTGGCTCTCTTAAGGAATAAGGTTGAGAAAGAAGGAGTGAACGTCAGTAAGAACACTCCTCGAGATCTTGGCAATATTGCCAAAGAGACAGGCATTGAACTCTCAGAGCTGAAAGAATTCGCAAGAGAATTCGCTCTGGAGATGGTTGAAAAACACCTCTCGTAGTACATCGGTTGGAGATCGGGCAAGGTTGGAGGTAAAATCCTCCCTGAAAGGGTAATCGTGCTTCCTTTGCAAGTATCTTTGCGAAGTAAAGGCAGAACAAGAACTTCTCCTCCCCAATCTCTACGAACTCATCCTGGGGGCTCCTCAACGAGCCCCCAGTGTCTATTTTAATCAGAAGATAGGGCTCGAAGTCCTATATTTATTTATATCAAGAATTGATTGACGCTAAAAAAGTTCTAACATCATCCAGCTCTCGGAAGAGAGTTAAATGTCATAATGGTTAAGAAGCCGTCATTCTGGGCAATAATTCTAGATTTCTATAAAATTCTTTGATTTCTTTCAATTTAGCCTTCAAAATATTCATATACTCTTGATTCTCTAATACTATAATAAGGTTTGGACTAGGGAGCCGTCTCAGACCCCCTTGTCTACAAGGGATTACAAATAGGGTATATTTCATGTTCGAACCGATTGAGATTTTTTGGTATAATAAAGCAATTAAATTAAATTTATGAATTTGAAATATTTATTTATCATAATAATTATAATCATTCTTGGATTTGCAATATGGATGCTAGTTCCTAAAGAAATCAACACAGAGGATGTACAAATAGAAAAATCAAATCAAGAAGTAGAAATAATATATCCGAATGGCGGTGAAGTCTTAGAATATGGAGAAAGCTATATGATTCAATGGACTAATCCTAATCAAAAAAGAATTTTGATTGAGTTATATAAAGATGATGAAAGGATTGATGGCATAGTCATTTCTAAGACAGAAGGAATTCAATGGGATATTATTAATTTAAAGTTTCCAGAAATATATCAGGGAGATAGATTTAAGTTACAGATATTAGATGACAATACATACAAAGTGCTAGATGAAAGTGATGATTACTTTAGTATTGAGATTCCCAAGGAATATACTGAGGAGATGAATCAAGAAACATATAAATCTGACTATCAGGATTATAAAAATGACAAATATGGTTTTGAGTTTGAATATCCTATTGAGCTAACGCTAGAGGATAATAGTTCTATCAATATTTATTCTTCTAAATCTTTATGTGAAACTGATGGTTATGGGTTTGAAATAGAAACTATTGAGGCATCAGCATTAAATCTAGAGATAATAAAACACTTAGGGACTAGTTATGATCAAATTTGGGAAGATGTATTCGGTTTTAGTTCTGATTATTATGATGGAATAAAAGATATTGGAGGTAAACAGGCAAAATATTTCTCACAAGGAGCAGAGATGATATTTGGAAGGACTGCATATTTAGTTAAATTATCAGAAACAGAAGCGTTGGAGATCAACACATATATTCCTATTTTAGTTTATAATTGTGATCCACAACTTATGATTTCGGGTAATGATATATATAGCGTATATGATAAAATTCTATCTACTATCATATTTTTAGATTAAAAACAGGTTAGAACGTCGTCGCATAGGGAGAGCAAATTTATGAAAACCCTTTATTCATGAGGATTTTTAGATTATAATAAATATATAATATGAAGAATCTTAAATATAAGAAATTATTGAAAGAGAGAAGTGAGTGGTATAAGAGTATCGAAAAAGTCTATTGCCCCATGCTCAAAGAGTGTGTGATTTTTAATTCTAAAGGATTTCATCATCTTAGATATTCTAATGGAAGAGCTCGGACTATCAAGGAACAGATGTATAAATTAGGACTTTTACCATTAGTGATACCTGTGATTAAAACTTCAGACAAGATAGATGAATACAAAAAATCTTGCTCTGGCGGGAAGGAGATAGAATATTGGATATTAAGAGAAAAAGTGGGGTTACAGAAAACTTTAACAAAAGTTATTTTACGAAGAATCGGGACGGGTAATATAACTTTTTATAGTGTTATGAAAAGATAATCAAAAAAACCATCTGATAGATAGTCTTTTTGATGTGCCCACTTTCGGCTTATGGAATTCCTTAGCCGAGACAAACCTTACGGTTCATAGGCACGCTTATACTTTATCAAGCTCAATCACACTTGTCAAGTATTTCATTCTCCGGTTTTTATGGCTTAGAAGATCATTCTATTCACGGAGTTATATAATAAATAGTAGGGTATAATCAATAAACTAAATTTGTCCCTGTGTGATTATGTTTGGAATATAAATATCTCCAGCTTTCACAATCTCAGTTCTAACGTTGTTCACGATGCGGAGGAGTCGTCATTTTAATGATTTATTGGTAGAATAGGAAGAGGCGTAATAATTAATATAAAACTATGTTTGAATGGGCAAATAGAGTTGTAAAGAGGTTTAACTGGATAGATGTTAAACTTATAGCTACGGTAGGGGTTTTACTAGGTTTCATTTTAGTAAAATTATTTCCTTCAATACTTACTGTAAATATCTGGGTATGGATAATTATTGCTATTATTCTATACATCAAACCTTTATTAAAAGTCTTTAAAAAGTAAGGACATAACAAAAAACCACCGAATTGGTGGTTTTTTGTTTTATTTAAAAGGTTTATCTTCTGCTAGCCATATGGCAATCTCTGCATTGGATAGGTTTATCTCCTGATGGTTCGAAAGGTAATTCCGTAATTTCCTTTCCACATTCAGAACATTTCCAATTCCCTTGAAACATCTTTCTTTCACCAGAATCTCTTCTTGGTTTTCTCATTTTTGAATGACAATCTCTACAGTATAGAGGTTTGTCTCCTGATGGTTCAAATGGTAATTCTGTGATGTCTGCCTGACATTCAGAACACTTCCAATTTCCTTTGAACATTTGGCGTTCGCCTGTTTCGTTAAACATTATTTTTTATTAGTTAATGAACGACCGTTATAGGACTTTTACTATACATAAGTAGAGCTTAAGTCTAGGATAATTATACATTGTTTATTGATCAAGTCAATGTTAGAATGGCTTTAATGTTTAAAAAAACAGAGTTAGAAAATGGATTAAGAATAGTTACTGTTCCAAGTAAAAATACTCAAGCAGTAACTGTTTTGATTTTAGTTAAGGTAGGAAGTAAATATGAACCTAAGAAAATAGGCGGAATTTCTCATTTTTTAGAACACATGCTATTTAAAGGGACTAAAAATCGTCCTACTTCTTTGGCTGTTGCAGAAGAGCTTGATAAGGTGGGTGGAGAATATAATGCTTTCACGGGAGAAGAATATACTGGATACTATGCCAAGGTTGAAGCTTCTAATTTAGATTTAGCTTTAGATTGGGTGAGTGATATATTTTTGAATTCTACATTGCCTGCAGAAGAGGTTGAAAAAGAGCAGCATGTGATTATAGAAGAGATAAATATGTATTTAGATAATCCAATGGCTAGAGTTCAGAATCTATGGAGAGAAGTTATGTACGGAGATCAACCTGCTGGTAGAGATATCGCTGGAACCAAAGAAAATGTAAGAGGTATATCTAGAGAAGACTTAGCTAAATTTAGAAGTGATTTCTATACAGCAAATCAAACCCTTATATGTGTTGCTGGGAAAATTGATGAAGATGATACAATTGATAAAATAAAAAAGTATTTTGATAATATTGATCAATCAAAAGAAATAAAAAGAGAACAAGTTGTAGATGA
>Ga0307928_10001608_pt1 | contig 17192 bp, 9 predicted proteins | sample AceLakmetagen232_FD_201815 | JGI IMG/M metagenome (GOLD analysis project Ga0307928, IMG submission 201815) | Saline water microbial communities from Ace Lake, Antarctica - #232 | ecosystem: Environmental > Aquatic > Non-marine Saline and Alkaline > Saline | place: Antarctica: Ace Lake... | reverse complement strand
ACTAATGACTCTTGGATAAAGGCACGTGGGTTTCCTGATACTTCCATAACTTTATCATAACATCCTTGGTTAATCATATAGTTATCAGCAATACTCGGAAGGCTGATATATTCATTTACATCTAGGTTTGTTATTTCAGCAATCCATTTACGGAATGTAAGATAACCTTCGCATAGGATTTCACAATCTCTCATACAGTAGAAGTCAACATACTTCATATGTTTAAAATATTGTTTATCGCTACATTCACATTTTTGTTCTTTAATGTTTATCATAAATTGTCTTACCATCTCATTAAATTCATCAGTACTTTTAGATTGATTTTCTTTTTTCAATATTTTCAAAGCTGTTTTAATTAATATTTTTTTCTTCAATATACTTTTCTGAGTGTACAGAGCATAAGGCATAACTTCCTTTTCACCTTTAATTTTAAACATACTTGGGAATTTTCTTAGAGGTGCTGGAATCACAAATGCTGTATCTTTGAAATGTAGCTTTACTGGTTTGTTTTGTACTCCATAATTAGTGGCAGTTGCCTCCATGATTTTATTACCCTTATCAATTAGGTTTACATTGGTAAGGTGTTTTTCTCCAACGATAAATCTAAAATCATATCCTAAATTATGAGCCATCAATAAACTTTCTTCTCTAATACTATCAAGGAAATCTTTAGGATTGGTGAATCTTTTTTTCTTAATGAATTTCCCGTTACAGTCACAATACCAAGCACACAGTAAAAATAATTCATGATGTTCTCCTGTGGTTGTTGATTCAACATCAAAGAAAACCATGGGTATTTTGGATTTACCAATATTTTTTTTATTTTGGTCTTTAATCCTTTTCTTACGCATTTCTTTTGATTCGGTTATCCTAATACAGTCCTTACTATATTCAAGGTTTGTAACTTCTCTTACCAAATCATAATATTGAGTTTTGTAAATGTCATCGGTTAAAGCAATTTCAGTCAGGAATTTCTTTTCATTATCAAGGAAGATTTTAACCATTTTAAGACTATCGATGAATCTGGTTTTATCGCGTGCTTTCTTTTTAATAAATTCATTCCATCTTTTCTTACCTTTCAAATCCTTGTAATTTTCTAATGCGTATTTAGTTATTTCAACTTTATCCATAATGAAATAATGTTCGTCTATTAAAGCAATGTGGAAGTGTCTTTTGCTTTTTACGTCACCGTATTTAATTACTTTAGTTTGATTACCAGCTTTGTTCTCAGCATTGTAAGAATTAACTTTAATGAATATTTTGAATTTATTTGCGAATTCTTTTATCTTACTTAATGGTACAGTTCTTGATTTGACACACAGTCTTAGTTCATCAAGTTCAGCAACCTCAAGTAATTTATGTTCTTCTAATGCTTGAATCAAACAGTACTCAACAAGGTCTCCTTTTTTAAATTTATTTCGTATACCATATTTATTCAAGTTTAGGGTCTTGACTAAGTATTCATCATTTATATAATATTTGAAGAAATTACCTTGACGGTTAACCTTTTTCTGTTTCTTTGGTAGGTACGAGTTTAGTGTAATGCTGTTGACCGCAACTTTTACACTCTCAATAAATGAACCATCACTTATAGTGATACCAGCGATTGCGTTGTGTGCGTAGTTGTTATTTATAGCTTGAACTATACGTGCGATGTTATCTGTACTTAAAGTATAATTAACACCTCCGAAAGCTATGAAAATTTTACGTTTGTTTCTCGGCTTGAAGAATGTTTTTACATGACGAAAGAAAGCTTTCTTTGTTAGTCGGTTTGTGAAATTTAATGTGTGTTGAGAATTTTTTTTATATAAACCAGTAAACAAATTTCTGACGGTTGCTTGGTTTACACGAAGGATTCCTCGTCGTTTTGCGTTTTTCCAATGTTGGGCACTTCCTTTAGGGTAGCTGATTCCATTGAAAGATTTGTTTCCAGTAAGTTGTTTATAAGAATTGTAATCTTGAACTCTAGACATTTATATAATAACAACATATTATTTTTAAATGGTTTTAAACTTATTTTGGAAAGTAAATATTTATTCCATAATAAAATTTCTATATTATTTTTAATACTCTATAAGTATTAAAAATAAGTTAATTAATAAAAAGTTATATTGCGAAGTGACTTATAATATTATCTTCACCTTCAGTGTGCGTTTCTTTGGTAATCCTAATGCGTTTATATTTATTAATGTGTGATTTATTATATCCCTTTTGACGTTTCTCCTTAGAACGTGGTCTCATACAATCATACAAGAATGTAGAAGGTATGTTGAAGTCTTTTGTTATTTCGGATACACTTCGGTAAGATTTTTCAAATAGTTTATTTAATTTATCATCATCTGAATAGAATTCAATTGTCCAAGTTGTTTTAACTCTCATTTATATAATTACTATATATTATTTTTTCTATAAGTAGTCGCATTTTGGAAAATATTTTTAAATTAATATATATTTTATTCCATAATAAAATAGTTACTATAATTACCAGCTCCATCATTCTTTTTAAAAATCAGCTTATCACCGTCTTCTATAATTTTAAATTTATCATTGATGATGTATTCAGTACACCTGATAGGTTTAACATAATTAAAGTGATTACCATTTGTTCCAAATTCAACATCGGAATTACTTCCATGTCCTGTATGATGAATGTAGTATATTTTATCACTTCTAAATGATTTTGAACTGTAAGATTTACTTGACATATATATAATGTATGTATATATTTTTTTCAATAAAAAATAACATTATCAAAACATAATAAGATATGATTTGATAATATTTTATAAGATTATGCCAGATTCGGAAGTGCTGAAATTACAAAGAAAGAGCAACTGCGACCTTTCCTGAACTCCCAGAAATAGAGACAACGTTGATATATTCATGTTGAACTTGGAATCTGTAACTAGATACTTCGTCATTCGCACCGTCAGCAGGTTTGAATTTAATATTACATGAGAAGTCCGAGACGTTCTTTCCACTTACAGCTCCAGAGTACATGTTACTTTCGCAACTGATTCCCCATCTGTGAACAAAGATAGATTCATTAGTGGCATCAATACCAACGGAGTATGAACCTCCATAGAACAAACTATTCTCAAGCTTGTTACATTCAGTACCAGTTGATTTCCAGACCTCACGTCCACTCATTGTGAATGCGACTTCAGCAACATCATAGAAAGTACCTACAGCACCGTTATCGGCTGTACTACCAACACTTCGGCGGTCTACATAAATCATTGTCTTTGTAGCACAGTTTGGCACGTTGAAATTAATTGTGACTTCCTCTTGAGCATAAACTCCAGAACCATTGGCTGTGAAAGTTTTGCTGACAGGAGCTTCTTTGTAAATTGAAGAAGACATCATACTGAGAGGCTTTTCTAGACTATACTGAGTATCTTCTAACTTTCTTAGGTCTGATTCTTGAAGGTTCAAAAAATAGCATATAAGAGATGTGTCTGAAGCTTCTACTCTAACATCAGGAGTGGTTGCGTCTTCAAATAAATCAGCAAGGTTAGCCAATGAAACCGAGCAGGTAATTTGCTCAACAAAACTTAAATCGAGACATGCTCCAAGTCCGTTCTTTAGGAATGGGAATGTAAGAGGTACGTATACAGTGTCAGACGCTCCATTTGCCAAAGTCGAACCGTCATCATCTTTCGCAATATCACGAAGATTTTCTTTAACACCCAGAGGCATTTCCAAGACATCACACAAGTTGGCAACATCATGAGTTTGACAGATTTCTCTTGAGTGAGAAGATAGAACCGCTCTTGAGACAGCCATGTGTCCAAAGTTTGCTCCATAGTCAGCACTTCCAGACGAATCGTAGTTCTTAATTTTTAACTTCAATACAGCACCCACCAGAATACCATAACGGTTTAAATTAAAATCGTTGGTTTTCCCGAAGTTAAATGTAGACCCTGCCTTTACCTCTACTTTCTGTCTAGAGACGTTAGGGGTGGAAGGTGAAAGGTTATACAGAAATTTATCTAAATTTGCGGTTTGTGCCAAAACATTGAGTGTTGGGCTTGAACTTGAACTGAGTAATTGAATATCCATGTTTTATATATATTATGTAAACATTTTTATTTTGAAATAATCATCCTTATTTAATTAAAATAACTATATTTATTTATTTATCTATAATCTTTTTGACGTTTATCTATAATTTATCAATCTAAAGTTCCAAGCGGTGGCGGTTCAATATCAACCCCAGATTCTATAGTTGGTGGGATATTCTGTATGGACATATCCAATGTTGGACTCTCTGCGGTGAGTGGAGCACTATTATAAACTAAATTACCAGACTCGTCTCCCATGTGTGGAGGGATTCCAAGTTGCTGGTTAAGCTCAGCAATCATTTCATCAGATATTAAATTAGATTCCGCGAAGTATGATGGTTCATATTTTGCTAGAATTTCACCGTATTTGTTAACCCAGTCTTCCTCAGTTCCGACTCTTGAACTAAATAGTTCATCTGTGTAAACTTCCATATTGTTAACATTATCATTTATTCTTAGTATCTGTTCATCCAACAATCTATCAATATCACTGGTCATAGATGATTTTGGAACTTCATTAATTGCTTTAATAAGCTGAGCGTCTGGAATTAAACCCACCTTATTACCAACCCACTTACCAACTTTTATGGTTTGTTTGATTGCGTTATAACCAGAATATAAATATACACCACCAGCAACAGCTATTATCAACCCAGTAGCAATTCCTCCAAGCCAATTCATTGAGGAGTCATTTGAAATTTTATAATTTTTTTCATGACTGTCTTGAGCCAAAATTTTCTTATATGTTACAGCCTGATGAAATTTATCAACGCCCTGTCCTCGGGTTGCTTTAATAAATGCTTTCATTTTATCTACTCCGTGGTCTGGTTTCAAATCAAATCCATCACCTGAATTATCATGACTAAACATATCAGAAAATGATTCACCCCATGTTCTGGGAATTGCGGGAGTCTTCTCAGTTATCAAAACACAATCACCAGTCTTGAAAAAACTGCTAGCTTCATTGACCCATCTAAGAGGGTCACCTTCATTATAGTATCTTTTAATATTAATTCCATGAGTTTTCTTGTCGAACCTTGAAGCACTCTGGGCAGTTCTGAAATCAATTCCACCGAAAGACCTATACACAACGTTATCTTTATTTACATAATCTACTAATTCCTCAGTGAACAAATTCGCAAGAGCATCACCTCTAGAATGGGCAACGACATAAACTTTAGTACTTTTATTTATTCGCTTATCTATAATTGACATCAAACCATCTCTATACACTTCATAAGCTTTTCTAAATCCGACATGGTCAGTTTTAGTCAGTAGCTGTCCGCCTAGCCATTTTATGTTTTTCTTTGTTTTATAATCCATTGGAATATATTCAGCCAACTTCAGCCCCTCTGATAATATATTCGTTGTACCGACTTCTTTATTACTTGACCAATCATCTGGAGACTGACTACCTTTAAACACAATGTATATTTCATTTGTGTCTTCATTTTTTATAGTTGTGTATTCCCTGTTTAGCGAAGGTTCAAAATCATATTTTAATTCTGCGTCTCTCCAATTTACTACGGTATGTTGGAATTTGCTCATGTAATCCTGTTCATTCAACTCATAATTATTATTCGCAAATTCTACAATACCAGCGAATTTCCAAGGCTCAATATGCTCCTCATCATTAATCTTAAATTCATCATCAACCTGTACCCATTCGCTTTGGTCATCCATTACCCTTCTTTCTGTAGTGAATGTTGGCTTTGCCATAAAACTGTTCGGATTATTACAGAACTCAATGAACTGGTCTGTTATAGGATTTGGTGAATAAACCTGTGGTGTCGATTTATCATAGAATGTCTTTAGCTCCTCAGCGTTAGCTCCAGCCTGATGACCATATTCAGTTTCATGAGTTCCATTCAATAATTTTATTTCAGGATAAGGCTCTGTAGGAGGATGTGGTGTGAATCTTTTAGGTTCTTCTTCAGGATATGGTTCAGTAGGTGGATGAGGTGTGAATCTTTTAGGTTCTTCTTCAGGTTCTTCTTCAGGCTTTTCTTTATCAACATCATCTGATTCCTTTTCGAATAGTTCTTTTAATAATTCCTCGAACCCTTTATTTGTTTCAATAATTACTGTATTACCATTAAGATTATCAGCTCGTTCTCCTGCCTCTTCATCATCCATGAATGTTGGCTCTTCATCTAATGTTGTTGGTTCGGATTCAATGTCTTTCTTTACTTCATGCTCGTAAACGTTTGTATTGGTCTTTCCATAGGTCACAAAACCTAATATCTTTGCTCCAAACCCTAACATGTTGACAGTTATTTTCTTCTCTGGTATGAACCCTATCAGGTCAGGCTTTAACAAAGGAATTAAAATATTATACTTAGGATTTAACAACATTGCTGAGGCTTGAGCTTCATTCATAAGTAACACATCAACCATATTAGCTCCATTGAATTTGAACTGTGAACCCATTGTAGTTGTCATCATTTTAGTTACAATCTCATTGAACTGTCCACTGTCAACAAATCCATCACTCAGGAAATCACTCAAACCTGCTGGACTATTAACTCCTTCATACATTTGTAATCCAAAGTTAGAGGTTATGTGGTCAAGAGTATTCTTATTGAAGAACTGGTCTATGTTAAATGATGTTTCGGTTTGGTCTATAGATAGTCCTATCATCTTAGATATTACATCATTCATTATATCTCCCATGTCATCTTGATTTGTATTACCTCTGTGAACATTCCGTACCTCAGAAGTAAACATGGATATCAAATTATCAATCGACCTTATCAATTCTGCTTCATATTTCTCGGCAGGATAAATTGTTTCTAACATCGTTGATATTATTTTTATTAAGTTGGACTTTAGGTCTGTATCAACGCCCATACTTTCAGAACTATCAACAAAACACGCAAAGTAAGCCAAGCATACTAAACCGAGGTTAAATAATACGACTCCACTATTATTTTCTAACACGTGCTTTCTATCGTCTTGTGAACCGTAATATGAATAAATGATTTGACCATATCTATTACTTATTTCATACTCAGACATTGTCTTAAAACTTCTGTTCATGAATATTATTTTCAATACACTTTTCTGTTGGTCGTTTAGGTCAGATGAGTTATCAATGGCATCTCTTATTTGACTACCTTTTCCATACACACCAGAGAATATATTGTCTTCCAATCCTGAAAAATCACTACTCTCGATACCTGATTCGAATCCTGTGATTGCTGGGCTGTTAGCTATTTTTTTAATATTTGACATAATGATTGTTGCGAATAGACAACACATCGAAGAACTTAATATGAAACTTTCAACATTATTAATACCTAATTCATGTGTGTCAAGGATTGCCTTCTGCGTTTGCTTCGCGTTGTAGTTTCTACTATGAGGGTGGAAATCAATACTATGGAACAAGTCAAGTATCCGCCCGTGTTTCAAATAGTTAGATATATCTGTGGTACTAGCTTCGATTTTTCGGTTAATAGCATATGAAATGAAACTTCTACTTTCTTCTTCGAGTATACGGGCATCCAACCAATTACCAAACTCAAACCAATTGTTATTAGCCATCTCATAATAGTACTCATACTCGTTAACATATTCAACAGCATACTTACCATCAATATCAGTATCACGGTACTTGCCATCTTTTATAAAGAAAGGTTTGGTGATATCCCTATCATATTCGAAAGCTTCTTTAATTATATTCATTTCCTTCTTGGTTAATTTTTCACCTTGACCATTCAATCTATAAGCATCAACTCCACCATATTTGAAATATTTTTCTTCTTGGAGAGGCTCAGCGTGTTCAGCATTATATATATTTTGGTAGAATTTGTCATTTAGATTGGGACGTGTTACACCTTTAAGGTCAACTTCACCGATATTATCTGTCTGTTCCATTATGTTAATATCGTTGTTAACCTGAACATTTCTAGGGTCTGAACTTGCTTGTACAGTGGCATTCATTATTTCTTGTTGTGGTGTTTCAATGTCTCCTCTGATTTGGTTTGCGTCTAAAATACCTTGGGTAGCATCATCAAAACTTTCATAACTATCCTGTGTCATTGAGTTTAGGTCAGATGTATCACCTGTATAATTTTCAGCAACTTGAGTCCAATGACCTGAACCATTATCATAATAATACAAGTTGGTTTCACCTGTCAAAGGGTTTGTTACAGCAGTTGCTTTCACACTTCCATATTTAAGGAATTTATCCAATGACTCATCTTCCTTAATCTCTTGTTTGATTCCATTTTCATCTAAAATATCTTGAGTTGTATCAACCGCATCTATCTGGTCTTGTGTAGCACCTTCTTCTTCAAGTATTTCAGCGTATCTATCTGAGTCATATTCTTTGTAATATTCTTTGTACCATTCATAATTATCAACATCGTCATCAGATAATAGCTCAACATTATCCATAACCTCAGAATCTTTTAAATCATTAAGTGATGAGTTGTCGGATATCTCAGCTATCTGCCATTCACCTGAATCGTTTTTATTAGCAATGAAAATCGTGAATGTTTTACCATCTGGATTAGTAGTTGCGAACAATCCACCATCTGGGTCATCAACCATATCTAATAATTCTTGTCTATCATCAGCATCGATTTCTCCATCAGCTATCATTTCATCTATTTCATCTTGTAACGATGTGTATTTATTATTATAAGTATCATACCATGAATAGTCCTCAATATCATCTGTTTTATGTATTATTCTAGTATCAGAGTCATCCACGTCACTTCTGTCAACATTACGTTCAATTGTATGAAGTGTATAACTTCCATCACTTTCATCAATTTCAGCATAAAATATATCATAAGAACCGTTCTGATTTTGTACCGCAAATATACCTTCATCTCCTGTTGGGTTATCTAATCCGTATTGAGCAATCGCGTCTTCATATGTCATTGTATCTGGGTCAACCTCAGTTAATTCTCTTAGCTCTGTATCATCATGTCCAGCGTCTTCATCATCTCCAGCTTCATCTTCCTTCTTTAATTGTTCGGCTAATAACTCAGCTATTGTGCTTGGTGAATTGTGATGAGATTGATAGTTTGCGTACTCGGCGTTCTCTTCTGTTAAGTCCTTATCCTCCAATTGTTGCCCAATCCCCGTGGCAAGTGCGTCATATGTTTTAGTGTCAGCATCAATCGCATTAACATATCCATCTTCCATCATCAACATAGAAAAATATTCATTGGCTATGTATGATTTATAACTATCTGAAAGTTCATCGAAATCAAGAGTACTACCTGCTCTACTCAAAGTATCTTTTGTAAATTTATTGAAACTTGTATTGATACTATTTAAATAAGCTGTGTCTGAGAACCCCAGAGCAGTGGAAGCGTTTTGTATTTGACTCCAGGCTTTTTCCCTGTCAAATGATTCCATATCAAAATACCAATATTGGTTAGCGATTTGTTCATATAAATCTTGTGGTTCTGGGTAAGGCATGTATTGTTGAATATCTTCATCTGTAACATCTACCGAATCTGGTTTTTCTATAATTGGGTCAACATATTCACCGTTTGAACCATCGTATAGAAATTCATCATAGTCACCACCGTAGAGTTCGTTATATTCATCTTCAACTCCGTAATATTCCAGCTGGTTACCCTGCATTGTTGTTGTACCTTTAATTCCGCTTATGTAAGTTAAATCTGGAGCTCCTTTATAAATATTATACATATGCTGAACACCATATTGGTCTTCATTTACTCCGAAAACATTATATACTTGAGCATCATAATCATAGTATGTGTATACAGTACCACCGCCATCAATTAATTCGTTTGCTTGTTCTGAGTTAATATTTGGATTACCTTCGGTTTCAGGGAACATATCATCATTTTCAGTTTGGTAATTATCCCATTCTCTATCAGGTGTGTTAGGGTCATAATACATTCCATCATCATCCACCTCATATCCTTGTTCAGTGTAATAATCTGTAATTGTTTTTCTACTGGATGTACCTGTTTGAAAGTAAACTTGTTCTTTATTGGCGTAATCGAATAATTCAGCATACGTCCAATCATCTCCATTTACATCAGAGAAATAATTTTTAGCAATATTTACATTTTCAAGGTAATCAATAAATAGTTCATTATTCCCTGTACCTGTTAGATAACCCAGTGCGTTTGCGTAGTCAGTCCAATTGTCTGATGCCATCAAACTATCAATGTTTCCATCTGTCTCATAAGCATTAACAATCGCTTGTAATTGTTCCTCTGTGATTGACTGACTGTTCTGATAACCCCACTGTCCCATCAGTGAACCTTTACTGTAATTACCAGCGATTGTTGATAAGTCTGCCCCTTTCAACTTTTGTTCATAAACATAGTTAAACAGTGAAAATATGAAATCTTCATTACTAATGTAACCATATTGATATTCCTCATTATAATAATATTCATCACTTAAGAACCCTTCAGCTTTAAGACCATTGTAAAACGAACTGTCAAGACTCTGAAGATATGTACTTTCTATAGACCATAATTTTGTTCCATTGCTACCTTCATAAGCATCAGACCAAATGTTCAAGGAATAACTACCAATACCTGAGTTCTTATCAAAATTATCTGTTCTCATTGGGTCTGTAGTTTCTGCGTATGCGTCATCTAAGTCATCAGGTAAAACTTCCCAATCAACACCTTCCATATCCTCTAGGTCTCGTCCGTAAGCTGTTGCCATTTGAAGTTTTTGGTCATCCGTAAGGTCGGCATATGCTTTATCCTGGTCGATTAAATAATATAAATTTTCAACATAATCTACAAATGTTTTTACATCAACCTCAGTGTCTGAACCACTTTGTGAATAAGCCATATACATTCCTTCAATCTGGGCATCTGTATATTCTTCTTTTCTACTTTCCATGTAAGTTTTAAAATCATTATATGAAAGATTGTCAGCGTTTAATCCTAGTATTTTCTCTTCAGCTTCATCTAATCCATCACCTTCACCTCCTATTTTATCTTGTAAATTATCAATGTAATAAGGTGTTTGTTGAGCTTTATTAACATCCCATTCCTCACCTGCTCCATATAATTGTAAATACGCAACTATAAACGCATTTAATTCTGTTTGGTTTATCATATCATATCCCATTTCGTTTGAGAAAGTTGCCATACCCATGGCAATACCATTGATATTTTCTGTAAAGTTTTTAACTGAAACGTCTGTTCCATAAGCCCACATTTCAAATAACGCGTCTGACGTAGCATCTGAATTTTCATCTATGTACAATAAACCCTTACTATTTTTAGCGAATCCAGTGTCAAACTCGTCTCTCATTTCAACTTCATATGCGTTATCAAATATATATTTACCTAGTTCATTATCAAAATCTGATTCACCAACAGCACTAACATCTCCATCATGTTCTTCAATATATGTCATTGCTAAACTAAACAACACATCTAAATAATTATCAGCGTTTCTATTGTCAAATACACTGGCTTGACCTCTACTACCCAATTGAGGATAATCACCTGATTGTTTATAGTTATCATATATGTCACCCATGACATCAACCACAGCATCATAAAAAATGTCTGGGTAATAATAACCATCGTCATCAGTTCCATTGTCTTTTAAAATATTCAGCATTGCGTCAATTTTCCCAACTGAAACGTCCTCCCAATATTCATTTTTATCTACCAGGAAAGCTCTCCAAGTATCTATATCTATAAAATTTCTAATTCCTCCCATGTAAGGTGGGTCGTCGGGGTCATCAACTGTATTTGGAGCAAGTCCATCCTCACTGTACCATTTATTAGCTACGTTATCTAAATCCTCGGTAGTTACATCATCAAAATCATATCCTCTATCTTTTATGTAACCCAACAGTTTTTCAGAAAAATAATCGGCATAGTCCGAATCTTTCCAATCTTTAGCATCTACTGCCTTTTCATAATTATCAGACCCAAACCAGTCTCTTATCCAAGCCTCCCAGAATGATATCATTAAATCATCGAAATTTTCGATAAATTCAGATTCCTCAAATTCTGTTTCTTTGAACGAATCATATAACGCTTGTTTCATTTCTTCACTTAAACCACCCATGTCTTCATCGTCAAGGAATAATTTAAAAGCATCATACGTATCTATTTCAATCTCAACGTCATCAATAAGACCATCACCATACATTTTTTTATAATACTCAAAGAATTCATCTGAATCTATCAAAATTTTTAATTCTTCATCAGAGAAGTCAGGGTCATCATACACGTCATTTCTATTGTAATAATCATTGATGTACCAATTAGCCAAACCATATACATATTCTATAGGCACATCATCATCGTCAATTTTATAATATTCAAAAGCTGACCAAAGGAAGTTATTTAATGCGTGGAAATGTTTTGATATAAAAGTATTCGCGTCATCGTAATTAGCTCCACCTAAGGCTACCCTTGTATAGTACTCTTTCAAAACATTATCGTCTTCTGATAAATATTGTAACCAAGAGTAAGACTGTTTTGAGGTGTAATTTATTATGTCTTTTGCGAAGTCTGGATAAGACACATAACCTTCATCATCTGCTTGTAAAACACCATAGTGTTCTTCATCCTCATTGCCTCGCATACCATCATTGTTACTTGGGTTAGCGTCCAACAAATCTTCTTCTTCATCGACCATGTTCAAATCATCTAATTTTTCTTGGTCATATACAACTGTTTTGTAAGTATCAACATAGGCATCGAATATCAATAACTTTTCGTCGTCTTCGTATTTTTTAATTTTTTTTATGAAATCTTTTATTAATTCTATAATCGATTCGATATCATAATTTTCATCTGTAAATATGGAATACAGACTGGTTATCAGTTCATCATTTTCATTTACTGAATCTTTAATCAATGGTATCTCTGACGATACATCTTCGAAAAATTTTCCAATGTTCATTATATATATATGGCACATATAATTTCCGTAAAAAAACATAAATAATCCTAAATGAATTATTTTTGTTATTTATTTTTTAGGCATTTTTAAGGTAGAATAAATATAAAAGTAGTGATGTCTTATAATGCTAGATTTAGTTTTCCTGTCTCCTTGGATTCAGTACCTTCATCAATTAGAACATCTCCTGCTCTTTCTTTATTACCATAATCATAATAGAACTGTTCGATGTTTATACGAGAGTTTGGTTTGACTGTGAATTGGTAATCTTCTTGTTTGGCTCTGGTCTTCTGAGCATCGTTCAACATATTTCTACGTTCAAAACCTGCTCTAAATCTACCAGATGTTTTACTATCAAAGTGACCCGCATTGTGTGCGTTATTCTCTGTATACTTATCTTTATATTCCTTGACATATTTATCAACGTTTGCTCCATGACCATATAACAATCCAAAATCATTTCTAACATTACCTTCAACTATGTGGTCAAAATCTATACCAGACGCTTTACTAGTTTCAGTATTCCTGACACTGTTGTTAAGGTTGTGTAACATGTAAGAACCATTTTCAACGACTTCTTTATAGTCTTTGCTGTGGTCATTGAAACCTTTAATCGTTCCGTCAATTTCTTTAGATTTGAATGGTTCAGTGCCTCTTTCACTAACATTACTTTCCTGTAATACATATCTGGAACGACGACTGAATGCCCGTTCATAACCGTTAGCTCCGAAAGCGGAAACGCCTTTCTTTTTGTAATGTTCCGTTTTAGCTTGGAGGTCTTTTCCGAATAATTTGTGCTCGTGATGTAAGAACCTGTCGTCGGTAATGTTTCCGTATGTGTAACTATTTCTTTTTCTTTCTTCCCTTTCTTTAATCCAATCCAATCTAATTTTCCGATATTGCTCTGGGTCTGAGATTGCGAGGTGGTATATGTGGTCGTGAATAAGGTCTTTGCTCTGTCCTGTGAACTCCCTTTCAATTCTCCCTTTACCATCTTCGACCGAATTAAATCCGATTCCTGTTTGTTTAATATCTCCATTGAATTCCTTTGCCACATTTTTTTCAGGTTGTTCGTCCTCATCTGGATATTGTTCAAAGGTAACTTTTTTACATTTATCTTCATTTGTTTTTCTTTCCATAAGTATATATATTATAATAACATTTTATTTATCAATAAAATAAACTTTTACTGTCGTTTCTAGTCCCAATTGCTTTTCTTAGGTCTGCCTCTGGAACTAATATATTTTTCTTTCCACCTGTATCTTTGTATGCCATATTTTTATTCCAGAATTCTGCTTGACCTAATCTAAACTTTCTAACTTCCTTTGGTGCTTTATATGTTAATATATATTCATTTAATTTCTTCGCCTTTTGAATTTTGTATACACATATAATCATTGCTTTATATTCTTCATCAAAACATGAATCAAAATATCTTTTCACTTTACTATCTGAATCTTGGTCAAGACTCATAAAGGCATCCATCAAATACTTTTTCACAAATTTATCAGGTTGTCTAAATGAAATTAATATATCTGAGTTTGACCTTACTCGAGGTGGTAAACATTTTAGATACTGTGTAAGGAACACCACCATAATATTCAAATGCCTTCCTAGAATGAATAGCTTCGCAAGTGTATTATTATAGAATAGAGACGAGTCATCGACTATGTCGTCAAAAATAAAACATAATTTAGGTGGCTCTTTATTGTAGTTCTTCTGTTCTTCTTTTTTCTTTTTATGTTGTAGCATAGTTTTTTCCTGTTGTTCAATCATTGATTTTAAAACATCCTCACGAAATGAATCATACTTATAGAAACTAGATACGTATTCGAAATCTGTATTGAAAAACGCAGTATGTCCCATGAGCACAACCAGGTCAGGTTTCTGAATTTTCGCTAGTTCGTATAGCATCTCTCGCGTAAGGAAACTTTTACCACTTCTTCTAACCGCACTAATCAATATTGATGGACAGTTTATATCAGCTCCAACTTCAGCCCAATCTATTGTTACTGGAGCTTCATCTGCTCTTAATTTTATTTGTTTTGTTTTACGTGATTCATATTTTTGTTCATCGAATTCATTGTTAAATTCATCCATAATATATAATATATAGACATTTTATTTTCTGTACATTATATATACATAATGCCACTACTTTCTTTACAATTAAAGTATTCAACTTCCACAGCTTCTAAAGCACAAGTTGTTCTTACTGGAGCTATTCCAAAGCAACCTATAAAGCTTGTAGGATATCAAATAAAATTATCATCAGTTGATGCCACCGTCGACACTTTGTACGTAACTTTACCTTTCCTTAACTCATATGATGTTAACTCAAATTTCATAATTTCAAATGCGATTCCATTGTTCCATGACACGACATTGGCGTCTTCACATACGAGAACTGAAATTGAATTTAATCCCGCACGTAATATAGATGAATCTATGACTGAATGGAATGTGTATGATGAGGATGGTAACATATATGTTGGGAAAAGTTATACAATTACATTATTATTTAATTATAGAAGAGCTGAATTAATTTAAAATTTATGGAAAAAATATTTAGTTTTTTTATTTAATATTACTCTGAAATAAAATATATAATTATTTAAGATTACTCTGAAATAAAATATATACTTATTATATAAACATGTCCGCAACATCAAGTTTAGGAAAATTCTCATGCCAAAATCTAGAGATTAAAAACCAAATCAGAGCTCTAGGAGCTGACAACGACTCAGATTCAATCAGTCTTCTGTTCTCAGAACCAGGTAATGCCACTGGTCATTTGACTCTTACAGTACCTGCCATTTCGGCAAACGCTACCCTGTTGACTTCAGAGTCTTCTATTGGTGGTCTACCAACAGGAAACACACCAAATGATATTTTGGTCTCTGACGGTTCTGGAGATTTCCAGAATGTCGCAATGAGTGGTGACGCAACTATTCAAGCAAATGGTGTAGTCGCAATCGCAAATAATAAAGTTACAACAGCCATGCTCCAAAACGATTCGGTTAGTGCGGATAAATTGGCAAACAATAGTGTTTCAAGTGCTAAATTACAAAATGACTCTTGTTCCACTGATAAGATACCTAACAATGCTATAAATGCTTCAAAACTAGCTGATAATGCTTGTGAAAGTTCAAAAATTTCTAACGATGCTATAGTCGAAGCAAAAATTCAAAACGATGCTTGTACTGATGCTAAAGTTGCTTCTGCCCCAACTGGTTCTAAATCAGCAGAGGCTAACTCTTTCTTGAAGTGTGATGCTTCCAAAGATATTGACCAGCTTAACGCTCTTGGATGTGCTGTTGCGACTGCCTCAACATCTGTCGAAGCACCTATCATGTATTTCGGTTCAAACTCTTGGAGAATGAAAGTTAATGGCGGAGCACTTGAGATGGAAAGATGGGACGGCTCAGCATGGACGGTCGAGCATTCTTTTGCTAACCAAGCTTAATTTAAATATGTACTTATTGTATAATACTTAAATGCCAGAACATACACATAGTTGTCATGTACTTGGGGAACATTGGTGTATAAGAGCTGAACCCTCACGTTTATTATTTCGTTATAGGAAAACAAACGACGATGATTGGGTAACTGTTCGCACCATAAAAGCACCTAAGTCTCCGAAGAAATCATCCAAAAAACCATTCAAATAATTTTTTTATTAACATTTCTAAATAATTCATTTATAATTATTTAGGAATATTTAAGGAACTTTTTCTAAAAAAAATATATAGGTTATATATATATGGGAAAAACATTAAGAAATAGAAGCAAGGCTTATGACCTACATGACAATCTAAGACCTGAGTTCAGTATTACTCTTTTTAATAAAAAATACCCTCTTATGAGTAAAGGACATAAGGGTTTCCAAAACAAGACAACCAAATCTGGTAAAACTAACTTTAACAAAATTTTCTATGCTGATGATGATGTTAAAAAAGCATACATTTCAGGATGTTGCTCTGTACTTAATATGAAAGACAATGCCTCTTTTTCATTGGGTGATGACACAAGTTCTAATAAAATAGTCGATGTCAAACCTAAAGCAAGTAATGAAGCACCGTTGGTATTGACAAGTTCTGAACCTGAATTTGCCCCTGACAGTATCGAAGCTTTCAAGCAAAATGATAATGCTGATGAAGAAGTTGAAGATGAACAAACTAAACCTACAATTTCAAAACAAGAACGAATGGCTAATCAGCTCAAAGTTGATTCAAGTTATAAGAA
>Ga0307928_10001607_pt1 | contig 17196 bp, 18 predicted proteins | sample AceLakmetagen232_FD_201815 | JGI IMG/M metagenome (GOLD analysis project Ga0307928, IMG submission 201815) | Saline water microbial communities from Ace Lake, Antarctica - #232 | ecosystem: Environmental > Aquatic > Non-marine Saline and Alkaline > Saline | place: Antarctica: Ace Lake... | reverse complement strand
TATTGTAAAATCATCTGCTTTTGAGTCTCCAAATACAAAAACTATTTCTTTATTTCCTTATCAAGTCTTCTCTTACCTAAATATGAAAATAGTAGAAATACTTCATTTATTAATAGGCATTAATTATAATATAAATTCCATACCTATTGGTCATTAAAAATCCCTAGGTGTTTAGTAACCAGATAATAGGTTTAATATAACCAGGGACCGTTTATATTAAATTCAATATTTTCTAGATTAAGATATCTATTACTTAATTGTCTTAAGTGGCTGGGGAGGGAGGACTCGGACCTCCGGTCACGGGACCAAAACCCGTTGCCTTACCACTTGGCTACTCCCCAAAGAAGATAATAAATTTTATATCACATTTATTGAAAGTTCAAATTGAAAATGCGCTTATGCTTAAAATTATTTCACTCGAGATTTTTTGATTTTAACTATAAATAGTTAGGCTGTTAGGTTTGGTGTGAGATAGAAAGACTCTTGAGGATAATGGTTTTAAACCCTCATATACATCAAGCGCTGTTTTTAGATCATCACATAATGCAAATACAGTAGGGCCGCTCCCGGTCATCTGAGTAGCAACGGCTCCCAGTTCAGATGCTTTTTCTTTTACTGCCAGTATCTCTTTGTCTTCAATTACTACTACATCTTCCAAATCATTTCTCAGCTTCCCGAAGAAATCATTAAATTCCTTTTCCATTATATTATTTACCAGCTCCTTATGTATCGATTTCTTTTCTACACCTGTTAAATCGAACTTTCCATATACATCTCTTGACAGGAACTTCCCTCCATTTGTGGCAAGTATAATCCAGTAAAAAGGCAGATGGGGCAGCTCGGAGAGCTTTTCTCCCCTGCCTTCTGCAAGAGTGGTCCCACCATTGAGACAGAAAGGAACATCTGACCCTACTTCACTTGCCATATTAATTATATCAGCCGCTTTTATATTTAAATTGAACAGCTTATCCAATGCAACCAGAGCTGCTGCCGCGTTTGCGCTGCCTCCTGCAAGACCTGCGCATACTGGAATGTTCTTTTCTATATTAATTTTTATAGAATATTTATCTCTCAGATTATAATTATCCAGAATAAGTGCTGCTGCTTTATGGACTAAATTTTTTTCATCAAGCGGGATATCTCCGTTATTACAGGTAATATAAATTCCATTTTTATTTTCAGACCTATGATTATTCTTTCTTTCTAAAATTTCAAAAGTAAGTTCATCGGAAAGGCCTATACTCTGCATTATTGATTTTATCTCGTGATAGCCGTCATCCCTGCCATTTTTTGTAACATTCAGGTAAAGATTTATTTTACCCGAAGCTCTAAGTTTTAAAATATTTTTTGTTCCCATTTTGCTATATGATAACATAAATGCTCAATATTATGTATTAAGCTTTTTATACAGAGAAATATAATCTTTCAGGTAAAGCTCTTCTGCCCTTACGCCCCTATTTTCCCCAATTTCGGATAGCGATTTTATAACTAATTCCAATTTATGGCAATATCCGGTATTGCTTTGAGACAGTGAATTTACAAGCTTTTTCCTCCTGTGCAAAAAACAGCCATTTACAAAATCAAAGAAATCTCCGGTCTTAAAATTTTTCTCCATCAAAACTTTATTATCCTTTCTGCTTGCTTCCACCACTACTGAATCGACAAAAGGTTTAGGCAGGAAGCAGTTCCGTGAAATCTGGAAGCAAAAATTAAAATCTGCAAGAAAATTGGATTTTACAGTGTAAGAACTGTAATTTTTATCCCTCACTGAAGCAAGTAACCTTTTGGCTATATCCTTCTGTATGGTTATGAATAATTTTTTTATATCTTCTGCTTCCATAAGAATTTTTAATATTAGAGGTGCCGCAATTTTATATGGAAGATTTGAGACTACTTTATTTATTTTATACTTACCGGCAATATCAGCATAATTAAGTTTTAAGGCATCAGCTTGTATTAATTGTATTTTTCTTCCAAGACTTTCCTTGAAGATATCCTTAAATGCTTTAATCAGCAGGTTATCTATCTCAATACAAACTACCCTTTTCACCCCTGGAAGTAAAATTTCCGTAAGGCTGCCGATTCCACTTCCGACCTCAAGAATTACATCATTAGCATTAACACCTGCATACGAAATTATTTTTTTGGCGCTGTTTGTATCAATCAAAAAGTTTTGCCCCAGACTTTTTTTAAGCCCTATTCTATACCTGCTTAAAATTTGAGCTGTTTTCCCGGGAGAGCTGATATAAGAATGCATTTTTTTAAAATGGTTAATTTTAATTTATAGAAAAAAATCTTTCCGCATTTTTTGAAGTAATATCTGCAACTTCCTTGACGCTTAAATTTTTAATCTCTGCAATTTTTTCAGCAATATATCTCACATATCCGGAATAATTCTCTTTGCCTCTCTTCGCCTGCGGGGCCAGAAAAGGCGCGTCGGTCTCTATAAATAAACGTTCAATGGGAACCTTTTCCACGGCCTTCAATACACCTCCGGCATTAGGAAAGGTAATCACGCCGGTAAAAGAAATATACAGCCCTAAATCCAGGCACTGCATCGCAAAATTAGCATCTCCGGAAAAACAGTGGACAACAGCCCTGAAATTTTTTTGGTCAATATATCTCTTTACAACTTCCAGTGTTTGACTGTGCGCATCTCTATCATGGATTATTACCGGTATATCATATTCTATGGCCAGCTCTATATGAGACGCAAAGGCTCTTTCCATATCTAACCCGGGAGTGGGATTTCTGTAAAAGTCAAAACCTGTCTCACCTACTGCAACCACTTTTTTGTATCTTCTACTTACATTTTTATTAACATCATTAACAGTACCGGAGTGTCCCTGTATTAGTGACCGGAGAATTTTAATTTCTTTTTTTCCAAAACCTTTAACATAGTGGGGATGGATACCAACACTGGCAAATACGTTACTGAACTTTCTGGCAAGCTCTATTGATTTTTTACTGCTATCCAGACTGGTGCCTACATTTATTATATATTTCACATCTTCATTTACAGATTTGGCTACAGCTTCCCGGGGAGTCAACCTCTTTAGCATATCTATATGAGTATGTGTGTCTACAAAATGCATAATACCACCTTTTTACCGGCACCTTTCACGTAACTGCTACTTTTCACCTATTCTGGGGAACAATATCTCCCTCTTACCAATCTCTGCCCCACCTTCAAATTTACCCCAGACCCCATCTTTATTAATTATTATTTCATCAATGTCCTCACTTATTCCCAGTTGAGAGAATATCTTCCTGCAGGTTGATGGTATAAAGGGGATTAATAAAATAGTGGATAACCTGATGACTTCTATTACTTCAAATAACACTGCATCTAATTTTTTCTGGTCATCTTCTCCTTCACTTTTCACAAGACTCCAGGGCTGGCTGTCTTCAATATATTTATTGGCCATATTTATAAATTCCCACACTTTGGCGAGATATTTAGAGAACTTAAAATCACTCATATACTTTACTGCTTCGTCTTTTATTTTGGCCCATTTCTTCTCAAAAACCGGGCTTGAAACTTTTTTAGGAATTATACCATTCCTATATTTATCTATCATGGCCAGGGTTCTTGAAACCAGATTTCCAAAATCATTACTGAGATCCGAATTATATCTCCTCACAAAAGCCCGGTGTGTAAAAGAACCATCCTGGCCAAATGTTAATTCTCTAACCAGAAAATATCTTATACCGTCTACACCATATTTATCCAGCTGTTCGTCAGGATCCAGAGTAATTCCTTTTGATTTTGACAGCTTCTCTCCTCCCATTAAAAGCCAGCCGTGAACCACTATATGTTTTGGAAGCTCAATACCCAGAGACATCAGCATGGCAGGCCAGATTATAGTATGGAATTTTAAAATATCCTTTCCTATATGATGCTGATCTGCCGGCCACCACCGCTTAAATAAGCTCGGGTCATCAGAGCCGTAGCCTAAAGCTGAAATGTAATTGATAAGAGCATCTACCCATACATAACAATAATGTCCGGAATCAAAAGGTATTGGAACTCCCCACTTTACTGCAGTTCTGGAAACACTTATATCCTTAAGGCCCTGCTTTAAGATTCCCAGAACCTCATTTTTTCTGGTTTCGGGAATCACAAAATCCGGATTGGTTTCAATATGTTTAATTAACCTGTCTTTATATCCAGATAGCTTGAAGAAGTAATTTTCCTCCTTCACAAACTCAACTTCCCTGCCGCATTGGGGACACTTGCCGTCCACCAGTTGAGATTCAAGCAGAAATGTCTCACACAGCACACAGTATTTTCCCTCATAAGTACCCTTATAAAGATCGCCATTATCTTTTAACTTTATAAGTACATCCTGTACCGCCTTTTCATGTTTTTTATCAGTAGTTCTGATATAGCTATCATTGCTGATATTGTATAACTTAAGGAGTCTTTTCATATCCTTAGCCATTTCATCAACATACTTCTGTGGAGGTACTCCTCTCTCTTCAGCACTTTTATTTATCTTCTGCCCATGCTCATCAGCGCCGGTCAGGAAAAAAATATCCTTACCAATAAGCCTGTTAAATCTGGCTGTTGCATCAGCAAGTATGAATTCGTAGATCTGACCTAAATGCAGTTTCGCATTCATATATGGAATTGCAGTGGTGATATAAATTTTTTCTTTATCCATAATACTGCTGTTACTGCTCTTTTCTTGAATAATTTTTTACCCTTAAATTTTCGTTGCAATATTATACAATCTTTGCTTATCTATGTCATACCTGGATAATATAATTTTTAGAGCGCTCTTTTTTGAAATACCCTGTTTGAGCAAACGGATTATTTCTTTTCTCATATCCTCTTCAGAGAAACTTCTTATAAGCTCATTTTTATATCCTTCAACAACCAGCACAACCTCGCCCTTTACTTTTTTCTTCTTTATTCTGGTTAAGATATCACTTAAGCTGCCTCTTATCACTTCTTCATACATTTTAGTAATTTCCCTTACAAGACTTGCCCTACGGTCGCCAAATCTTTCGATGAGCTCTCCAGTCAGGGATTCGATTCTATTGGGTGACTCATAGAATATAAGGGTGCATGGAAAAATAGCCAGTTCTGAAAGCTTATTTTTTCTTTTGCCTCCTGCCTTCGGCAGAAAACCTATAAATAAAAAATTATTTGCCGGCAGACCTGAAAGAACCAGAGCGCTGACAGCAGCATTAGGGCCTGGTACCACAGTCACAGTAATGTTTCTTTTAATACACTCATTTATTAACTCAAATCCCGGGTCCTGAATGGCAGGCGTCCCGGATTCCGAAACCAGGGCAATGTTTCCCCCTGCTTCCAGTTTATCAGCTATATAACTAATTCTGCTTTTTTTACTGAAGTCATGGTAACTTAAAACATTTCTCTTTAAAATATCATATTTTTGAAGCAGTTTTCTTATAGTTCTTGTGTCTTCCGCCGCAATCAAATCTACTTCTGCCAGTATTCTTACAAGTCTGAAACTGACATCCTCTAAATTACCGATCGGGGTTGCGCAGATAAAAAGAGTTCCTTTAATTTTTTCCTCCAACTTCCTAACCATGCTCTTTTATAATTTTTTATATTACTACATTACCATTTTTAAATATTTATTAAATACCCGGTAAAAAACAATAAAAACTTGAAAAAAAACTTATATTAAGTCAAAATTTAAAATATGGGATTTAAAAATTCATCCAGTTTTTCCAAAAGAATTTTAGTTTCAATTATCGTTCTGATTTTTATCTATTTTTTAGGTTCTATTGGTTATATGGTAATTGAAGATATGTCATTTCTGGACTCAATTTTTATGACCACTATAACCATAACCACCGTAGGTTATGGGCTGACAAAAGAATTATCCGCTGCAGGAACTATATTTACTATTATTTTAATTATTACTGGTACCGGAACAGCTGCATATATCTTAATTAACTTAACCGACTTTATGTTAAGTGAATTTTTATTAGGAAGAATCGAAAAGAGAAGGACAAGAAAAATGATATCTAAACTTAGAAACCATTACATAATTTGCGGACTGGGAAGAGTAGGCATGGAAATTGCACACGAGCTTGTAAATAATAAAATTGCTTTTATAGCAGTAGATAATGCCGAAGAGCCAATTGAGATTGCAAAACGGAACAACTGGCCATACATTCAGGGAGATGCCTCCAATGATGAAACATTAATAGAAACCGGTATAAAGAATGCCAGGGGTTTATTTGCAGCTTTAGATACAGATTCACAAAATGTTTATGTCACCCTTTCCGCTAAATCTCTAAATCCCTCCCTATTCGTTGTTGCAAGAGCTACCATGCATGAGACCATAAGCAAACTGGAAAAATCGGGAGCGGATAGAGTAATTTCCCCTCAGATTATTGGAGGAAGAAGAATGGCTGCTATGGCCCTGCAGCCATCGATTTGTGATTTTCTGGATACTTTAATGACAACGGAGGAAGCTGAAATCCGGCTTGCAGAGATTGAAATTAAGCCGGATAGTAGAATAGATAATATAACTATAAGTGAAGCAGCTAAGAAACATAGGATAGAATCGCTGATTATCTCTGTAATAGAAAAAGGAGAAAAGATCTCGGTAAAAAAAGCAAGCGGTGATACGCATATGAGAGCGGGCCATAAAATAATAGCCATTGGCACTGAAGATCAAATTAAGTACTTAACCAATCTGGCATCCGGTTAAACAACCTGTTTGGTCAGGATACCTCTATATACTGCCGTGAAAAACGTGAAAATCATTTTTTCCGGTTTAATAAACCATATAATCAGATTTTATTTATCCTCTTATAAAGGAAAAGTATCACAGTTAAAACTTGCCGGATTCATTCTGAGCAGTAATTATAGAGAACTTTAAGAAGTATGTTAGAATATATTTATGATAAAAAAAATATTCATAACAATACTAATAATTAGTATATTAGTTCTTACCGGCTGCACCAATTTAGATAATTATGTGCCTATAGAAGAATACAGTAATGAAATAACCTTATATGAAAACCAGTTAGAAGAAGCTAATAGTAGTATTGCTGGCAAAGATAGAGAGATAGAAAAGTTAAATAAGCAGTTAGATTATTCGACTGATAAAATAGATTCAGATGAAGAAGAACTTTTAAAATATAAAAGGTTAATAATTAATTTAAATGAATTATTGTCTAATGTGTATTATGGATATGCTAGTAATAGTAATTGGGAATCGGTTGGCTTTACTGCTTTTAGTATAGAGCATAAGGAGAAATTTTACTTAATTACTGCAGGACACGCAGTACATTATAAAGACGATAAAATAGATACTGGAGTTTATAACTATTTTAAATTTAAAGCTAATTTTAGTGATGAATGGATATATCCGAAACTGCTGACTTATGAAAATGATTATGATAATAATATAGACTATGCAGTATTTTATTCAGATAAAATAAATGATGGATTTATAATTGATGATGAGGGTGATACGCCAAAATATGTTTTTGGTAATAGTGATTTAGGCATAAATATTATTAAATCATTTAAACTCAATAGTATTGCAGGTGAAAGTGGAAGTCCTATTGTGGATTATGAAGGCGAAGTAATTGGAATAAGAGTTATTGATATATTTAGTTATTATACAAGAGTAGATTTAGTATCGGAGGCAATAGATAATTTAACAATTCTTAAATAATTTGTCAATATAACAATCTTTGATGTTTGCGTCTCATATCTTGTACCTGGAAATACTCTGACTTCCAAGCATTGCAATATATTTTATTCCAATAAACAAGTATTTAATATATGAATATGAAAGATGCCGGCTCTTTGGGAAAGTATGGTGGCGAGACGCAGAATTGAACTGCGGACACATGGATTTTCAGTCCACTGCTCTACCAACTGAGCTATCTCGCCAACATCTAATTAAAACTGGCGGAGCTGGCGGGATTCGTTCTTTCGTCTCACTCCGTTCGCTCACATAAACGTGGGCTCCCTTCGCTAACGCTCTGGTACGTCCTTTCGAATCCCGTAAAATATGTACTACAGGCATATTTTACACAATTTAGCTACATCATTATTTGCCAGTAATAATAAACTCTTGGCGGAGCTGGCGGGATTTGAACCCGCGATCTCATGCGTGACAGGCATGTGTCCTAAACCACTAGACGACAGCTCCATTTAACTATTAAATCATGGTGGGCGTTGCAGGGCTTGAACCTGCGACCCCCTGCTTGTAAGGCAGGTGCTCTCCCAACTGAGCTAAACGCCCATATCTAATGGTAGCCTGTAGGAGAATTGAACTCCTGTTGGTAGGTTGAAAACCTACTGTCCTAACCACTAGACGAACAGGCCGTTAACTGGTGAGCCGTGAAGGATTCGTTCCTTCGTCTCACTTTGTTCGCTCACGTAAACGTGGACTCCCTCGCCTCCAGCTCAGTCCGTCTTTTCGAATCCTGTAAACATGCACCAATGGCATGTTTACCTAAATCATCTCCACCGTACTTACCATTTACCTATATATAAACCTGGTGAGCCGTGAAGGATTCGAACCTTCGACACCCGGATTAAAAGTCCGGTGCTCTACCAACTGAGCTAACGGCCCCTACTAATTCAATCTCATAATAAAAAAACTGCTCCGGTCATTAGCTTTCCAATTAAATTAGCAAACGTAAAGTCTACTATAGTAAAAAATCATTGTCAACAGATGAAAGCAGGATTGTTACGGGTAAATCTCAATCAATATCTGTCTGACTTTTACCTTTAATCTTAGAGGATATTTTCCCGGCTTTTTCTTTACCCTTCTCCAATAATTCTCCGCCCATAACTTTTGCTTCAGCAACTGTAAATTTTGCCCTATCTATTATACCTTTAAGCTTTTCAATTAAATTTTTTCTAGTTTTAAATCCAGGCTGAGGTGCAAATAATAATCCCAATATAAAACCGGAAAAAATTGAAATTGAAACAATTATTAATACCTCTTTTAAATCTTTCCCAACAGATTTACTATATTCATCACTCTCAGAACTTGAATTATTATTACGCATCATTGACATATCCTTTATTAATTAATTTATTTATATCTTTATTATAAACTATTTAATGTTTATATTGAACATAATAACATTATCATAATAAAAAATTGGAAGTAAAGTAGTTAGTTTAATTTACCAGATACTTGATAACCTCTGCCCAACCTTTATTCATGGCGCCTTCGGTCACATACACATTATTATAATTATTAAGTTCACCCAGTATCATTCCCTTATGTTCCAGTGCGTTTCCCATAAGGAAAAAGTATTTAACTTCATCTGCCATTTTTAAGTCTTCCAGTGAGTCACCCAGTGCTATACAATTTCCAGTATTAAAATTTCTAATTTTTTTATCCAGTTTTATCCCTTTTGACTTATTAATGCCTGAAGGTGCTAAATTATAAATATGCAATCTTTTTATATCCAGCTTCATCTTCACCAATGATGAAAACCCGTTGTCTGCCAGAGCAAGCTCTCCATATCCTTCTTTTTTAAGCAGCTTGTTTGCCAGATCCAGACTTATTTCACCAAAAAATAGTATACTATGTGACCTGTACTTGCTCCATTCCATCTTGCTTTCTATTTTGCCCGGAAAATTTTTCTTGAATAATTCTATAATTTTTATTAAATCTTTTCCTTTATAGGTCAGATCATATTTCATCTTCTGTTTGTCATACGTGGTATAAACCTCTTCACCCAGATTATATATTAATTCAGAACCTAACTCCGCAATATAATTTTTCAGTCCAATCATCTGAGCATTATATCTCAACTGAACCCTGTTTCTTCCGGATACCAGGACAACATCCCAATTTTTCCCTGCTATTTTTGGCAGCAGTTTTACTGCTTCAAAGTAATAATCACCTTTCTCATCTTTAACAATACAACCCCTGTCATTAAATAAAGTATCGTCGAGATCAGTATATATAACTTTTAAATCTTTTAAGTTTTCTTTAATCTCTTTTTTACTATCTTTAAATAATCTATATTTCACCTTCTCTACCTTTCTAACTCTAAATTATTATTTTACAATTAATGTTTTGTAAGTCTACTGAAATTCAGACCGGACTTTTATAAAACGCATTACATCACTTTTTGTAATTATTCCTCTTAACCTACTACCGGACATTATTACCAGGTGACCCAGGTTATTTTTACTCATCTTCTTAATAGCATCGGATATTTCCATAGACATATTTACTTTTTCACTTTCTGAAACTGTTTTAACTATATCTCCTATTTTAACCTCCGCCCACTTTTCTTTTGAAACCCCCTTAATGTCATGCAATGAAATAACACCTATAAACCTCTGGTTTTTTCCATCTTCTATTACCGGAAATCTTTCAAACCTATATTTCATAAAATAATCATTTACCAAATCCTGTATAGTTATATCTTTTGTGACATTTACAATATCCTCATTCATAACATCTTCTACTTTTATTCCTTTAACGGATGTTTCAAATTTAAGCTGCCTGTAGCCCATTTGAGCAGAGGACTGCAGGAACCATCCAATAAAAGCAAGCCATACCCCATTTAAAAAATTACCGGTTAAAATATAGAAGACACCGACTGCTATAATCATAAATCCAATTACTCTTCCTGCCGTAGAAGCTATAAAGGTTGCGCGCTCCAGGTCTCCCGTAACTTTCCATACTATTGACCGCAGCACTCTACCGCCATCAAGAGGGTAGCCGGGAAGCATATTAAAAACTCCGAGTAAGACATTAATAATAGCCAGATATCTGGCCGGCTCTCTTATAGGAGCAATATTTACGGTAAAGATCCATATGACACCAAATATTATGCCAATTACAAAGCTTGCTGCAGGACCGGCAACAGCCATTACAAACTCACTATAAGGAGTTTCAGGTTCTTTCTCTATCTCTGCCATTCCTCCGAATATAAAAAGGGTTATTCTCTTTACAGATATACCTCTCCTCCTGGCAACCAGAGAATGGCTCATTTCATGTATTAATAACGAGGCAAAGAAAAGGATTACAGTAATAATGGTAATTAATGCCAGAAGGCCTTTATTTAATCCTGAAAGAACCGTCGGAAAATACTCAAATCCAAAATAGTAAGCAAATAACGCAAATATTATAAACCAGCTGTAATCCAGTCTGATCTCTATTCCAAAAACCTTAAATAATTTTATCGAGGATCTAAACATTAAGCCCTTTCTCCTTACCTGCGAATTACAAAAAATTAGTCTGATATTTTTTTAAAAATAAATACTTTTTCCCGGCATTCCAGCATTTACATTATACCTTATCCATGGTAAAAAAATAAAAATATCCGGCAGGGATATGTCAGGATTATATCATCATTATTACGCATTAGTATATTCAAAACTGCAGAATAACTATTTTAACCATAGAGATTAACATAATTGCACCAAAATATGATAAAATATATTCTCACAAAAATGAAAAAAGCAAAAAATTATAAAAAGGTATAAAAAATGGAATTTTTCCAAGAATTTCTATCAGAAATAAGGTTTGACTCATCTGCATTTATATTTGATATTCTGCTACCCTGTATTCTTGCTCTAATTTTTGGAGGCTTAATAGGTTTCCAAAGAGAGAAAGCTGAAAGACCGGCAGGACTTAGAACTCATGCTCTTGTATGCCTTGGTTCAACAGTATTTACCCTGATATCTTATCTTGGGTTTTCATCGTTCTATAATGTAGACCCCAGCAGAATAGCCGCAGGTATTATTACCGGAATCGGCTTTATAGGAGCAGGCGTTATCTTCAGGCAGGGACTACTTGTAAGAGGTGTAACCACCGCTGCCAGCATATGGGTAGTGGCTTCTGTTGGCATGGCGCTGGGTGTTAAATTATATTACCTTGCATTACTGGTAACTATCCTGGGATTTATAACCTTAAGTATTTTAAAATACATTGAAGACAAAGTAATCAAACTGCCAAATTACCTGGTAAGAATAACAACTTCAGAGAATTTTACAGACATAAATAAAATAATAAGTCTGCTTAAAAAAATATCTGTAAATATAAAAAGTAAAAAATATGAACTTGATGATAAAAACAATAAAAGAATTCTTACCGTAAATCTATTCAGCAAAGATTCTGAATTTCCTACCAGGATAATTGAAGAATTAAGTAAACTCAAAGAAATTGAGAAAATAGTTATTAATTAATTTTTTACTAAAAATTTTGTACGGGAAAAATAAAATAAAAATTTTTTTTATAAATGCCTTCAGATATTTAAGAAGACTGTCAAAAAAATTTATATCAGACGGCAGCCCCATGATGGCTTCATCAATTGCTTATTATTCCCTATTCTCCATTTTTCCTCTAATGCTTGTGCTAATTTCTTTCTCCAGCATCTTAATTAATAAACCTAATATTCAAACAATGATACTTAACTTTGTTGAAGGAAGAATCCCAATTATATACAGCTTTACAGAATCCAATATAGAAAAAATAATAGAAAACAGAGCCAGCATAGGAATTGTTGGTTTCCTATTTTTAGTAATAGCAACCACATATGTTTTTGACTCTATCCAATTTTCCCTGAATAGAATTTATAAAACCAAATCCCAGAGAAAATTCTGGAAACAAAAAACCTTCGGCTTTCTAATAATAACTCTAATATTTATAATTGTATTTTTATCCTTCCTGCTATCCACATCTTTATTTTATCTTACAGGCACCATCATAAATTTCTTTAAATTAAATGGATCCGTTTCAACATTTCTATTTAAATCAATACCTATTTTTCTGGGGCTTATACTTAATTTTGCGGTCTTTAGCCTTGTTTATTCCTTTGGAACTAATAGAAAAACTCATTTTAAACATCATATATACAAAGGTGCATTAACTGCAGCATTCGCATGGGAGATATCCAAACACGTTTTTATTTTCTTTTTAAACAACTTCTCTAAATTCGAATTGACTTACGGCTCAGTAGGTTCAATAATTGGTTTTCTGCTCTGGCTTTATATATCAAGTTTCATCCTACTGATGGGTGCTGAGATTAATTCACTTGATATAGCTTAAATATGAAATTTATAGCAGACATAATGGTGGGTAGACTTGCTAAATATCTGCGTATGGCAGGATATGATGTTCTCTACACAAACACTGCAAGTGATGACCAGATAATAAGTAAAGCCAGAGAAACCGATAGAATTGTCTTAACCAGAGATTCCCTGATGCTTGCAAGGAGAGAATTCAAAAAAGGTGCCGTAAAATACTTATTTATCAAAGACGATAAACTTAAAAATCAGTTGAATCAAGTAAAATCAGAACTTAAAGTTTCGTTAAAACCCAATCTTGTAAGGTGCATTGAATGCAACAGGAAACTTGTAAAAGTAAAAAAAGAAGATGTTAAAAACAAAGTGCCTCCGTATGTATACAAAACGCAGCAAAATTTCCTGTACTGCAAAAAGTGCGGCAAATATTACTGGAGGGGAACTCATTACGATAACATTAGAAATACTTTTCTCAGTATAAAGTGACCAGAGGTCGCCAGGCTAAAGTAGAATTTTTTGCATCTAACATCTATAATTAATAAGGTGAAGAAATATCTATAGATTTTAATAACTGATAATAATTTTTTATTATTAGGAAAAGATTAAAATGGCCGGCAATTTAAGAAAAAAAATATCTGACTTTTTCTACAGTATCCCCAGGATATTATTTATAAATTTCTATAAATTGTTTACCAGAACCAGGATTTTTAACACAAAAAGATTGCCCCGGGGGAGATCTGTGATACTTGCAATAAACCACACTGCAGATGCTGACCCTATAATACTCCTGGCCGCAATTAAAAAGAAAATATGTTTTATCGCGGAAAGCGAAAATTTTGGTAACTGGCTCACCAACTTTTTTATGAGGAAATTTGCAAATTGTGTGCCTGTATTTAAGAAACAATTTTTAAAAAATGTTAAAAGCTTTAAGGAACTCTTTCATATCTCCAGGGATAAGAATGTTTTTTTGGGAATATTCCCGGAAGGTATGCTTAACAAAAAAAAGGGTTTTAAAAAATTTAAAAATGGCGCAGCTTACTTAAGTTATAAGACAAAACTTCCAATAATACCCATCTATCTGCATAACACTAACAGAGGAACCGACAGCAAAAGATGGATTTTAACCAATAGAATAACCAGAGGAATAATTTCACTTACTATTAATGCTTTTAGAAAAACAAACATATTCATAGGTGAACCAATTAATTCTGTCGCGGAAAATATTATTGAGGATTTTAAAGAATTTACCAATCCGGGAACTTATAAAGAGATCATCAACAATATCAATGAAGCCCTGAAAAAAGAGTTTCTGGAACTGGAGAGCGAAGCTGATGACCTGTTCGGTACCGGGAAGGAAGAAGATACTTCCGATGCTGTGCTCTCAAAAGAAGAACATTAACTTTCTGATAACTAGAGCTGCTTTTCTCATTACTCTGGACCGTAAACACTTCCAGGTAGGATCTATAAGGCAGGCAAACTTGCCTATAATCATCATGACACCCAAAGAATTCTTAGAATTGGTAAAAAAATATAAAGATTTGAGTTTATCTGAAATCCCGGGCAAAGCGAGGAATTTTGGGTGAGAGTGTAACCCAGATCAGATATACTCTTTTAAGTGACATCCTACATTAATCAATCATAGGCTTTTTACTTGGTCTGTTATTTTATTCCATGCTTCTTTGCAACTATTTGCTTGATTCAGCTTTATATCCAAACCTTTCCAACCATCAGGATACCTTATGCACAATTTATCATCTATTTCTGCTTCATCATACCTTTGCTTTTCTTTGTCAATAAGCTCTTTCCAGTCTTCAAGATTTAATATATAGAAATCAGGTCGTTTATCATATTCCTTGCTCTCTAAATCTACTAAAACTAAAAAATCATCTTCTCTGTAAATACCTCTTACTCCTGGCCATTCTTTACCTTGTTTGGCCTTCACTTGTATTCTTGTCATACAATATTCCGTTTCAACAAGAATATCTGTACGCTTATGATGACCTAATGTTAGCTGCGCATAGATACCTCGTTTGCATAGTTCGCTTGCAACAGCATATTCTCCAGCCAACCCTAAAATTCCTTTATTTAATTTCTCCATAATTCTTCACTTTTTCTATTTATTCTTATTCTGGAATTCCGTATAACTTAACATAAGCGAAGTACTTCGTTTATGCTCCAAGATTGTCATGTATTTGTCATATTTTGCAAAGTAGTCTGTTCATATTTAAATATTATAACTTTTCTGTCACATAGTCACATATAAACTATAAAAATAAGGATAAAAATAAGGATTTTTTATTTTTTAACCTTAAAATCCAGTACTCTTCCTTCCGGGCCGGTGACATCAACAGTCCCTTTATCCCCTTCTTTTATCTCCCCGCTTAATAGCTTCATTGCCAGCACATTCTGAACTTTATTCTGTATAACCCTCTTTAGCGGCCTTGCTCCATATACAGGATCAAACCCTTCTTTTGCCAGAAGATTCCTGGCTTTATCCGTTATCTTAAGACTTAGCTTCTTACCTTTTAAAATCTCTTTTAATTTTTCAATCTGGATTTCAAAAATTTTAGTTATCCCATCCATTCCCAGCCTGTGAAATATAACGATGTCATCTACTCTATTTAAAAATTCCGGTTTAAAGTTATTTTTCATTGCTTCCGTAATTCTTTTTTTCATTTCTTCTTCGTCTTTCTCTCCAAGCTCAGTTATCCACTGGCTGCCGATATTGGAAGTCATAATAATAACCGTATTTTTAAAATCAACCGTCCGTCCGTGAGTCTGCCGTCATCCATTATTTGAAGCAATATGTTAAACACATCGCTGTGAGCTTTCTCGATTTCATCCAGAAGCATGACGCTATACGGTTTCCTCCTTACTGCTTCTGTCAGATACCCCCCTTCTTCATATCCAACATAGCCGGGAGGAGCGCCAATAAGTCTTGTAACCGGAATACCGGTCCATTTGGAAACAGTCTCTGCAATATCTTCCTCGTCTACTTCTTCTTTCAGCATCTTGTGGCTCTTCTGCAGCTTCTCCAGCTTCCTGTTTTCTGCACCCATCTTCTTCTGAAGTTCCAGCAGTTTTCCATATTTAAGCTCTGCTGCTTTTTGCAGGTCAGCATCTCTTTCTGCATGCTCAGCATCTATTTTAGTTTTTAGAATAAATCATACTACAATATTCTCCCTTGGATTTTCGTTATAACTCCTTGCAAATTCTTCAAAGTGCTTCTTCTGTTCACTGTTTAATTTTCCCGGCAGTATCAGTTTAATTTTGGCATAAAGATTCCCAAATCCGCTGCTCCTTAGTTTCGGCATTCCTTTACCCTTAAGTCTGAGAGTCCTCCCACCCTGGGTTTTTGGCGGCACCTTTACCATAATTTTCCCGCTGAAAGTTGGTATATCGATCTTTGCTCCATAAAAAGCCTCCTTTATGGTAATCGGCACTTCGCAGTATAAGTCATCACCTTTTCTGGTAAAAAAGTTATGGGGGGTAATATTTATTACCATATATAAATCTCCAGCCGGTCCGCCAGCCGGACTCTTTGCACCTTCTCCTGCTAATCTGATTTTCCCGCCATCCTTAATCCCTTTAGGGATTTTTACATTAACAGTCCTGGTTCCGACTCCTTTTTGTAATTTAAGTGATCTCTGTGTGCCCGAGTAAGCTTCCCTTAAAGTTATGCTGATCTCAGACTGCATATCCCGGCCCTTCTGCATATTGGTACGGGTACCTCTGCCAAACTGCGAACCAAAATTAGAGCCGGACCCGGAGAATTTACCACCGGACCTCCTCCCAAAAAACATCTCGAAAAAGTCAGAAAAACCGCCGCCAAGATCTTCAAAGTTAAAACCGCTGCCTCCAAAGTCATAGGTATAAGTTTTTCCGCCCCCTCCGGGCCAGCCGGCACCTGCATGAGCATATTGTTTCCAGTTTGCGCCCAATTGATCATACCTTGACCTCTTCTGAGGGTTCTTTAGCACCTCATACGCCTCTCCAACTTCTTTAAACTTCTCTTCAGCCTTAGAATCATTTGGATTTGCATCCGGATGATATTTTCTTGCCAGCTTTCTAAATGCTCTTTTTATCTCATCCTGCGATGCGCTTTTATTTACACCCAATACTTTATAATAATCTTTATATTCGACCATTTATATCCACCCAAATATTTTTTACAAATAAAATATAAA
>Ga0307928_10001606_pt1 | contig 17202 bp, 22 predicted proteins | sample AceLakmetagen232_FD_201815 | JGI IMG/M metagenome (GOLD analysis project Ga0307928, IMG submission 201815) | Saline water microbial communities from Ace Lake, Antarctica - #232 | ecosystem: Environmental > Aquatic > Non-marine Saline and Alkaline > Saline | place: Antarctica: Ace Lake... | reverse complement strand
AACCTATCATGATAGCACTCCTGGCAGTACACATCCCCCTCATACACGCTCCCGTCGTGCGGGTCTACCTCCCCGCCACATGACGCGCATACACTGCCATCATCCTCCGGTAGAGAGTCGGCGGAGTCCAGGTCGCCATCTGTGTGTACCATCCGATATACAGAGTCTGGTTGCTGGCGCGCACAGAACTCGTGGCCGTCGTTGTAATACCGGTAGGTGTCCATATATGGCCAGCCCTCACAGGAATGCCGCGGGATGTGCTCTAGTGTCACGGACAGCCTGGCTATATTGCCGTCCACTACATCGCAGCATGATCCGTGATCACGGTAGAGATATCCATGATCCGTCGCCCATTGGCACATCTCCCCCCGTCGCTGATCTGGGTATACTCTATCCATGTAGGTCACCCCCTGGTCAGTCACCCACAATAGTGCTCTGCCGATACCCGCGCCACCGGCGCGCATGACTACGAGTGACACAGTATTGGGATTTAGTGCGTACAGTAGCACGCTCCCATCCCTACTGTGTCCCGTCATGCATGATCCGGTAATCTCACTAGCATGGATGTACTCCTGGGTGATGGCGTGACCGGAGACCACATCATATGTATACCCACTCCCCCCAGTGATCGCGCGCGATAATAGATCGATCTCCGGATCACTCAGAGTCTCGGGCCCAATCCCCATCTGCCTCCGGATATATCGCGCAATGGACGTCACCACCCGTCGCCTGTGCGTGTAGCGGGTGGCCGGGCTCCTCGCGTAGCTGACCCGTGTGGTCGATTGGTGCGCGAACGCGAGGGCCTGCGCGCCACATATCGGAGCCAGAAACACATCCCCTCCAGTCACGTGCTGGCACCGGCGGATAAGAGCCAACCGGTTTCGCAACACCTCGTGTTTTTCCGTGATGTCCACATTCATTTCCGTCTCCTCCGTACGTGAGATTGACTGGTCATTATAGACCGTATTATCCCCCTTATCGGCCCCTTACAATATACTGTCAACCAAAATCAACTGTGCTATATGATTTATTTTCAACTGTCATTCATTTGACACTTGACGAGGGTTTGACGCCTGTGTCATAATGTTGACATATGGATAGTCAAGGGGTTGACGCCATGATTCTGACGGGCCACTGCCAAGATTCTGACGACCGCCAAATCCATGACATGCCAAGATTCCGGCAGGGGGTGTCAATATACTGACGGGTGTGCCAACCGATTGGCACAGCGTCAAACACTTGACGGCCCCCCTACATAGGGGGAATAGGGCGCATAAACCCTATCCCGGACTTTTCTGCAAAAAGGCTAGTTTTTCCTGGGCCCACTTGCACCCATGGCCAAAGGGGAAAAGCCACCTACCTATACACACTCCCGGACTTTTCTGCAAAAAGGCTAATTTATTTGAAACAGTATTTCTATACTGGCACGGTTACTGCTTTGTAGGCATGAGCCACTTTATTCCCATAAATCCTCAATAGAACCCCACCAGAGTCCCAGTATGATACACCCATGATAACCAGTATGGTTTATTTGGGTCATAATGGACCATATTTTACCCAGTTGATTACCCTGATGTACCACATTGGCACACTTTACCTTTATTACGCTATAACCGTAACAGCCCCAAACACAACATGCTGTATGCCCGCCCAGGCTAGGCTACCACATAGTGGCAGGGAATGGGCAGGATCAAACTGGCCCATGGCTTGCGTTACCCATCAACTTGTTAGACACACTACGCCACCTGCCCTGCATGAGCGACTGCCAGCCATGTAGGGCATCAATCTCTAATTGGAGGCACAGGATGCCGGGACCGACTGCTATACTATGCGCCCACTCTGAGGCGTCAGGGCTGACACTAAACGAGTTGGCCCTGATCCCCACGCCAGCCAGGACAAGGACCTGGCGGCCTGTCCCTCATATTGATGTCGTTTCCGCAGTCATCCATGCAGCCGAGGCGCAGGGCTTCGTAGTTGATCAGTCCAAGGTGCAGGTGGCCGTCAACAAGACTGGAACTCATCTGTTTGGGGTCATGGACGTGAACCGCCCGGACTTCGATGCTATGTCCAGTGGGTTCGGCATGGCCGTGGGCTTCCGTAACTCCCATGACAAGACCATGGCGGTGCGCCTGTCCTTCGGCACCAGGGTATTCGTCTGTGACAACATGGCCATGACTGGCGATGTTATTGTCCGCAGAGTCCACCGCTCGTGTGCCAGTCTGGCCGACACGGCATCCATGGCGATCGATGCATTTACCCATGGGGCCTTGGGCGAAATCGACTGGTTCAGCAGCCTGAAGGAATTCAAGATCGACAGGGACCAGGCCAAAGCATACCTGTTGGATGCCGCAGCCGATGGCGCCTTACCCCTGCCCAAGCTACTCCCATCCCTCAAGAACTACCTAACCGCCCTGACTGGCAGCTATATGCCGCGGATAGACCACCCAGGGACACTATGGGCAGCCTACCAGGCCGTGACATCGACATGGAAGGGCTACTCCATCATGTACCTGCGTGCGCGGTCCATATCCCTGCGCCGGTTGACTGGACGTGTTATTGGTGAGACGGGTGTGCGCGGGGTGGAGTTCTAATGGGCGTAAAGCGGCATAAAGGGGGGGAGTTCCTATGTGCCCCATCTGCCCGTGGCAGCATAAAGGCCAAGGAATTCAAGGAGTGGCGCATATCCCTGACTCTCAGCCAGAATGCGCTGGCGGAGCGGCTCGGGGTAAGCCGGATGACTGTGGTGAGGATCGAGCGGGGAGATATCCCAGCCCATGGATCCACCGTCAAGATGATGTACATGCTAGAAGCAGAAGCTTGCAGGATAGGAGGACGGAAAGGTGATGGAATTTGAATCAGATCATGACAGCGTTGAGGAACCGGAAGTCGGCCCGCTGTTCCATACGGTGAGTCTCAGACCAAGAGGGTTGAGCCTCAAGCCAAGGGATGGGGCCAGGGCGGCGGCAGCCCGGGGCTATGACAGGCTGCTCAGCAACATGCAGCAGGGGGGAGGTAGGAAGCAGTGGACATAGATATCGATTCAGTGGTGGCCGTGAAGAAGGCAACCGATGATAGGACTGGGAACCCGTACGCCATATATGATGGGGGCGGGTTCAGGCGCATTACCAACTGTGATGCGTATGGGTGCCCCCACTATAGGACGGCGTGTGCTCATCTCCATGACCCATGCGTGGTCTTCGTAACTGGCTTTGCACCCATGGTTGATGATAATGGAAACCTCAGCCAAATGGACTCGCTGGGCAGCAGTCATGTCGTGGGGAGTCTATGGGCCAAGGATGACGGGAATCTGGCCAGGTTCTGGAAGATATTCCGTGACTTGGCTTGGATGTGGAGGATCCCCATTGGACATGTTTAAACCAACCAGCTGTGGCATGCCCAGCAAGTTCGTGGACTGGAGGCCCATGCAGTCCAGCGCGCTGTTCGCGCTGCTCGACCCCGATGGCAAGCGGTTCAAGGCCCAGGCGCACCCCACCGGCGCGGGCAAGTCCGTGATCTACATGGCTGCGGCGAAGTCATCCCGTGGCCGGGCCCTGATCCTGACATCCACCAAGGCACTACAGGACCAGCTTATGAGAGACTTCGAGTCCATAGGCCTGGTGGAGATCCGTGGCCAGACCAACTATGCGTGCAAATTGGCTCCAAGCCTCCCGTGCTCAGAGGGCAAGTGCCACTATGGCAAGGAGTGTCGATATAAGACTGGCGGCTGCCCATACTATGACCAACTGCGCAAGGCCTCCAACGCCTCAATGGTGGTGACAAACTACAGCTACTGGATGACCATGGTTAAGGCATCCGCCATGACCGAGAACCCACTAGGGGAGTTCGGCACCATGATCCTGGATGAGGCCCATGACGCGCCGACTCACCTGATGGACTTCCTGACCATAGGTGTGGATGGGAAGATGTTCCGTGACATCATCCATGAGAACATCCCCGACCATGGCCAGAATCTGGATCGGTGGAAGAAGTGGGCCAACGTCTGCCACTCTGCCGTAACCCGCATGCTGGGTGGGGCTGTGAAGAACTACAGTGGTGTAGGGGTTGCAGACCTTCGCACCATGTCAAGACTGCGTGAGTTGTCCAGGGCGTTCGACGAGCTGTTCACTCAGACGGATAGGGACTGGTATTTCTGCTTGGATGCTTATGGCCTCCGGGCTGGGGCGATCCGCCCATCATTTGATAAAGCCGAGAAGCACCTGTTCAATGGCATCCAGAATGTGATCTTGATGTCGGCAACTATCCGCCCTAGGACCATGGAGATGCTGGGCATCCTGTCAGAGCACTACCTATTTGATGACTTCCCGAGCATGTTCCCACGGGAGCGGTGCCCCATCCATTGGATCAAGACGCTCAGGATGAACAAGAACACCAGCGAGAGGGATATGTTGAGCACATGGATCCCCCATATAGACATGATCATTGGTAGGCGGCTGGACCGGAAGGGGGTAGTGCATACCCATAGCTATGAGAGGATGTACTTGTTCACCAAGAACAGCAAGCACAGGGATATCATGTACTCCAACAACAAGTGGAACACCCAAACCATAGTGGAGGAGTTTAGGAAGGCAGAGCCGCCAGCCGTCATAGCCAGCCCAACCCTGTCTACTGGGTGGGACTTCCCGATGAAGGACTGTGAGTTTCAGGTGATTGGCAAGTTGCCATTCCCCAATATATCCGATGGGCTGCTGGCGCACAGGGTCAAGGAGAGCCCCGGCCTGATTGACTACATGACCATGCAGACCTTGGTGCAAACCACAGGGCGCGGCATGCGGTCGGCTGAGGACCAATGTGAGACATTCATAGTGGACGACAGTATCCAGTGGTACATGGACCGCAACCGTGGCCTCGCCCCACTGTGGTTTCTTGAGTCATTCGACGGGGTGGGGAAGAGGGTTATCCCTGCTCCTCCACCAAAGTTATAATCGATTGAGGGGGATAGAATATGCGTATGTGGATCATAGTGACCCTGGATGGGGGACTAGAGTGTCAACAGGCGATCTGGCATAGTCCAGCGCCACAATATAGACGATAGGAGGTATCCAGTTATGGGTATCAGTTTACGGCCATCCGATGCCGTGGAGAGTGGCGGCTTTCTGGGTGATGTCATTGCCACAATCGCGGGAGCCAGCTTCAGCAAGTGGGACTATAATGGTGCTATCACCACTCCAGTCCCGGCCCTGCTCCTGACTCTCCAGGTTGAGGGGGAAGACGACACTCACGACCAGTATTACAGCATGGGGAGCCCCAAGGACTTCACGCCGAGCAGGGATGGGAAGACCCTCCAGGCCACCGGCAAGGCTGGCAACCTGAACTCCGGGTCCAATGGGATGATCTTCTTTGGGTCCATTGTCAACAGTGGCTTCCCGGAAGACCAGCTCGAGGGTGGAGATGCCAGTGCCCTTGTCGGGGCAGTCTGCCACTTCATCCGCCAGCCCGCCCCGAGGCGTCCCGGCATGAGGCCCAATGCCACCCCATCAGACCGCGAGCCAACCATCCTGGTGGTTGATCAGGTCATCTCGTTACCAGGCGAGGCAGCCCCCAAGGCCAAGGCCAAGGCCATGGGTGGGAAGGCCACAGCCACACCGAAAGCTGCCGCCAAAGCCAAGGATCCCGATGAAGGCGACATGGAAGAGGGCGCGGTCGGGGCCGTCATGGAGGTCCTGGGCGACAAGCCGGATGGTGTCACCAGGCAGCAGATGCCAGGTCTGGTCTTCGCAAAGGTCAAGGACCGACAGGACAGGAACGCAATCGTCCAGCTAGCCTTCAATGAGGAGTTCCTGTCTGCGGTTGGACGCCCATGGTCCTATGATGATGGGAAGATCACGCTCGGCTAAACCACGCTGTGGGCCCCATCGTAGATCTAATGGCTGATCAGGGGGGTGTCCCCTAGGGGATACCCCAGATCACCCCCCTAATCTGAATCCAAAGGAGGAAAGTACATGCCAAGTTTCGTAGGATACCGCTCAATGTTGGTTGATGCCGTGGAGAGGATGGGGACCACTCCACGTAAGGTATTGGGGTCCATCTTCAGCATCGATCCCACCCTGGCAGACATGGCCACCCACGCCCTGATCGAGGAGGAGATATGGATCCATTATGCGCGCCCCACGGTCTACGTGGACTCCACTCAACTACCAGATCAGGTCAGCAACATGTCTATGTTTGGCGAGGTTGGTCAGATTCTCATAAACAGGTGGAGGGGCCTTCGGGCTTTCTGCTTCCATAGTAATTCCATGGTTGGGGGCGTCAATCTGAGGCCGGTGTTGTTTGGGGTTACGACTGCTGAGGACCGTCACCCATTGGTGGAGGCATGTGTAGCCAGGGTGCTTGAGATGCCTGAGTATGCCCTTCACCCACATTGGGCAACAGAGCCCTGTGATACAGTCACCCTGACCATACCCTGCGGCGAGATGGCCCAGCGCCTAGTGGTTCCTCTGAGTGAGCTACAGGTATTCCTTGAGGACCCCGATTGGATTAAGACCCATAAGCTCAAGAACAACTGGTTCCCCATTGAGCAGTCACAGGAAGACATGGACCTCCTGATGACCATGATGCGGGCTATCCTTGGTCTCATTGTATATACACAGGCATTCCCCGAGGCTATCCGGGATGGTCTGCCTACCCTCCCACCCAGGAAGCTGGGGTTTGGGGCGCTGGCATGCATCCCGCGGACCATCAAGGGCCTGGTCAGGCACCAGACAGCGTGGTCTACTGGAGACGGCGAGCCATTCTTCCGGTCTGCGCATCTCCGTATACTCGGGCATGAGCGCTTTACACACAACCCTGATGGATCCCCGAAGGTCATTCTCGTCAAGGACACCGTAGTTGGTGGCAGGATTGATGCGAAGGTCATCGATACGGGGGCCCACTCATGAAAGCAAGGCAGCTGAACGAGGAACTCATCAGCAAGGGCAGCGGCCTCCCGCGCTCCAAGGGCCTGCATGTATCCGACATCATCCGCGACATTGGGATCAAGCTGGGTGTCCTCAAGAAGAAGGATGGCAAGCCCATGGACCCCAATGACAGGAGTATACCAGCCGGGTTGGCGGAGATGGGCTTCATGTGGGAGGATATGCTGTCCCATGTCTTTGGCGACCGCATGGCTGCCAGGCTCCCCGAAGTGGAGCTGGATGGCATATCCGGCAGCCCTGACGGCATGGACATGTATAAGGGCGAGGTAGTCAATGCGGAATACAAATGCACATGGAAGTCAGCCAACCGCAAGATCGAGGATCAGTGGATGTGGCTTACCCAGTGCATGGCCTACTGCAAGATGCTGGGCCTCACCAAGACCATCATCCGTGTCCTTCATGTGAATGGGGACTACTCGTGGATGAGGGGGGACAGTGACTCAACCCCGGCAACATACGCTGTGCATTACATCGAGTTTACCCAGCGCGAGCTGGATGAGAATTGGACCATGATTGTGAACCACGCCAAGAGCATGGGGTGGCTAAAGCAGGGGAGGAACAAATGACCATGAGTGATACAAAGACAAAGTATGCCAGTGTCGTCCGGGATGTGATGGCAAAGCATGGGATTAATAGGCAGGATCTGGCGGGGCTGTTGCGATGTTGCACTTCCACGGTGTCAAAGTGGACAACAAGGAGGTCTGCTCCTCAGTACCAATATAGGAAGGCGCTTTTGTATCTCCTGAAAGAGTGCCCTCCCTTGGGGGGTCGTTCCAAGCTAATTCATGGTAGGCTGAAATGGCTACCCCCATCCACTCCTAACGTGACTGGGGCAGCAGAAGAACTACAATCACTGGCTATCTTTGAGAATGAGGGCCTCGATGAGAGAGTATCTGCGAAGAGGGATAGCAATAGCAGGTCTATCACTAAATACATCGCTATCAAAGAATCGCAGAAACCACAGGACCCACCACCCCCGGAACATAAAGGGCACTTTTCATTCAGTTTCGTGAATAACCCAGGTTATATGTGGGCGTGTGCTCAGTTGTCGGGTGAGTATTGCCACAAAGAAGGCATAACAGTGGGGAGTAGGCTTATTGTCTGCGGTCTATCAACAGGGGAGTACTGTTTGAAAAAGGATGAGCGTGGATATGATGTACGGCGTTGGAAAGTGTATCCAAGCGAGCATCCGGCAGCCGAATCGGCCCCAGATATCTATGTGGCGTTTCCCCCATCAGTGACGTGGGAATTGGGTCTAGGCAAGCATCTAAAGACCTTCCATGTCATGGAGTACGAGCCCCACCCTTCTCTAGGGAGTATATTCAAGGGGCCAATAAGGTATTACCCTACATGCAAGTTCTCCAGGAGGTCACAATGACCATCAAGATACCGGGATTTGACAAGCCGGACACAACCATCAAGCACAGGATGATCCTCAACATAGAGGGATTGGAGAAGCAGGGCAAGACACACTTCGCCTTGACTGCTCCAGGGCCCCTGGCGTTCTTCGACATCGACATCGGCACCGAGGGTGTGATCCACAAGTTTACTACTGGCAAGGAAATCATTGTCAGCGAGCACAAGATTCCCAAGGACGCCGCATCCAGTGAGGGCTTCGACTTCGTGGCGGCATGGCAGGAGTTCTATAACAGGTTGCAGGCCGTGCTCAAGCACCCCCAGGTGAGGACTGTTGTCATCGACACCATGACTGAGGTATGGGAGCTTCTGCGGATGGCGCGGTTTGGCCGCCTATCCCAAGTGAAGTCCCACCACTATGGCCCGGTCAACGCCGAGATGAGGGAGCTGATCAGGGAAGCCTACGAGTATGGGAAGAACTTTATCATGATCCACAAGATGAAGCCACAGTACGTGGATGACCAGTGGAATGGAAAGTATGACCGCGCTGGGTTCAAGGACATTGGCTTCCTCTCACAGCTCAGCATCGAGCTGTCCTTCGATGAAGGTGAGTTCACGGCCACCTGCCGCGACTGCCGTCATGACATGTCACTGTGCGGGATGGATCTGTCCGGCCCGATGTGTAACTTCCCCACCCTGGCCCAGATGGTGTTTCCTAATTCCGATGCTGGGGACTGGAGTTGATGTTCATGCAGCAATGGGGGAACATAACGGACATGGAGAGATACCTCTTTGAGAAGGTATTCCGCTGCCTGGAGACTCTGGAGGCAATGAGGGGCAAGGCCGACATGGAAACCACCAACAACCTCAAGGGGATGCTGTGCGCCCAATATGATGTGGAGTGGGTCCCAGGCTTTGGCGAGCCCGAGCCAGCCAAGATAAGGATCCCGGCCAAGGCCAAGCCTAGTCCAGCCAGGATAGCACAGATACGTGGCTGGGTGGATCTCGTAGATGAGGCCATGGGGTGGTGTGATGACATCTCCGATAGTGACAGTGCAATCGAGTTTGCAACCAGTGTTAGGGGGAAGCTTGAGGCGTTCAGCGATTGTTTGAACAGGGGACTCCCGCTGACACATGGCCAGGAGCAGGCAGTTATAAACATGAGGGAGGGACTGGAGAAATGGATGAGATGATGGGTAAAGCCGGACTTACACTACACAGTACATTGATGGATATACTGTCACTGCTGGGCCCGGATGGGCTGCTTGCAGAGGGTGCCGTCATTAGCCATTGTGGTGTTAGCGAACGGGTATGTATTGTTGTGGCCCACGGAAGGATGGCACACCATATATCCGAATGCATCAATGAGATGATAGGAGACCTCGCAACTACATTCCCCGACTTTGTAGCAGAATCCATCAGTGTACTGCCAGAGGAGGACCCCAATGATCCTCATAGACAATAGGGTCGGCAGCAAGGAACTCATGCGCTACATGGATAGTGACTGCACAGAACTATGTCGCATGGACTACGCCGACGCCGCCTTCGTGGGCCACGGACCAGATGGCCCTCTCACGATCGGCATCGAGCGCAAGACCGTGCCCGACCTCATATCATCGTGGATTACCGGACGCATGGCTCACCATCAACTTCCTGGCCTGACCAACACATATAACATTATATACCTTATAGTGGAAGGTCATTGGATAACGGGGAGGGATGGAAGGGCCATACTTCCATTCCGCAAGGGGAAGAAGATGTCGCTGACCATGGGCCTGCACTCACTGCATTCCCGCGAGATCCACAACTACCTGAACACCCTGGAGGTCATGGTGGGCATCATCGTGAGGCAGACCAGATCACTGTCCGATACTGCATACCTTATCAAGTTCCTTCATTACTGGTGGTCACGGCCATACAGCACCCACACATCCCATATCGATGTGCGTAAAGGGGCTGCGGCATTAGATTCCCACATCGGCCTATCAAGGCCCTCGATGTTGTGCAGGGTGGCTGCTGAACTACCCGGTATTGGGCCGAAGCGGGCCCGTGACGTTGCCACAAACTTCTCATCCATCCTGGACATGGCCCTGGCCAGCAGGGAACGCTGGGAATCGATTCAAGGGATTGGCAGCAAGACCATTGATGGAGTCATGGGTGCCATCCAGGGTGAGGGGGTAAAGCCATGAGCCTGCCAGCCCCACGCCTATCCCTATGCCGCGCCTGTGCCCTGCGCGAGGGTTGCAAAGCCCCGGTGCCACCGTCCGGCAGCCCCGACGCGCCCATCCTCCTGATCGGGGAATCCCCCGGCAAGTCAGAGGATAGATACGGTGTGCCGTTTGTAGGCCCATCCGGCAAGGAGCTGGACAACTACCTGAAGTTGGCCGGGCTGTCCCGCCATGCATGCAGGGTAGCGAATGTGGTCAACTGCCGTCCACCAGATGACCGTGATCCATTACCAGGGGAGATCCGCACATGCCAACCATGGCTGGTGCAGGAGGTTGAGCAGTCCAAGGCAGTCATCATTGGGGCGGTTGGTTCAATAGCAGCCCATGCTCTCCTTGGCCCTGACTTTAACCTGGACATGGGCCACGGGATACCAATCAGTACTACATTTAACCATCTGGGTCTTTCCTGTGTACAATGTACAGTAGTACCCATGTACCACCCAGCCTATGGTCTCCACAGCACTGCAACGATGGGCCGGATCAGAGAAGACTTCATGGCCCTGGGCAGGACTATGCGCGGGGAGATCCAGCCGGGTGGGGTAGTGGACCAGTACCCGAAGCCGAGCTACTCCGAGATCCATGGGGATGAGGTGAAGCGCCTTGCCGTTGGTGCCCCAATAGAATATACGACCGATGATGGGATCGGCACTGTGGGCATCGTGATGTTCGTGGATACCGAGTCACGATACAATGGTTCCCCCCTCTGCGTCAGCTTCACCAGCATGCAGGGGCATGGCTACGTGGTCATGGCTGATGATGTGGAAGGCATGGGCTACCTGAAGGATGCCTTGGAGCGCCCAGACATGTTGGTCGTCCTCCACAATGCCAAGTATGACCTTGAGGTCCTGTCCAAGATGGGCATAGAGCCAACTGATGTGGCCGACACAATGGTCGCGGCCTACCTGCTGCAGAAGGAGCCACAGGGCCTCAAGGCACTGGGATACCGCAAGTGTGGCATGGTCATGGGGAACTACCACGATATGGTCAGCCCCTACACCACAGAGCGTGCCATGGGATACCTTATCCAGGCCATGGCATTCGAGTGGCCGGACCCGGAGCCGGAGATGGTGTGGGACAGGGGTGTGCCACGGGTGAAGAATCCCCAGAATATAGGGACCAAGATCAGGAGGATCATTAGTGACGTGGGCAAGGATCCATCCACCGACCCGTACGACCGTTGGCTGAACTTCGACCTGGCATCCAGGCAGATGGTTGAGTCTGTCCTTGGCCCACTCCATCCATGTGACCTGACGGACATACCAAGGGATGAATTCGTCACCTACTCCGCCCGTGATGCCGATGCCACCTGTAGGATATGGCCCATCCTATGGGCTGAGATAGAGCGGCTTGGTCTTGAGCCCACCTTCTGGCCCGATATGGGCATGACCAGAATGGTGCTCGACATGGAGCGGGTAGGCATGGGGATCGACGTGGATAAGTTCGCGGGGCTGTCAGCATACTATGATATGAAAATGAGGGGGCTGTCCGAGAAGGTATCCAAGGTGGCTGGGATCCCAGTGAATCCAGGGAGCACTCTCCAGGTGGGGGAGATGCTGTATAAGCTGCTCAAGCTCCCGTGCGTGGCCAGGACGCCCAAGGGGGCCCCTAGCACTGATGAGGAGACATTGAAGAAGCTTGTCAGCCACCACCCCGTGGTCAAGGACATCATGGAGTGGAGGGGTTACGGCAAAAACAAGGGGACCTATGCCGACGCCATACCACTGCTGGCCAGGGATGGCCGGGTCCACGCCGACCTCAAGACCACCCGGGTCTATACTGGTAGGCTGTCATCAGCCAACCCCAACCTCATGGCTATCCCTGTGCGGTCAGAGGAAGGCATCAAGATCCGCCAGTGCTTCATGGCACGGGATGGGTGCTCACTAGTGAGTGGCGACTACAGCCAGATCGAGATGCGCCTCGCCGCCCATGTAAGCCAGGACCCGGAGATGCTCAAGATATTCAGGCAGGGGCTGGACATACACTCCCAGACGGCCAGCAAGATATTTGGCATCCCTGTGGACCGGCTGGACCCCGTGAAGCACCGCAGCCCAGCCAAGACAGTTGGATTCGGTGTGCTGTATGGGATCTCAGCCGAGGGCCTGCTCGACCAGTTGATCGTCGCTGGGTGCGAGGGATGGAATCTCAAGTCCTGTGATGGCCTCATCAAGGAGTGGTTCAGGGTCTTCAAGCGGATCAAGGATTACTTCGACGGCAAGATAGCTGAGGCCCGGCGCAACGGCTATGTCACGGACCTGTTCGGCAGGGTGTATCACATCCCCGAGATGAAGTCAGCCCTGCCCCATATCCGGGAGGCGGGCGAGCGCCAGGCATGCAACTACCCAATCCAGGGTGGCGCGCAAGGGGTGATGAAACGTGGGATGGTGAAGATGATCCCGATCTACCGCGGGTTCAGGGAATCATGCTCATGCGACCCATTGCTGCAAATCCATGACGACCTCCTATGGGAAGTGAGTGATGAGCTGGTCCCGGTGTTCATCCCGCTGTTCAAGGATGCCATGGAGACAGCGGTGGAGTTGTCGATACCACTGGAGATAGAGGCAAAGACTGGGAAATCATGGGGGAACATGGAGAAATGGAAAGGATAATACAATGACCAAGAAAAGCAAACAACAGGCCCCTGAGATCGATGAACTGGCTCTCAAGGGGTGGACCGCAGCAGACGTGAACGAGCTGGACTTCATCGTCAATCAGCGTGATGACATCGCCAAGCGGGAGAAGGTCTTGGAGTCAACCAAGGCCGAGATGAACCAAAGGGTGACCAACCTGCTGCTCATGCATGGCGAGGAGGGAGTCAGGCATCCAAGAGGGTCCCTAACCATCCAGTCCATGAGCAGGGAGACTATTAACAGGGACCAACTCAATAGAGCGTTGGCCAAAAGGGGTGTCGCTGTCCAGACAATAGTGGAGGCAGTAACTGAGGCCACCAGGGTCAATACATTTACCACGGTGGTGTTCAGGCCAGTAAAGGAGGTGGATGGATAATGATTATAGTGCGCAGCCCGCTTAGAATCACGCTCGGTGGGGGAGGGACTGATCTCCCCTCCTACTACCAGGAGCATGATGGTTTTGTAGTGTCCGCCAGTATCAACAAGTACGTCTACATTACCCTGGTGAGAACATTCACGGATGATCTATGCCTAAAGTACTCCCAGACAGAACGGGTTAAGCACCTAGATGACATCAAGCATCCCTTGTTCCGTGGAGCCCTGCGCTTAATGGGCATCAATCCAACCGGCCTGGAGATAACGTGTGTTGCTGATGTTCCCGCTAGAACGGGCTTAGGGTCGTCCGGAAGCTTTACTACTGCCCTACTCAAGGCACTGCACGTTTATATGAACATCCCCATTATGGCGGGTGATTTAGCTGAATTAGCCTGCAAGATCGAGATCGATATCCTCCATAGGCCCGTTGGGAAGCAGGACCAGTACACAGCAGCGTACGGAGGCCAGAATTGCTTCTGGTTCATGCGAGGTAGTGAGGTGATGGTATGGCCCCTTATGGTGGACGATGATATTCGGTGCCCGCTTCAAGACAACTTGTTGCTGTTCTTCACGGGAGTTACTCGAAACGCTGCAGACACCCTCCAAGAGCAGGTTAGCAAGTGTATTGATCAAGATGAGGAGATGCTGGCTAACCTGCATTATGCAAGGCGCACTGGGCATTATGCCAAGTGTGTAATAGAGGATGGGCACCTTGAGCAGTATGCCGAAGTGCTCAACGCCCAATGGGAGAGTAAAAAGAAGCGTTCTTGTAATATGAGTAGTGGCCAAATAGACCGGTGGTACACCCTGGGGATGGATAACGGGGCGCTAGGCGGGAAGCTGGTCGGAGCCGGAGGTGGGGGCTTTCTGTTGTTCTATGCTAGGGATAAAGAAAAGCTTCGTCATGCCATGCGTCAGGCGGGCCTTCCAGAACTCCGATTTCTGTTTGAGGGGGAAGGGACCAAGGTAATCCAACTATGAGCAATCGACCCTATCCAGTAGCCATCTTAGCCGGAGGGATGGCCTCACGGTTGTTACCTTTAACCGCTGTTGTTCCAAAATCTATGCTCATGTTTAATGATGAGCCATTCATCGGGCACCAATTGCGCTTACTCCACAAACAAGGGATTAGTAGGGTAGTTATCTGTATCGGGCACATGGGCGGACTGATTCGTAACTACGTTGGCACAGGTAAGGGTTACGGGATAGGCGTGCTGTACTCGGAAGATGGCCTACAGCCCCTAGGCACGGCGGGGGCGGTGAAGAAGGCGTTACGGCTCTTAGGAGAAAAGTTCTTCGTGCTATATGGGGACTCTTACCTGACGTGTAACTTTGCCGATGTCCAAAGGCACTACGAGCACGAAAAGTGTCTGGGTTTGATGACTGTTTACCATAGTAAGAACAGTAGTGGCAGGGACAACGTAAAGTGTGCAAATGGGAAAGTAGTAGAGTACGGTAATAGGATGTGGCACGTCGATTACGGGCTGAGTATATTTGATAAACAGGTATTTAAACTTCTCCTCCCCAATCAAGGGGATATGGGGGTAATTTACAGGCAACTCGCACTCAACGCGGAATTGACCGCCTATGAAATTCATGAACGTTACCATGAGATTGGATCCCTCAAGGGCATTTATGATCTAAGAAAGGAATTACAGAAATGAAGTACGTTCGTCAGTATCTAGATGAAACTAGGGAAGTTCTTGCGATGATAGATCGCAGTGAAATCGCTAAGGCTATAAACCTCATACAAGGCGTAAGCTCCCTACATCGAATGTTTATCCTTGGCGTCGGGGGGAGTGCGGCCAATGCGTCCCATGCTGTGAACGACTTCCGTAAATTGTGTAACATTGATTGCTACGCCCCAACGGATAACGTCGCTGAATTAACGGCGCGCACTAACGATGATGGCTGGGAACACGTCTTTGAACACTGGCTGGAGACGAGTCGGTTGGGGCGAGGGGATATGGTCTTCGTCCTGTCCGTAGGGGGGGGGAGCCACAGAACGAGTCAGAATTTGGTGTTGGCATTAAAATATGCTAAGGATGTTGGGGCAATGGTCGTGTGTATAGTTGGCCGAGATGGGGGTTTTGCAAAGACCGTGGCTGATGTTTGCATCCAGATCCCTACTATTAGTACTGATCGCATAACTCCTCATGTAGAGGAGTTCCAAGGGATTATTTGCCACTTGCTGGCATCACACCCACTACTGAAAGGATAATCTACTATGGACACAAAAGGGAAAGCAATCTTCTTGGATCGTGATGGGACACTAACCCTTGAATACAGTATTCATGGGAAGTCCTATCCTGTGCAATTTGCCGGACGTGTTGCGATCTTACCCGGCATATCGGATGCTTTGAGCGTACTTAAATCCTACGGCTTCAAGCTAATTGTAGTCACGAATCAGCCTAATGTAGCCAGGGGGATTACATCAGTCACACAGGTAGAGCAGCTCCATAAAGCACTATTGATCGACTTGCCTGACATTGATGAGATTTTTACATGTTACCACGATGACAGGGATCACTGCACATGCCGGAAGCCTAAGCCAGGCCTCCTGTTTGAGGCGGCTGAAGAGTATGGCCTCGATTTGAGCCAATGCTATATGGTAGGGAACTCGTGGAGAGATGTGGAAGCTGGGCAAAACGCAGGGTGCTGGTCAGTTCTTATAGATCAGGAGTATGACGCCAGTGATGGTGGGTCGGGGGCGGACATAGCGTTCGCGTCACTAATCGGGTTTACTCGTTGGATAGTTGATACTAGTGATTATTAAATAAAAATGGGAGGATGACGTGAACTCCGCAACTACAATGCGCACATGATGCAGTGGAAACCATAAGGAGGACACCCAATGACCGACAAGCTGAAAATGCTGCCAAGGCCAAAGCATGAATGGTTCATGATGACCAAGACAGGTTTACGAGTTTGCTCCATTACGGATATCGAGGATGTATTCGAGTGGGTTCTATTTGATGACCTGATTTTGCAGTACAAAGTACTTGTTGCTGCCTTCGCCGAGTGCTGGTGGAGGGATAAGGCAAACCTAAATTTCGAAGGTGAGTATTGCCAAGCAGAATTTGATAACGCCGACGCCTGGGCCGACTACCGGCGTGGACTTATGAAGCAGGAGAAAGACCAATGACATATCGAGACTTGAGAGACTTTATTGGCCGCAGGGTTTTTGCGTTGCAGCCCATGAGCCATGATGATGATGTCCACACAACAGTATTGGCATCTAGTGTCGGTGGACTAACCTTCCAATCACGCTATAGGGGTGATCATTCTTTTGACTGCATAGAGGCCGGTAATGGAGAGGTTTATAACATTGCAGGCTTATTGTGGTGGAAGTGGGAGGATGACCATGAGACCCCCCATAAATGCTCAGTTTGTAAAGGCACCGGACTCATAGCACACCCCATTATCGACTGCTGGACTGTGATCTGGGGTGACCGCTCCCCTTGCGAGGTGGAATCTATTTGGCTTAATAAAGAAAGTGCTGGGGGACGACGACAGCAGTTATTGAGGACTAGTCCTGAGCATGATTGGAAAGTACACCGTCGGGACATATACTTACAGACAACAGGGGAGGACGAACAATGAAACCCTAAATCATGTGGGCGTTGAACTAAAGGAGGTAAGCAAGAAATGAACGGTCCAATTGAAACCATCGGCGACCGCATC
>Ga0307928_10001605_pt1 | contig 17205 bp, 34 predicted proteins | sample AceLakmetagen232_FD_201815 | JGI IMG/M metagenome (GOLD analysis project Ga0307928, IMG submission 201815) | Saline water microbial communities from Ace Lake, Antarctica - #232 | ecosystem: Environmental > Aquatic > Non-marine Saline and Alkaline > Saline | place: Antarctica: Ace Lake... | reverse complement strand
TTTTAATACAGTCGTGGTTGAAGTTGCTGATAATTCATCACCAATAAACTTTCCTTCAACATTGCCAGTTGTTGTTAAAGTTTTACTTCCCAAATTAACATTAGTAGTTGCTCCTGTATAAGGAACAAATCCAGACAAGTCTTGGTCGCCTGTATTTGAACCGCTTAAATTACTTCCTGTTACTGTGCCTGTAAATTCACCATCTCCATCAAAATAAGAATTTCCATAAGCATTTATAGCGTAAGTTCCGTCTGCTAAAATAACATTATTCGCTCCATCATCAACTTCAACTTTTCCTGAAAAATATCCTGCATGAGTAGAGTATGCTAAATCAGCATAGTTTCCACCTATATTATCATAAAATGTTCCAGCATATCCATCATTTGCTAAAGTAACCAAATTCCCAGAATTATCAGTAAAATATCCTGCTCTTGTATTCGCATCATCCCCTATAACAGCTTGATAAGTTGTGCCAGATGTAAAAGAATTATCTCCAATATCAATATTAGTATTTGCATTTCCTCCATCAATATCTAACCAACGAATTGCACTCCAAGCGTTGCCATCCCAGTATTCTGAATTGTTTACTGTGGAAATTAAAGAATAATTTATTGGATGAGTTGGTGAAGTATAAATAACTCTACCTTCTGTAAAATCAGAATCAGAAACTCCAACAGAAGTTGCTGAAACAAAATTTAATAAAATAAAAATCCATAAAACCAAAATAAATTTTACTTTCATATTATTTTCTATTCTTTCAATTATAAATACTTTTTATTTTGGGAGTTGTGATAATACAATTGCAAAACCAATAAACAAACCAAACATTACTATGGTAATTGTTATTGCAAATTCGTGCCGCTTTAAAAAATTTTTTAATGTAAATCTATTTAATGCGGACTCCATTGCATTTGAAGCCCATTGTTTTCTTTCACCCATATCTCCATGAATATCTAATAAAGCAAATCTCTTTTGTTCTTCTGGTTTGGCATCACTCTTTGTTATTATTGTATAACTTTTTGGAAGTATAGGAATAAAATCATCAGGCCCGACTTGTAAAACTTCTAAATAATTTGTTCCCTGTAAATACTTGCTAACATTAAAAGGTTTCATATCTATTGGAGCAATACTTTTTCTTTTTAAACTAACAAACCCCGCTTTAGTATCATAAAATCCTTTTGCTTTTTCAGAATTAATTATCTTTCCATCAGAACGGGGAAGTTTTATTTCAACTCTTAAATTCCATTTCTTTCTTTTTCTTGCCCATATTGCAGCTCCTCCAAGAATCCCTAAGATAATCAAAATAAGAATTATCCAGAAAACCCACTTCCCAGCAATCCCAATATAATCTCCAACCTTTGATGTTAAATCTCCTACATTTGCCATCCTAATTCAACTGGTTTCCTCCACAATTTAAAATTTAAAGTTATCATTCTCATAAACCCAACCCAAATAGGATATACTATTATTTTAATTGTTTTTTTTACCATTTATCTTTTCACCACTTTAAAATATTTTTTTATTATATTTTCTTCATTTATTATAGAAAGAGCTAAATAATAAATTCCTATGAAAAAGAAAATATAATAAAAAATAAAACTAACTAAACTAAGTGGAGTAAGAAAACTCATAAAAGATATAAATACACAAAGAGATAAATAAATAATTCCAAGAATATGATACTTAGTAGTTATTCCTTTGTATTGTAAATATTCAATTCTATCTAATTGAGATAATGAATCAAAAGTTTCTTGTTTTACCATCATCACCTCCAGAACTTCCACCAATCTTTATTTTCTCCTTGAGGTTTAGAATCTAAATTTCCTCCTAATTTTAATGAAGCATATAATCTATTTCTTTCAACACCGGCTAATGAACGAGTTACTGTTATGAAAACTGCCTTAACAACAATCCAATAAATTTTATTTAATTCTCTTATATTAATTTCTTTTGGTGCATTATAAAGATAATGTGTTATAAAATGAATAACAGTTTCCATTAATCCATTAATCTGATCTGCATTTAAGTTTGTCATTCTTGTATCTTCACTTAAATCTGGTGTGATAAATTGTATAATATCATTTCGCATATCATTAGGAATTCCCTCTGAAATTTTAACCCATTCTCTATTTGCATTATTATAAGTATAACCTTGAAGCATATAATTTATATTTTCTAATGAAGAAACTGGAGAAGTTTGAGATATAAAATTACTTACTCTTTGTTCCTGAATTATAGAATTATTAATTTCCCTTTGTGTTTCAGAAGGTTGTTGTTCTTCTGGTTGTTCATTTAATTCTTTATAATATTCTTCATCCATATATTAAAAAATAGAAAAATTATTTATAAACTTTTTTAAAATTTTTATAGAATTATCATTAAAAGAAATAAAGGAAAAAAAGGAAAAAAAGAAAAAGAAATATTATTTTTAGATTTTGGGTTTTCTAAAGCTTGAGATTACTATGCCTAAAACAATTGCAGCTGCGATAACTAATAAGATTATTCCAATCCATGGAACAAAGTCAACAAAATCTGTTATGATGTCATCCATAGCTTCACAATCTTCTCCACCATAATTGAATGTATAAGTTACATTCCAATCAGTTCCATTGTAAATACCAGCAGCTCCTGCAGTAGAAATTGTAACTGTTCCTGCATCACTATCAACAGTATAATTAGCAGCATTAATCACTACTCCATCTGTTGCATTAGTAGCAACACCCACAGCAAAAGTATCAAAACCACATCTTGAAGCATTTGAAACTGTATCACCCAAATAATCAACCGCAGTTAATGTTTCATTGGTAACACTTGCAGTATTAGTATTTGTTGTTTCTTGCCATGCAGTCATAACCATTAGCATTATAGCCAATAAAATAGCAATAGTTGCTAAGATTAATATCACAGGATATATATCATTAATACTCAAACCCTTCTTATCTTCAGAGATAGTTCTTAATTTCATCTTTTTTTATAAACAAAAAAGAAAAAATTAAACTCGTTTTCCACCAGCAAAACTCGAGATTACAACTCCTAAAACAATGGCGGCCGCAATAACTAATAAGATTATTCCTATCCATGGAATAAAGTCAACAAAATCTGTTACAATATCTTCTGTTGCATTTTGAGCAGCTGAACCATTGGTCATTTGGTCACCAAATTCAGTTAGAACAAATAGAACAACAGCCAATAAAATAGCAACAGTTGCTATAACTAATATCACAGGATACAAATCTCCAATACTCATACCTTTTTTATCTTTAGAGATAGTTCTTAATTTCATCTATTTTTTATACCTCCTGTTAAATCTTAAATCTTAAATCTTAAATTGATTTATAAACTTTTATTATATAAATTTTACAAAGGGTTACAAAGTGTTACAAAGTGTTACAAAGTGTTATAATCCTCTTTCCATAATTTTCTTTGCAATGATTTCCCCAACTTCATAATCACTTGCAGTTATACAATCCCATGTTGTTCCTTCTATAATTTTCTTTTGTTTTTCAAATATTCCTTTTAATAAAGGCCCAATTCTTGTGTTGTATTCTTTTCTTTTATTATCTTTTTCTTCCATATTAACTTGGTGAACTATCTAAATGCAACCATACGACTGCACCAGCCATAACAGTTATTGAAATATACATCCATTTATTATCAATGAAACCCATTGTCCTAAATAATATACTTAATATCATTATAAAAAAAGAAGATGCTGCGAATGCTTTACTATTTGAATCAGCACGACTTCTAAAAATAACAAATAAAATTACTAACAATCCAAACAAAACTAAAATAAAGAAATTTGGTGCTACTTCATTAACATATTGAAATAAAGTATACATCCCTGTAACATTATTTGTTGCGTTTGTTATTAAATTAGGAGCCATTATAATCTCCCCCTTGATACTGATGAGATAACTACAAAAACAATCACAGCAATTATTATAACTAAGATTGATCCAAAAATTAAATTAGATAGTCCTGCACTCATACCAATATCTTGTCCAAAATTATTCATGGTTGTTGTAGCCATACTAAAACTTCCAAACACAATTCCTATAATAGTAAAGGTTGAACTAAACATTGTAGTAAAAAGTGAAGTAACACTCATCCCTTCCTTGCTCGAAGTTGCGGTTTGCATTCTATAAATCTCATCTGAACTATCAGTTAATGTATCATATCTTGCTTGGTAAGCATCATCGGTCATATTTCCAACATCATATCCTGTTGAAGAATTAGCAATATCCACAACAATTAAATATCCAATTCCTGAAACCGCTCCAAAAAGAACAAGCACAATTATCCAATCACGGGCTATCATTTTTTTATCTCCCATAATAAGAGAAGTCCAATAAAGGTGATTCCTATTATTGTTGTAATTCCAAACGAAGCAATTTGTAAATAACTAATAAGAATAATTCCTGCGATCATCATAACAATTCCAATAGAAGGATTCCATGTTCCTATCAATCCAATAATTAATAAAATTATTGTAGCCCAAAATAATCCTTCCATTCCAAATATTGCTTTAGCTGTGCTTTCAATAATTGATTCTAACCAAACTAAAATTTCCGGACTTCTACTTATATAAGCTTCTGCATAAATTGCTCCTTTATAATCTGTAACATTACAAGTTAAGGTTGCTGCTGATGAAGTATCTGTATTATTACAAATTACTATTCTGCTGTTTCCATCATCTGTATAAACTAATAATCTTCCATAATTTGTTGTGCCGGAGGTATCAACATAAGTGTAAGTCCATATCTTTGTAGCTTCATTATAAACTAAAGACCATATTAGATTTGCTAAATCTCCAATATTTTTCCAAGTTATTGCAGCCGCTGGTTCTGTTTGAAAATTTAAAGTGCAGGGAGTTTCACCACAGAAAACTTTAGCCATCTCACTTTCATATAAAATTACTCCATCTTTAAAAATAATTACTTTATAATCTTCTGTTTCAGCTTCAAAGTGTCCTATGGTATTTCCAGAGTTATCTGTTTTTGCCATTTCTATTGTATGAAAAAGTCCTGTTCCCGGATAATATCTTTGGATATAAATGTAAGCATTTTCAACAGCAAATTGGACATCATCAATAATATTTATAATAAAAGAAGTTGAAACAGATTTATTTAATAAATATAATCCTATATTATTTGTTGTATTTGTTAAACTTGAATTAATTAAATAATAACTTCTCTTAACATATCCGGTTTTTTCATATTGTATTTTAGCATCTGAATAATATGTTAAATTTGGATTCATGCAAAAAAGTAAATTATTTGGGACACTTGAATTTGATATAGAAAAGTTTTTTCTTACATCACCAGAACCTAACCAGTATTCAAATGTTGCATAAAAGGAAAAATTATTAATAGATGTTAAATCTTCTTCATTATAAGCAGAAAAGTTTAAGGTTATATTTCCAGCGGAACATTGTGAAAAATTTATTGGATAAACATTTTGATAAAATTCAGTTGAGTTTTGATATAAAAAAGCTCCGGCTCCTAATGAATAAATTAATCTAAAATAGAAAGAATAATTTGTTACAGAAGATACAGAGTTTATATCAAAAGAAGAATATGCTAAATACTTATCTCCACCTAATAATTTTAAACTTCCGTCATGTTCAGTCCCGTTGTAAATTACTTTAACATCATATAAATCTGTTCCAGGTAGCAATTCTAAGATTCCGCTAAAATATTGTTTTGAAGTTTCATAAGCAGTAGAATTATATGTTAAATTTGAAATTGATGCACCAACCGCAAAGGTATAATTATCTGCCGCCCAAGTGCAATTATAGTCAGTAGAATTTCCATAACATCCATTAGCATTCCAATGATAATTACCCAAAACAAAATCATCTATATAAGTAGTATTTATAAAACTTTCATTATCTGCAAAATCTATATAAGTTTCATTAAATATCCCAGTAGTATTCCAAATGTAATAGGTTGCATTTGTCCAATTAAAAAGAGAGGTTGTTGAATCATTACCTTCTATTGTAAAATTAGAACCAATATCTGTTATAACTGAATTATCTAAAGGAGAGATTAAATTAATTTCAAATGGTACTTCCATGATGATATCTATAATATCATAAATTGTTTGCCCGGTTGTATAAGCGGTTTCTGATGTCGGGCCGGCTCTTGTTTCCCAAATTATAGTTTCATTTATTATTGGAAGTGTTACAGAATTATTATAATTTCGTGTGTACCCTGCTCCATCTGAATATACATAAACAATATATTGGCTTCCATTAATAAAGTTATAAGTAAATGTTGCATTATCTCCAATGAATGTAACATTTGTAATTGGAGTCATTGTAGTTTCATTAAATACTTCTGCAAGATAACATTTTGTTGCTGTTGTTAAAGGATGTTTTACAACTTTCCAAGATGCTGAATCTGCTGTTGCATTTATTACCATCCCTTCTCTTGCTGTTTCAACAGAAGTTGAACCTAAAGTAATTCCATGCGCATTTGAATTTAAAATGGTAGCAGAAGATAAAGAAGAAAAACATAAAACTACCCCAACGAATACTATAGCCCATATCATTAAAGTTGCTCTGCGTCGCTCTGTGTGGCTGTTTTGTTGTTGTTTTTCTTTAGATTTAAGCATTTTGTGTTAACCCCCTTAGCTTTCCAAACAAACCATTTAATACTGGCGAAATTTGTTTTGTCTTTTCATTGAAAGCTTTTTGCATACTTTCTCTTGCCATTTCTTTCCAACAAGTTAAGTGCATATCAATTTCTCCTGTTTGATCTTCTTTATCAAAATCTCTAATATTAACCCATCTGTCTTTCTTTCTATTAATTTCTTTCTTACATCTGCAACATATTAATTTTTCTTTTGTCATATTCTCTCCCCTTGAAAAGGTTTAGCAAATATAATTATCATACTAATAACTCCAACCGCAACAATAATTGTAACAAAGTGATCCATAATAGCAACCATAAATGTTTGACTTGCAGCAATAGTTGCCAAATCTGTATTAGCAGCAAACTCATCATAAACATGATTAGCAATAGCTCCAATTACAACAGCAAATCCCAATAAGATAATATAAATTGGAATGAAGATTGGATTTGAACCTATCATAAATGAAACAATAAAGATAGATATTATTAATCCAGAAAATATAATTAAGTAAACAGGATCTAATCTATTAATTACATCATCACTTGCTGAGAACATTGCCCTTGATGCTGAACTATCATTCAATGCTGTCTTTTTTAAACCGTCTGTTACTTGAGGAATTGTATAAGCAACAACAATAATAAATAAAGCTAATCCTAAAAGTGTGACTATGAAGAAGAAAATATCTTCTATACTTGCTTTCTTATTTTTCTTTCTTAATTCCATTCTATTTATATCTTAATTTCTTAATAAACCCAATAATCTTTTTTAGATATTATTTTTCCTTTTAAACCTTTTTTCTTAAGTGCTTTTAATTTTTTTAATGCAACAGATTTTTTTCTATGTTGTGAAGCAGTTATAATCTTTCTGCCTACTCTTACATTAACAAAATGTAATGTTTTTTTCTTTACCATTTAATTATACCTCCATTTTAATATTATTCTTAATTCCATTCCTTTTTTCTTCCTCGTTTAATTGAAGGTTTTAAATTAAACCTTAGATTCTTAATTGAACACTTTAATTTTGGTGCGATTATTCCTGTGAATCTTGCCTGTGATACTTTAACACCAATCTTTTTAATATAATCCTTTCTCTGTTTTTCTATCATTTCAATTACCTCTGGTGCAAGTGGGTATGCTATTCCGTTTTTCATTTTATTTCAATCACACCTCCTTTCAGTATTGTTTAGTTTCATCTTAAACCTCTCTTGATTTGAAATAATTCAATTGCATTTCTCATTAAACATAACATTAAAAATATAAATGCAATAACTAATAAGAATCCTGCAACCCAAAAGAAAGAGGAATAACTACTTATCAAACTTTCATATCCTCCTAAGATTTGTCCTAAACTTATCATAATAAATAAGAACACAACAATGAAAAGAATTAAAGATAATCCCATAAAGATTATTTTTGAAGGAAAGGAAATAACTTTAAATGAAAATATAAAAAACAAAACAGCAATTATAAGAATTGAAATAATTGATAAAACTAAAGTCAAACCTTCTCCAGAACCAATAGCATCAAAACCGCTCGGAGTTATTTCAAAATTTCCATAACCTCCTGCACAATTTGAACCATCACAACAGAAAGCTCTCCAATCATATTCTCCAAGTTTATTAATCTCTGCTCCGGATAATGTAATATTAAAATCTCCGTTATTTAAATTAGTCATTGAATCATTCTGTTTTAAATAAGAAGAGTCAGGATAATTTATTGAAATGTTACAAACAGCAGCAGCAGAAGGAACACTGCCATTAACTTCAAAGGGAACTATTAAATTTAATTCTTTATTTATTTGATAAGTTTGAGAAGTTGCGAAAGGTATAACTATAAAAATTACCAATACAAAAAACAATAATTTTTTATAGGTTTCCATTTTAACTCTTAATCAATTACCAATCTCCTTTATTTCCAATTCCTTTTTTATATTTCTTTGCCGGTCTATTTTTAGCGTGTTGTCTTAAATCTGCTTTTCTTGACTTCTTACTCGAATAACCATGAAACTTTGCTCTTCTGGCTTTTGCTAATGCTTTTCTTCTTGCAGCAGTGAATACATATTTTTTTGCCATTATTATTTACCTCCTTCTAAATTTAGTTTTTTTAGTAAGTATCTTTGTGATGTTTTTAGATGCTTGTTTCAATTCCTTTGAAAATTTTTCCTGTGCTTTTTGAGAAGTAGTTAAGCTTTTTAATATTCCAACAGTTCCATAATTCTTAACCATTTCTTCTGCGTATTTACTCATTTCTTTTTCCCCCTTTTATGTTTAGTTTTCTTTCTCTTCTTAGATTTTTTATATCTCTTTCTTTCTTTAGTTAAGATTTTTGTTGCAACATAACCTGCTGCACAAGCACCCAATGCTCCGCCTATTGTCATTTTATTTCTTACCTCCCTTTTTTTTCTTTTTAGTTTTCTTCTTCACTTTCTTCTTTTGTTTTTTAACAATCTTTGGCCTTCCACCTAAACCACCTGCTCCAAGTTTATATGACTTCGGGATTTTAATAGAAGTAATTTCATATTCTTGAGCTGTAAGTGTCGGAACATAAATTGTTTTACGGGCTGGTTTCTTTCCTTTCTTTTTCTTCTTATATTTTCTTCCTTCAGGCATTTTTGGTAATCCCTTTATTTTCTTTTTCCGAGTTGGAAAATAAGAACTTGAATCTATAATTGATTTATAACTTGAAGGAGAAGGAAATTTATATGAAGGTTTGTAACTTGTAACAGTAGAAGGTTTGTAACTTGTAACAGTAGAAGGTTTGTAACTTGTAACAGTAGAAGGTTTGTAACTTGTAACAGTAGAAGGTTTGTAACTTGTAACAGTAGAAGGTTTTGAAATTCCATAACTAACAGCTAAACTTGAAGGAGAAATAATTGGATAACTTGGTAACTCAATAACACTTGAAGGAATAGAAACTTTGGTTGAAGGAGTTGGTAGTTTCCCTCCAACTTCAAACACGGCCTGTATTTCTGGTTTTGTTCCAGGAACATAAGCAGTTCCTTTTCCTTTCATTCCATGAACAGGAATCCTAACTCCTTTATATTTGAAATAAGCTGTTGTTCCTGTTGGTTCTAAACCTAAAGTTCCTGTTACTGGTTTTGTCCATTTGTATGTTCCTCTTGTAACTTCATAACCTACAACAGATTTATATCCTCCTGTTGGAGTAATTGCATAACCAGTTGGCTTTCCGGGAGTTTTAAATAAATCTTTCAAACTTGGAAGTAATTTATATTTCCCTCCTGAAATGTCTAAAAATTGTGGAGAAGGTTGTGTAGAAATATGCAATGCTCTTGTTACATCTGTTCCTTTAATTGGTTTTGCTGCCATGTGATAACCCGGAGCAACTTCTCCTGTTCCTTTAAATATATCTGCATACTCTCCTTTCTCAAATATGCTCTTATGTAATTCTGCTCTTTTAGAAGGTGCTAATCCTTTTCCTGCTTCTGGGAAAGTTGTTTTTAATTCTCCAACACTTCTTGTTAATATTTTAGATTCAGAAAGAGTTTTTGTTCTCCATAAACCTCCAATTTTTCCAAACAATTTTGCCCCTTTAGCATATCCTAATCCCATTGTTCCAACTTCTAAAGTAGTAACTCCAAGAACCCCTCCCTTCTGTTCCCAAGTTTTAGCTGATTTAATTTCTTTACTAACACCATAAGCATAAGTTCCACCTAAGAAAAGTCCTGCTCCTGTAACAGTTCCAGTTGCAATCGATCCTGCTATTGGATGTATTGCTGTTGCTGTTACTATCCCTCCACCAACTACTGTTCCAATACCTAAAGATAAACCAAATAATGTTCCATATTTTAATGGATGTTCTCTTGCTTCTCCATAAATCTTTTCACCATAACCTCTTATAAAAGAAGGGAAAGGATGTTTTGATTCTTTTTCAGCTGTTTTTGTTGCCCATTCAATATGTTCCATATATCTTTTTTTTCGTGATTCTGTCCATCTTGAATAACCAAATGGTTTAGCTTTAATTCCCAATGTTGATTCTTGTAATTCTTTAAAGGTTGGTATTCTTTCACTTACTTTTTTCTCTGCTCCTGCAATTTGTTGGAAGATTGTTTTTTGAGTTGGAGCTGCTGGAGTTGGAAGTGTTGTTGGTGTTCCATAAACTTCTGCTTCTGTTTTGACACCTTCTCTCGTAGTCATTAATCTTGTTGAAGGAGTTGATGCACCACCTCCACCCTTAAAAATTCTTGTGGTTGGAGTTCCATAAACTTCTGCTTCTGTTTTGACACCTTCTCTCGTAGTCATTAATCTTGTTGAAGGAGTTGATGGAGTTGGGGTTGGTTCTTTCTTTTTTCTCCAAGTTGAAGGTTTATACCATACCATTTTATCTTATAAAATAACTCCCTCCTTTATAATTATTAGATGAATAAGTTGGACATTGTTTAGTTGTCATTTCATCAAGTTCACATTTTAATCTCCTTTGAATTTCTTGTGAACCAACAAGGTTAATTTTTCTCTCATCATTAGTTTTAATTTTTATTGTTGGAACTCCCTGAACATTATAAGAACCTTGTGAAGTATCAAAAAAGTTTATTTTATATTGTTTTGATAATTCTAAAATTAATGGTTTAACTTGATTGCAATGTGGACAATTTATATTATAATAAAAATCAACAACCATTGCAGATACAAAACTAATCAAAAATAAACCAACAATCAAAACAACAATTAAAACTTTCCAAATCATATCGTTTTAAAATAAACACCATATAAATACTTTTTATTTTTAAAAAAGTTTATAATATTATAAAAGGTTTATTGAAATATGGATTTTAATACTCAAACAAAAACAGCTTCTGCATTTAATCCTGCTTTAAAATATGTAGAATCAATTGCCGGTTTATTAGATATTTTAGATGGATGTTTTTTAAGAAGTGATTACTTAAATGCCTATAAAATCTTAATGAGAGTTTATGGAAGGGTTGAACATAAACTTAGAGATGATGAATCTGAAATAATACAAACTTCTTTAGATGATGCTTTAAAAGAATTCAATAATAGAACATATACAAAAGTTAAGAGGTATGAAAATTTCCATAAAAAATTAATTGAATTGGAAAAACAACTAAAAAGATATATGGATAAATATGGATTAATGATGCCTTCAAAAGAAGATCCAAGATTTGCAGTTCTAAAAAGATAAAATGGTAAAAGTATGTGAAGATTTATTTCCAAAAGGATATTTTAAAGGGCAAAAGTCAGCAGGATTTAGTATGGATGAAACTTTAAAAATACAATTAGATATTCTTTTAAAAAATATTATTAATGATTGGGATTTTACAATTATAATAACTGGAGGAGGAGAGGTTCGTGTTGGTAAATCTGTTCTTGCAATGCAAATTGCTTGTTACTGGACAGAACAAGTAAGAAAACTTTATGGGAAACAAGTTTTATTTGATTTGGAAAATAACTTTATTTTTGATGGGAAGGAATTAATTAAAACAGGAAATCGATTAGGAAAACAATTTCCTTTTTCTTCTTTGATATTTGATGAAGCTGGTTCTGATTTAGAAGGAAGGAAAGCAATCACAGCTTCAACTAAAGATGTTTTAGATTATTACAGAGAATGTGGACAATATAATTTATTAAATATTTTAGTTATGCCAGAATTTTTTGAATTACCAAAAGGAATTGCATTATCAAGAAGTATTTTTTTAATTGATGTTTATTATACTGCTAATGATGAAGGATTATTTCAACGAGGATTTTTTAATTTCTATTCAAGAAGAAATAAGAAGTATCTTTACCTAAAAGGGAAAAGAGAATTAGATTATAAAGCATATGTTTATGATTTTCATGGAAAGTTTCTTAATTTTTATCCTGTTAATGAAAAAGATTACAGAAAGAGAAAACAAGATGCTATGTCAAAAAGAGAATCTAAAAGGAGAAACAAGTTTCAGGTTCAGAGAGATGCTTGTTGGTTTTTACTTAATAAAGAATCTGGATTAAGCCAAAGTGAAATCGCAAAGAGAATGGAACAACTAACAGGGATTTTTGTTGCGAGAGAAACTGTTTCAGATGGATTAAGGCATTATCTCTTAGAAAATGAGTAAATGGTATTTGGTAGTTAGTGATTATATTATTAAGTGCTTATAATCCAAATAAAATTGTTAGGGAAAGAAAAAAGAATACTAATCCAAAAAATAAACCCTCATGCCTCTTTTAATATTAGGATTATTGTAAATTTTTCTTGCTACTCTACATGATATCTTTTCACATTCAACTTCATGATACTTTAATAGCTGGTGCAACTTCTTAATCATAACAGCTTTTATAGCGATTAAATTTTCGGTTAGTTCGGCTGCTGAAAAAACTTCTCCTTTATGTTTCTCTAAAAAATTTATTAGTTGTTCTGGTAATCCTATATTATCTTTATCATTCATTTTAAAATTCTCCAAATGATTTTAACAATTATATATATTAACATAACGGTTACTCCGTTCCATGGATTGTTAGTGTAATAACTAAGAGCAATTGCTAATGCTAAAAATACAATAAACGATGTAGCTAATCCAAGCATATTTTATCCTCCTCGTATACCTGTGTATACCTGCGTATACCTGCGTATACCTATAAATCCTCGTCGGTGATTTCTTCTTTTTCTTCTTCTGCAACTTTATCCTCCTCATCTTCATCATCTGTTTCTTTTAGTTTTTTTACTTTCTTTTTTGTTTTCATCGCAGTTGAAGGTGTTGTAGATTCTCCCTGTTGATAAATAAAACTTAAAACTTCTGCTTCATTTATCTTTTCTACTGGTGTCCATTCTGTTTCTTCTGGATTGTCTGATGCAACTTTACAAACTTGGAAACCTATGATTTGATATGTAGGCCTAATTTCTCCAACTTCAAATTTTTCAATTTTTGTTTTAACCATTTTCAATAATTGTGATATTACCTCCTTTTAATAAATCATTAAAATCAATATTCTCACCATGTAATTGTTGTTCCTGAAAAGTAGAACCAGCATTTTTTAACTTTTGTATTTCTTCTGGATTAAAATATTCATAGCACCATTTATTAATAAAATAAAATTCTGAATCATTTTGAAAAGATGGGAAGTATCTATAAAATCTAATGCAATCATTCATCTCTTTTGATATCTCTCTTCTTTCCCAGATAAGTGATCCACAATTAATTAATAATAAAATTAATAATAGAACCATTAAATATTTTTCAAATCTTTCTCTATTATAATTTGGAATCCTTTCTCTTATTTTTATATATGAAATAAAAAAAACCATTGTTCCAATCCAAAGTGTAAACCAAAATATTTTTATCATTTTAAACTTCCATCTGAAAGTTTTATTTTTTTAACCTTCATATCAATCTTTGTTTCAAGAGCAACAATTTTCTTCCAGAGTTTATTTATAAAATCCATATATCTTTTTTCACGGCTATCCATTTCTTAAATAATAAATTCTTTCATTTTATTTTTAGTCATTATTTCAATTTTCATTTCTTCTTCCTCAAATTTAATCTCCGATAAGGAAACCCCTTTCTCTTCTTCTGTTTATCTTTTTTTTTGTTTCTTTTATTCATTTTTTTTGTTTCTTTGTGTCATTTTAGTTCTTTGTGAATCTTGTAAAACCATTAAAATTATAAGGGTTATAACACATAAGATTATTGAAATTTCAAAAGCAATAAAAAATTCTGATGAAGTTCTGCAATCTCCGGTCTTTTCACAAATTTCTGGAAAAAATATTCCTATTATAAAAATTATGGTAAATATTACACCCATGATATAACAAATATTCATAGAATTTTTATAATCATATTTTACCATTTTCAATTAATCTCCCCCCGTTGCCTTCCAATATTCATTTATTGATTGTTCTGGATTCGCTTTTGTATAAATTCCTGTAACTGCAATAGAACTATGACCCATATATTGTTGAACCATTGGCATTGGAAGTTTTAAAATATTAACACAATAATTTCCAAACCCATGACGGAGAATATGAAAAGAGATTCTTTTCTTTAAAACTTTTTCAGTTAATCTATAAAATCTATTTTGTAGCGTTCTTCTTTCAATCTTTAATGGAAGTAGTTTAAGATGTTCCGGCTTTAATACTGGGCTTGTTGGGGCTATTCTCCACTTACCACCCTTGGCATCATCAATTCTAATTTGGTGTTTTGCTAAATCAACTTTATCTGCTGTTAATTTAGGAATTTCAGAATCCTCAACCATCTTAATCTTTTTTACATATTTGAATTTTCTCTTATATCCAATAATTTCAGAAATCCTTAATCCAGAACCAAAACCCAAAATCATTGCTAATCTTAATTTCTTATCTTTGCATTTTTTCATTAACAAATCAAATTCTTCTGGTGTTATGAAAGTTATTCTTTTGTTCATTTTTGTTTAATTGTTTTTTTATTTAAACCGTACCGTGCCTTGCCTTGCCCAACCACACCGAACCACACCTTACCTTACCTGACCATACCTAACCTTACCCAACCAGACCTTACCATACCAAACCATACCTCACCTAACCTAACCCAACCTAACCACACCTCACCTAACCTAACCTAACCTAACCCTACCTAACCATACCATACCTGACCGAACCGAGTATGAAAAGCCCCGTTGAAACAGGGCAATAATAATTTATTTTTCTTTCCAAGAGATAACTTCAAACTTGCCAAATCTTCCTTTCTTGGCAGGTCTCCAATCTCCTATCCCGACTATTCTTCCAGCAATATCCAAAAGTTCTTTCATAATAGATGGATTCACTTCTGTTTCATCAAAAGTAATCTCAAAATCTAATTCCCATTCTCTTAACATTGGTCTATGAAGTATATTTCTCCCTTTGGTCGATGGATTAACAGCAAGAATACTGAAGGGTTCCCATTTTTGCTTTTTATGGACAATCTCAAAAGGATTAACTTCAACAGCATATCCAACTATTTTAGAATAGGTTGATTTTCCTTTTCCAACAACTTTTTTATGTTTTCCAGCTTCAATTAATGCCCCTTGTAAATGAGTTGCAGGTTGATATAACTTTCCGTCAATTTCATAAAGTTTTTTTTCTGCTTCACTTTGAGGGTCATTCTCATACGGTTTTTTATCTTTGGAAATATCTCCTATCAAAGCTGATGGTCTGTTCATAAGCAATGGTGATGTTCCTTTTATTGTTGCTTTGTATGTTTTCATTTTTATTTAACCTCCTGTTTAATTTAGATTTTATCATTTTTTGTACTTTTATGAAATATTTAAGGTATTTTTCCCTTATAAATCTTACTTTTTTTACATTTAGGTATAGATTTATGAAACATTATCAGGAAGGTTTTAAAGGGGAGGTGATCAAAACCCTATTCATTCTCACGAGATGAATTTCCTTCCCGATTATGAATCATACTTTTACCTCTGGAAAAATTTCCGCTTTGAAAACTTCATGACATACTGAACAAATTGAACGAATAAAGGCCGGTTTTGAATAAGTTCTTTGTCTGATTATTTCAATGATAAACTTATCATTTCCGCATTTTTGACAAATTATTCTTTTCATCATTCCAAATCCTCCTCTGTTAGATTAAAGAATTCAATCCAAGCTAATTCATCTAAAGAATTTATACAATCTTTTCTATATGTTTGAACCCACTTAATTGCTTCTTCTCTGAGGTCTTTAACTTCTGCAAAAACAGCATTAAGACTTAAAGCATTTCCCCCCATTTTCTCAAAATTCTTTAAAGTTTTAAGTTCTTTTTCAGTTTTCATTTTTTCTCTCCTTTTTCATTTTTCGCCAAACTTTCTCACCAATAGAACATTCGTGACATAAACCTTTATACCTAAATTTCTTATCATTCTTTATTTCATCCCCACAAAATTTAGATTTACATTTCATATTAATTTTTCCTTTTCTAATTGAATCATCATTTTATTTCTTTTAATTTAGTTATTTTAATTATTGAACATTTCGGGATTACATGAACATATTTTGCTCCACCAATTTCTAAATCTAATCCTATTTTATCCCACACTTCTTGAGCAACTATTATTCGTTCTTTGTCTTCATGAACTAAAAATCCCACTATATCACAAGGAATTGGTTTTATATCTTGAAATTCACTTTCTTGAATAACTCCTAATTCCAATCTCTGTGCATCAATCCACTTTACTTTTACAATCTCAGTTTTCATATTAATTTTTCTCCTGCAAGTTGGTTGATAAATCCTATAATTATCTTATATTCTGTTGGACTAAAGAACTGAGGATTACATAATTCCTCTTTCAATTCCTCTTTCAATTCCTTAATAAATTCTTTGACCCATTCTTCCCAATAAAAATAATTCTTTTGTCCTCCAATCCTCTCTGAAAATCTTTTATCGCTTAAATTAAATTCTTTATCAAACATTTTCTCAACTGTTTTATCTGTTACTGGCTCTGCTGATAAAATTGTTATTCCTTTCTTTTTAGGTTCTTTTTCAGTTTTCATTTAAATTTTCTCCTGCGAGTATGTCTATTTGTTTATTTATTCAATTAAGAGGTAATCTATCTAAGCTTGAATCAGTTAATGGTAATTTTCTTTCAACTGCTTCTTCAAAAAGTTTAGG
>Ga0307928_10001604_pt1 | contig 17208 bp, 29 predicted proteins | sample AceLakmetagen232_FD_201815 | JGI IMG/M metagenome (GOLD analysis project Ga0307928, IMG submission 201815) | Saline water microbial communities from Ace Lake, Antarctica - #232 | ecosystem: Environmental > Aquatic > Non-marine Saline and Alkaline > Saline | place: Antarctica: Ace Lake... | reverse complement strand
ACAACAAACATTATTCATACTATCATTATTTGAGTATTCACTTATCAAAAAGAAAGCGTCACCATCCTCTAGTCTAACTTTACAACCATCACAACACAAGGATCTTTTAATATAGTAGTTTTTTGTTATTGTATCTATAAATATTAGTGGTTTATCTTTTATCATCTTATAATCCTATATCGTCGAAGATTCCAGAGTTCTTAATCACTTTTGATTTTATTTCTGTTTGTCTTAATGATTCCTGCCCTTCTTTATCTTGTTCTACTTTTTGCTCTTTTAATCTTGAATCAATTATCGTTATTGTTGACGCTAACTCTGTTACTTTCTTCTCTGCCTCTTTCAGTTCTTGTTCTGCTTTCATCTTTGCGTTGAATAGATCAGAGTACTTAATATCTTCTTTAAAATAGTTTGTTAAGAAGTTGTTTATTATCCCTGAGAGTTTTCTGTCTTGTCTTAGTGTTAATGATTTCATATAGTTAGGCATACTAATCATAACATTTATTCTCATTGAATCCATTTAGTTTACCTCTGTTATGTTTAGTGTTCCGGTATATAGTTTATTTGGGTTTACTACTTCATTTCTTATGTAACCCATTGGGATTATTATATGGTATGAATCTCCTATTCTTCTTAACTTAATCTTTTTTATCTTTAGTTCCATTTTTATATAAAGAATAATAGAACAACTTATTTATATACTTTCCCCTTAGTTCCACAAGAAACAAGGGTTGTCAAGTTTTATTATGGCGTGGAACATTACTATAACCAAATCTCAGCCATTCACTACAAACCAATTACTACAAAATTTTAGGGTATCCCACGGATGGAACGTGTGGAAAACTTTTTGTACTACTACTACTACTACTACTACTTACTAATACTTAGTATAAGTATAAGTATGAATTATAATGCAGTTAGAAAGGCTGTACTCCAACATTTTTTTTTAAATGTGTAGTTCCACATGAAGTAGGGGTTAGCTTTTTTGTATTTTAGTGTTTTCAAAAAGAGAAATAAAGCATTTCAGTAAAAAGACAAAAACAGACCAAACCTTAAGAAAGTATATAAGTAAATCTCCAAATTAATAAGATGAAGGGTGATAATAATAAAATGAGTTTCATAAAAGCAATAATGGGTTTAACTGTATCTGTTATCGTAACTACAACTGTATTGATTCCTACTATTAAGGATGTTAATGTAGATGCTTATACTGCTGCTGAGAAATCTATGGTTATCTTAGCTGCTCTTATAGCTGTAATCGGTTTAGTTTATGGTATCGGTGCTGCTTTCGGGATGATGTAATGTTTTATACATTATATTAAACTAAAAGAAGTTAGTGGCGAAGATCCCTTTTTTATTTTTTTTTAATAATATAATTATAATGTGATATAAATGATATTAATCCTATGGACTATATTCTTAATCTTGTCGATTACTCTATTAGTTCTAGGTTACACTTTCTATAATACACAAGTTAGTGATATTCTTATAGTTGTGGGCTGGGTTTTTATGTTTGCTCTTGGGGTAATACTTCTTAGTAACGCTGTTGAGTACCAAACTGGTAGTTCTCAAATAACAACTTTTACTTATATTGAATATGATTACTCTGTTGATGGTAATAACTTTACTGATATAGTTGTTAACTCCTCTAACATAACTGAAACAAATATATATACTACTTTTAGTGAAGAAGGTACAGGTGCATTGAATAGGGTTGCTAACTCTCACCTTTGGGGATTCTTATTAATGATTGCTGGTTTATTTGGTGCTATACTTTTCTGGTTTGATGTTAAAGCTTATGATAATGAGAGGGATAAAGAATATGAAGAATACTAAGAAAGTAATGTTTAAATGTAAGATTTGGGATCAGTATGGTAAACCTGTTGATAAAATAAAAGGTTCACCTGTTGATATTAATGCACGTATAAGAAAAGTTTTCAAAAAGTATTCATAAAAGATGGCTACATTTAGAAGTGAGGCTGATGCCGCAAGGAAGAGAGTATTATCAAGAAGGGCTAAAGATTTAAAGAAGTTTCACCCTGGTCATAAAAGTATTAAGAAGGTTGAAAAACAATTAGCTGATATTGAAGCTAAAGAGAAAGCTAAAACTATTGAGAGAAATAAGGTTTCTGGCAGAGTTGCTGATCCTAAAACTACTTCTTCTAGACCTAGAGTTGTTGATAATGCTGAGAGGTTTGCTAGAGAGCAAGAGTCTAGACCTGTTTGGAATCCTCAAGAACAAATGGCTAAGAGGTATTATGATTGTAATCCTAATGTTCAGTCTGAGCAATACTTTTCTAGTGTTAAAGATGATAAGGGTGAGGTTAAGGGTTATACTGATCGGTTGAATAAGCAGAGTGTCGCTCTTGGTTCTGATGAAACCATAACTGATGATGCACTTGAGAACGCAAATAAACAGGCTACGGCGTTAGTTAATATTGGTAAGGATAAAGAGAAGGCTAGTAAGAAAAGTGTTGTTGCTGATAAAGAAAAGGCTATTACTAGTGTTTATGTTGATGATAAAAAGATTGTTGGTACTTATACTGCTTCTCCTAAGCAAGGTTTTCAGGCTGGTTTGACTACTGGTTTAATGAAGTTTGGTCAGAGAAGCAGGGCTTCTAGTTCACCTCTTGCTAAAGTTGCTGGTTTGACTGGTGCTTTTGTTGGTGCTGGTGCTAAAGCTATACTTATTGATTTGCCTATGGTGGCTGTTCTTGTAACTAAAGGTTTAATTTATGATATTCCTAGAGCTAATATTGCTGCTCTTGCTAATATTGCTGCTCTTAAAATGAGTCCTGATGAAGCTAAACAAAAATTTAAGTCTAATGTTGATGCTATACCTTTGGTGGTTGTGGCTGGTGTTTCTAAATTCGTTGATGATGTTGTGCAAAAAGCTAAGTATTCTCCTGAGGTTCTTGCTGGTGAGGTTACTGGTAGTATTATTGCTCCTACTGTTCTTACTAAAATCGTTGCTGGTGTTTCCAAAGTTGGAACTACTATTTTAGCAAAAGTTGGTTTAAAGTATAGAGATCCTACTACTGTGTTTTCTCCTACCAGTCTTGCTAGTTCTGGTAAACTACCTACTACTAAGAGTACTGCTGAGACTGTTGCTGCTTTTAAGAGTTCAGCTAGAAACCTTGATAAGTTTGATGATATTAATGTTTTAAATGTTATTGATGATGTGGCTGATGATGTTGTCTTGGGTGGTTATAGTTATAAGGATTCTGGTATTAGTCCTAATACTGGTAAACCTAGTACTAGTAAAGGTTTTTATGGTAAGGGGTTTAAAGAAAAGCCTTTGACTAGTAGTGTTTACTCTGAGGTTATTCCTGATGAAGAATTGGTTGCTGCTCATATTACAACTGCCGAGTTTGGTAAGTCTGGTTCTTTTCGTTCTGGTCCTGCTGGTGAAGCAGGGGTTCAAGACTCCGGTTTGTTTGTTTCTAGTGGTGGTCACCTTTCTCCTTTGAGAATAGATGGTTCTACTTCTAGTACTGAGTACTCTTTTAATCCTCTTAAGTGGTTAGAATCTTTTAAGGGTTCTGGTACTAGTAAGGGTTATGAGATAGCTTTTAAGAATCTTGAAACTTTACCTGATGAAGTGCTTAACCAACCCGGTTTTAGTGGTGTTAAAACTTACCATGCTACTAGGGTTGGTGATGAAACCGCTTTTATTTCTAAGCGTTCTACTATTGGTCACGGTGAGATACAACCTAAGATTTATACTGCTGCTGATGATTTTGTCTTGAAGGATAAGACTACTAAGGCTGGTACTAAGCTTTTGGAGAAAGGTACTGTTGAGGAAGAAGCTATTTTTCCTGAGAATACTCTTTATGAGTTTGGGGCTGCTAGGAGTAATATTGCTAAGAAGCTTTTAAAGGCTGAGGAGTACACTTATTATAATGGTAAGATGATCCTTTTGACTGGTGGTAAGGTAGCTAAGGGTTCTGGTTTGGTTGATGATGCTGTTTCTGGTGTTAATCTTGTTACTGGTGTTACTAGGTCTCCTGTTGATGAGTCTGTTTCTCCTAGTGTTGAGATATTGACTAGTAAAGATATTATTTCTAGTTCTCGTAATGTTAATACTAATATTGTTTATGTTGATCCTGTTTCTTCTGGTGCTGGTTTGATTGGTTCTGTTTTTGGTGTTGGTGCAGGGAAGGTTAATATTATTGTTGGTTCTAGTAATGTTGTTTCTTCTAAGCCTTCTAGTTCTGGTTCTCCGGCTGGTTATTCTGTTTCTAGTTCTTCTAGTTATGTCAATCTTGCTGGTGGTGTTTCGCCTGTTGTTTCTAAGAAGTCTAAGCCTGTTTCGCCTAGTATTATTAGTTCTTCTGGTTCTGGTCGTTCACCTATTGATTACTCTGTTTCGCCTAGTTCTTCCAGTTCTTCTGGTTCTGGTCGTTCCGGTTCTAGTGGTTCTAGTAGTTCTAGTAGTAGGAGTGGACTCAGCACCCCCACTACTGAGTCCACTCCTACTACTTCTCCATCTTCTAGTATTGTTAGTTCGCCTGTTAGCGTTTCTCCATCTTCTAGTATTGTTAGTTCGCCTGTTAGTGGTTATCCCGGATCTAGTATTACTAGTTCTACTAGTTCTACTAGTAGTGGTTACTCTAATTTTGGTAAATCTTCTAAGCGTTCTTTTGGTGGGTTGTTTTCTGCTCAGGTTCGTAAGTCTGGTAGGTGGGTTACTGTTGATCCCGGTTTCGGTTTTTCTGAGAGTGAGGCCTTAAATAAGGGTTTGAGTGTTGTTGGTACTTCTGCTAGGGCTTCTACTAGGATTATTAAAGCTTCTGCTGGTGCTAAAAAGAAGCGTTTTTATGGTATAGGTATATTGGGTAACTTTTATAAGAAAGGAAATGTTTTTATTGAGAAAAGAGGCAAAAGGATTAAGAGTCGTGGTGAGTTAGAAGAGATCACGTATAAAGGTCAAAGGGCTAGAAAGTCTAAGTCTATAATGGGAAAAATGGGGTTATTTAAATAAAGATGGTATTCGGATTAAGAGTTGATGAAAAGAAAAGGGTTGCTAAAAATAAGAGTTTAGAACTTAAAGCTAAACGTTTAAGAGAAAGAAACAAGGCTGTTGGCTCACTTGAAAGGGCTAAGGCTGAATCTTCTAGGATTAGAAGTGATAGGGTTAAGAGAAAAACTGCTGCTCTAACAAGTTTTAGCAAAAAAGTTAAGAGTCAAATAAAGAAAAGTAAAGGTAAAAAGAGAAAGAGTACTTCTCCTTTTGCACCAGAGAACTGGAAGTAAACGTATATGAAGTTAATTAATAAGAATAGGAAAGGGCAACTTTACACTTTATTCTTCTGGATTCTTATATTCGTTATTTTTTGGGCTTTATTTTTTGGTCAATTCTTTAGCGAGTGGGGTAATAGAGCTATAACCGATAACAATATGGTTGGTATTGAGGCTTTTCTTTGGGGAAACCTAAACCTATTTATAGGAATATCTTTATTGCTAGTAATGTTTGTGGGGGTGCAAAACTTTGGGGGTAGAGGTTGAATAAGAAACTATTATTAATTCCTGTAATGTTTTTGTTAGTTTTAACTTCTGTTTTAGCTGTTGGAACTGCTCCAAGTGCTTCTGATGCTGAATCTTATTGGAAGTTAGAAAACTTAACAGATTCAAGTGCTAATAGTCATACTTTAACAAATAGTGGTGCAACAGCAAGTTCTTCTGGAAAAATAGATGATTGTTATAGCCTTGATGGTTCAAATGATTATATGAAAGTTATAACTGATGATTTTAGTATTCAAGAAAAAACTATTAATCTTTGGGTTAAAACAACTGATAATGATGGAGTGTTTCTCCATTATTCTGAGGGTATAGGTTCTTATTATGGTTTTAGAGTTAGTATTAGTAGTAATAAGGTTTCGTTTAGGTATGTTTCAAGTAGTGGTGCCGTTAATGCTGAGGTTTCTTCTACAACAAGTGTTAATGATGGTGATTGGCATATGATTACTGCTGTTGATAATGGTACTGACCTTAATGTTTATTTTGATGGTGTTTGGGAAGCTAAAGTAACAAGGGCTGTAATGGTTTATAGTTCTCCCATGAGGGTTAATTTTGGTGCGTTGAGACCAGACGGATCAGGACTACTGTGGTATGATGGTTTAATAGACGAAGTAGCCGTTTTTAATGTTACACTTACAGCAGATAATGTAGAATACTTATATAATCTTGGAGCTCCAACAGCAAATCAACAATACCCTTTTAGTGTTCCCTCTGCATATTTTGATATAACAAACACAAACTCAATAAACAATATGACAGCATATTTCAACAGTACAACTTATTCTACTACTAATGGAACTATCAATACAGGCATAGAAGATTCAATAGAAGAATTTACTATACTTGCACAAACAAGTACTAATAACTATTTTACTCAAACATTTCCAGATTACAATATTAGTTCAGATTTAGATATAACTTTTGTAGAGTACCCTAGAATTACTTTATACGATAACTTTACTGGTGATACTCTTACTGGTTTTAATGTAACTTATGTTAGTAATGATACTTGTTATCAAGAAAGCGCTAATGTTTCAGATCAATCAGGGATTGATGGGAAATGTAATTTGAAATATAATGGGAGTTATAATTTTTTAAATAACTTTAATGATGGTGACTGGGGGACTGGGATAGAGATTGAGTATAATTATTCTATAAACTATACTATCCCAGATAATATAGATTCTGCTATTTTATCTATAAAAAGTTCAGTAGAAACCTATAATATAAGTGTTATAAGTTCTTGTTTAACAGAGGAAATGTTAGAAATTAAGATAATCGCGAATCCTTATCACACAGATGATGTTGATACTTATTGTAAAACTAATTTAAGTAGTTGGGAATTAATTAATGCTAAAGATGTATCGAACGCTGCTTATCTTTTTGAAGAAGCTATCCATTGGACTTTATCTGAGCCTTATAATGTAACTTATTATGACAACGACACAGGAGTTATTTATCTTCCTTTTAATTCTTCTATTAATGTGACTATTGCTAAAGAGGATTATCTACCTGTTAGTATTGTTCATAATTTTATTGATAGTAATGATTTAAACGCTTCTCTTTACCAATCTATTATCTGGGTTAATGTTTCTGAGTCTATTAGTGGTAACCCTATCTCTGATTGGGCTTTATTTAATACTACTGGTACTATTTATCATCATAATATAGAGCCTTATACCACTGGTACTGAGGCGGGTACTGCTTTTACTGATTGGGCTAATGCTTTTGATGATGATGATTCTACTTATGCTTATAATATTAATTCTGGTTCTTCTCCTATGGCTAATGGTAAAGAGTGGGGTGTTTTGCAAACTATTGAAAGGGCTTATGTTAAAACTAGTCTTGATGCTGTTAGTTCTAGTGATACTACTAGTATTTCTTTATATAAGTATGATGGTGTTAGTACTTATACTCTTGTTGAAACTTTGGCTAGTGGTACTGGTGATTTAGAGTTTGAGGGTTATGTTGATGTTGATGATAGTATTAGGGGCTTACTTATTTACTTTACTAGTACTGATACAGCTTTTGATTCTTATATTTATACTTTGAGTTATGGTGATAGAGGTATTAGTACTAATATGCTTATTGATACTACTAGTTCTGTGGACGTTTTTTATCCTAATCCTGGTGAGTTTGGGTCTATTGTTCTTCATTCTAATACTGGTGCTTTTAGTGATAGAAGCTTTACTGGTTTTAATGTTTCTAGTTTTGAACAAAACACTATTTACTATACTTTTTTACCTACTAAACTTAATGTAACTGCTATTAATATTTTGAATGATGCTAGTATTAATAATTTTAGTATTACTTATTCTAGTCTTAACTCTACTCACTCTGGTACTCATAGTTGTACTGATGGTGATATAATCTTTGGTGTTATCAATGGTGATACTTATAATATTACTATTGACGCTGATACTTATGCTTTATTTAATAATAGTGTGAACAAAATTATTACTGGTAATACCAACCAGATTTTTAGTTTATATACTAATAATAGTATTAACTTTAATGTTAGATGGGAAAGTTCTGGTTTACTTGTTACTAATCTTACTAGTATAGTTCTTACTAGTGATACTACTTCTTACTCTTTTAACACGAGTAATGGTACTCACTACGAAGATCAAATTATTGATGGTACTTATAGTATCAAGGCTAGTATAACTGGTCTAGATGATAAATACTACTCTGTTACTGTCGCTGATCGTTCGCATCAGGACTTAACTATATATTTTGATACTAACTATTCTGATGTAACGTTTTTGTTTCAAGATAAGAATACTGGTACTGCTATCGAAGAGGTTTACTTTTCTTTGTCAAGATTCGTTAATGGTTCTCTTGTGGCTGTATCTTCTAAGTTGTCTGATATAACTGGTAGTGTTAGCGCTAAATACGTTGAAAACACTTTTTATAGTGTTTCAGGTTCTAAAAGCGGTTACACTACTAAAACTTTTAGTCTTGATCCTATTGATTCGGCTACTTACATTATAAAAATGGATTCTTCTAGTTCAGAAGTGTTTATTTCTGATGGTGTTAGCGTTTATTATTCTCCTAAAACTTTTTCGGAAGGATTAAACAATTTCTCTTTTACTATTAATTCTCCTCTTGGGTTGCTTTCTTCTTACTACCTTAATGTTTCTTACCCTAATAGTTCTAGTTACTATTCTGGTACTAATGCTAATGGTGAAGTTTTCAGTTTCGTTTTCAATATTACTAATCCTGAAATGTTTGATTCTGTTAAGGTTAACTATTATTATTTGACTTCTTTGTCTGGTACTGATAATAAAACTTTTTATCACCCTATTGGTTTTGTTAATTCTTCTAGTATAGCTTGGGGTAATATGGATGAAAGGTTTTCTGATCTTGGTATCTTTGAAAGGATGATCCTTGTTGTTTTGGCTGTTATTCTTGTTGCTGGGTTTGGTTACTTGGTTGCTGGGTTTGGTGGTTCTCTTGCTCTTGGTTTGCTTGTGTATGTGTTTTTTGCTGCTACTGGTTTTATTCCTTTGTGGACTATTATTGTTGCTTTGTTTGTTGGTGGTGTGCTTGTTTTTAGGGGTGGTATTTTTGGCTAATGATAAGCTTGTTTTAACTCTTGTAATAATTCTTGTGGTGGATGCTTTGCTTTTCTTTTCTCAGGTGGGTATTGCTACTGTTCAGTCTGATTACTCTATTAGTGGTGGCTCTATATTTTCTGATAATGAGAGTTTTATTCAGCAGTTCAATGTTGATGGTTCTGGTGGTTACTTGTTAACTAGTAACTCGTCTGGGGTTATTCCTGAGGCTTCTGATAGTGTTTCTACTGAGACTGGTAACTTGTTTACTGATTCTGCTAGGTCTATTAAGACTTGGTTATCTAAGGCTACTGGTAGTATCGTTACTGGTTGGGATTACTTTACTGGTTTCCTTGGTGGTCCGGTTCATTATTTTAAGAATGTTAATGCACCGCCAGAGTTCGTTTTCGGTTTTGGTGCTTTGTGGTACGGGTTAACTTTGTTATTATTGATACTTTTAATTTTTAATAGGTGAGATGAAATAAAATGGTGTTTATGAATAGTTCGGGGATGTTGGCTGATATGTTTATTAGTTTTACTACTAATGTTTCTGGTACGCCTTTCTTGACTCTCCTGGCTATCTTTGTTTTGTTGTTGGGCTTGTTTGTTATGTTTCGTATTCCTATTGAGTCGGCTCTTATTCTTCTTACTCCGGTGCTTATTGTGTTTATGGCTTGGAGTGCAGGTGGTTTCTTGGCTGTTGGGGGAATAATAATTATAATGCTAGGGATCTTATTAGCTAAAAACTGGATTGTGAGGTAAATAGAATGAATGAAAACAAATATAACAAAATGGTAAAGAATTTATATAAAAATAAACCAAAATTGTTATCTGAAGATAAACTTAAGAAATTAAGGGATAAAGATCTTTTTAATAAGAAGATTTGTAGTATTAAGAAGGTTGTTCCAGATAAGGCTTATTAAAACGCCTTATTTGTAACAAATAGGTAGGGTATTTGGTTGTAATAGTAGTTTAAATTAGGTCTTTTATCCTCTTTATTAGGTATTCTGTGTATTTCTCTAATTCTTTAACTCCGATTGTTGATAAATCGAGTATTTCTTTATATTCTTCTTCGTTGTGCGTGTTTGCTATACTTTTTCTTAGTTTTATGTATTCTTTTACTATTCTCATTTTTTAACCTCTTGTAAAGTTTGCTTTACATAACTATCTCTTACTTGTTTTTGTACTTTTGGGTATATTTCTAAAAAGTCTTGATGATTCTTGCTTTGATTATATATCTTGTTTTCTTCAAAAGCTTGTATTAACTCGTTTTTATATTCCATTTATTTTACCTCTAAAAACGACCCTCTTTAAGTGGGTGCGCAAAACCTCATTTCTTTATAAAGAATCAAGCCTTTTTCTTACCCCCCTTTTTATCATTAGTAAGATCATCAAAAACAGATCTAACAATAGCAGATATATAAAGGGCAATCAGAATTGAAAACCATACGTTAATACTAGCAGCTCTATATAACCAAAATGTACCAAACCCTGCTAAAGTACTAATAATTGGGAAAGTCCAATATTTATTAATTTTATATTCATCTATCATTTTCTTAGTTTTCCTCTCATTTTTCTTTGTTTTTTGTCTTTTCCTCTTTTGCCTACGTTCTCTGCGAATCTTAGTCCTTCTTTTGTTCGCTCACTGATTATACTTCTCTCGTACTCTGCGAAAGCGCCTAGTATTTGCCATTGTAAACGACCTATACTACTGCTTGTATCAATGCTTTGTGTTACTGCAGCAAACTCTACCTTCTTTGTTTTGAACTCATCTAACAGGCTTATTAAGTGTTTAAGTGATCTACCCATTCGGTCAAGTTTAGTAACCATAACTATATGAAACTTGTAATGACGCATATCTTTCAATAACTCGTTAAACATTGGTCTTGATTCGGCTGCACCACTAATAGTATCTTTGTACACTTTATAGATCTCCCAATCCCTAGACTCACAATAAGAACGACAAATCTTCTCCTGCTTACTAGAATCCTGATCCTGAGTAGAAACACGACAATAAACAGCAACCTTCATTTATAGATCACCTAGAGTACTTTGTTTGTCTAGTATATAATGTTTTTTTACGAACACGTCTTTGTCATACCTTACTAGCCCTGTTGGTATTATTGGTCTCTTACACGTTTTACATTTCATTTTATTTATCCTCTTTAAGTTTCATTTTAAAATGCTTCATCAATTTATTGATTGTATCTGGCAAAGTGGGGTGAGAATAAAGAATTCCTTTACCAATCCATCCAGTGAATTTATTTTGGTTCTCTTTTTTATACATCTTTAGTATTCTCTCAAAAAATTTATATATCTCATATTATTTTAGAATATTTTGAGTCGTTTATTTAAGAATGTGCGGCAGAGCTATCTATTGCTTTTCGTACTCCCTCATCTGCTGTTGCCAATTCTTGAATTATTATATCTTTCTCCACTTGAAGTTTCTTATTTAACCACTCGTGAGATATTTCAAATTCATCAAATATCTGACTCCAAGTTTTCACATATATCTTGAATCGTTCAACTTTATTTGCAAGACTTGGTTCTCCATGATGTTTATTACTCTCTATTTGATTTTGTATGAATTCATTATAACTTTGACCAACAAGAATGAAATTCCAATCGGCAATAGATGAATTAAATTCATGGTCTCCCTTTATTGCAGTTCTATATTTATCAACTTGCATATATTCTTTTTCTGTTAGTTTTTTAATCTTGGGGCTTTTCAGCTCCACTATGACATTCTTAATACTTCCAGATTTCCATCTTCTACACATAAAAATATCCATTCTATCAGCACTATTTCCTGTAAATTCTGATTTTTTGGTTTTGCCTTCAAGAAGATACAAATACCTTTCTAAAGATTTTTGAAAAGATTCATCTTTTGAAAGTAGGTGATATTGTTCACCAAAAATCCAATAGTTTTGTTCTATTACTTTTTGCAAATGGTCTCGTTCGTTTGCCTTTAGCCCTTCTTTGAAAACTAATTGTCGTAGAATTTCCACTACTTTGAACCTATCATTTACTAAATCCATAGTCTTAATAATTTTATGCAAATTATGAACCTGTAAAATCTTTCTAAAATCTTCTCTTTCTTTTTCTTTAACCTTATTTATTGCTAATCTTATTTCTTTTTCAGAAAACCACTTCTTATTATACGTTTCATCAAACTCACCAGAATAAGTTTCAACATCAGGTTCTTTATATATAATCCTATCAATTATTCTCTGATCCCTTTTTGATAAATCCATAATTATTTGTTCTGTGGTCTTCAATCTAATCACCTTCAATAAAACCTTTAAGTATAGGATTCAGGCTTAACCGGTTCAACATTTCTCTTATTCTTAATATAACCCTTTAACGTAGTCAAGACATCAGCATTAAAATACTTAACCTTATTATGTAACACCTTACCAGCAATATTATACTTCTTAACAGTAACATTAACCCACTGCTTACTCATACCCAAAGAGTCAGCCAACTGCTTAGTGTTAAGCAAACCATTATTACTAAAAACCTTAGTCTGCAAAACCTTCTTTTTAGATTCAGTACTAAAATGCTCCAACTCCTTAGCACGTTCCTTAGTCAAATTATAAGTCCTAAAATCAAAATTAGGGTGAGTCTTAACATAAGCCTTACCAATAACAGGAGTTTTCTTAGTATCTCTAAGATCTCTCAACAAGTAAGAAGCCCTATAAGCAGAGTAAACCCAACAAAGATTATAGTTGACAGATTTATCAGCAACGTGGATCAGCAATCTCACAATACCCTTATTCAATATATCTTTATCAAGAGCAACAATGCAAGGCAGAACCAGTATTATTATAACCTTAAAGGCTCTGCAAACGTCAAAAACCCTATTCATATCAGCATTAAACTTAGATAAAGCACCTCTCCTATTAAAGTCAGAAGCTTCATCATAAATAAGAACCGGCAACTTTTCCTTTTGACAAATCATAAGTTTGTCCATTAACTCTCCCCCACCAAGAGCCAACTGCTTCTTTAAATCAATAGGAGATCCTTGAATATAACTTGCTATCTGAACAGCAGTAGTGGTCTTACCTTTACCAAGCCCACCGTCAACAAGAAGAACACTAGCAAGATTCTTTTTAGTAACCCTCTTCTTTATCTTCTTAAGGTTATCAGTTATAACATTATTACTAAAAGGTGTCATAGTACTTATGCAATAGTTTCCTAGTTCCATTTTTAAACGTGGTTAGCTTTATTCTCTGCTTCAATATCAAAAGTATCAAGAGGCTTTCTATTATCCCAAGAAGTCAACTTCTTTTTATCAAGTACTAAATCCATTATCTCAAACCCTGTTATCACTTCATCAACATCATCACTATCAACAAGAAGTCTTAACTGACCAAAGCTAGTAACAACCTTACTTATCTTATCCCAATTCTTTAACCTACTAAGAACAGGCTTTAGTTCTAGTAATAATATCTTAGTATTAGCTTTAACTCTTGTCTTTGTGCTTCGCTTATGCCCTTGACTTCTATAATAAGAACCAATAGCGGTTAAAACATCGTCCCTTTTCTGTAATATGTTCAGTTTAAGTATTAAACCCGGTGATTGAGTGGTATTTTCATCAGTTTGTCTCATTTTTTATCACTTCTTCCCTATCGCTTCAATCTTTCCTTCTCCAGTAATAAATTAATTTTAATAACTTATTCTTTAATTAATAAAGCCCGATTATAGTCGGGTTTTACTCTTGTTCCTCATTATAACTCTTAAGCCTATACCTAATCGGTATAGACAAAGTATTATCTAGTACCTTTGTTTCTCTAAGCTTAACAATCTGAAACCATACAGTCTCTATACAACGTGGATTACCAATAAGCTTTAAAGCCTTATAGACTTCTCTAATAGTATAAGCTTTATCAATACCCTTAGCTCTCTGGTTCTTAAACCATTTATGTACTACTGACTCACTCATCTTTTATCCCCCCTAACCTCTTTCTTAAACAAGGGTTTCTTATCCCAAACAAAGCAATCAACTAATTCCTGATTAGATAAAAGTTTTTTCTTAAAACCCTTTAACCCAAACTTCTTTCTAGACATATTCTTCTCAGTTCTATCCCACCAATAAGTCGAAGAGTTAAGTATATAGAAAACACCCATAACACAAATACTAATACCTAATAAAGTAAACAATATATCTTTTAACAAAACTGATAATACCCCCCCAAGTAAAACGAGCACTATTAGTATAGTAGCGATAGCATACCATAATAAGTACCTAACAAAACTAAAAGCGGTTACACTACCAGAGAAAACAAAAACCATCCTATCACCAAAAACCTCAATCCTATGATCCAAGTTATCAAACAACTTTTTCTTACCAAAAGGAGAAGCCTTAACATTCTCGAACACCTCTATAAACCTTGTGAAGTAGTTAAAGGCTTTCTCGTCTTTCTCTATAACGTAACCAACAAGCACCATCCTTACACCACCGGAACAACAGATATAGCAGTACCAATATGTTTAGATATATTTAATACTTGTTCAGCCATAGCAGACTGGTTATAAGCAATCAAACCAACTACTACCAACGTAAGACCAATAGCAACAAGAATGTATAATTGATACTTCTCCCTAATACCAGTCTTTGGATCATACAAAGCCCTTATATAAAGATTCTCTTGCTTAATAGCATCAAACCCAGAAACAGTAGAGAAGTCAGGTCTAACAATCCTGTTACCAGCTTCATCATACCTAAGACAGTTAACTCCCATACTCCTAAACACGTCACCAGTATTAACATTGATCCTCTTTATCTTTGCTTCCTTAGCAGACTTAGTAGCCCTATCCTTAACAACAAGGTAACCCTCTTGCACCTCACCAATAACGTAATAGTTCTGTATAGGGTGGATAACCTCTACCAAGAGTTTCTGACCTCTACTAGCAAACACTTTCATTAACTTAAACAACATACCTTTAGTAATCCAATTACTAAAATAGATTGGTACTCCAAGTGTTAAACATACAATTATAATCCAATAATATAAAGCTTCCATTTTATTTTATACCCCATTACCCATAATTCTTATTAGTACCTGAATGGAATATTCCATTCTTCTTAGGTGTTTCAAAACTATCTCTATTCTCTTTAGTAAAAGTATTTAACCTCTTTCTAAGAAACCCACCTCTACTCTGTGATAGCTCAACAACACTAGCAACCCTAGTAAGACAAACAACAAAAGCATCTACGAACCTTTCTTTCAAGAAATCACCACCAAGATTAAGATAGTACTCACAAACCTTAATCTCAGAACTAGTAAGGTTACCAAGTCTTAAATCCCTAGTAAAGAACTGCAATCCTTCCCACAACTTATCCTCTGTAACCTTAACAACTTCGCCAGTATCTTTATTAATAAATTGCGTGGTTTTAGTTGTTCTATCTCTGAAACTCTTATTTGTTTCCTTATCACTACCCCAAACAGGGTTAGTATAAATCATTGATAACTCTAACTGGCTTTCAGGCACATAATCGTTATCGTCTATATTATCTTTGCTCATTCTCTTAACACCTCTAAAGAGTAGTCTAAACCATCAACGCAACCAGACTTTATCATTTCCACGTCAATAGCAGCGGACAAGTTTTCAGCACTACTTATAACTAGTTTCTTAACAGAATCCTTTCTGCTCTTCTTGAAAAGCTTAGGTTTAAGTTTTACTTCCACAATTAAAGGTTTTTCACTCACAACCTCACTACCAATTAGCGTACGCATAAGAAAAGGTATTCTAGCATTCTTCTTAATACTAAGAACCCCTTTAGGCGTATGCCCTTCTATTCTGAAACCGATAACATTACCTTCCATTTATTTTACCTCAAATCTCTTAAACTTATAACCTTTGTTCATAACCAAGTGATTAACCAAGAAAGCTAATAGTATTAGTAATATAAATAGTGATTCTGCGTTTACCGCTAACCAAGAAGGTTTAATACCGACTGACTCACCCTCATATAAAAACTCTTTCTCATATAGCTTACTATCAACCTTAGAACAAATATCAGCTTCACCAATAAACTCATAACTCTCAGGGTTACAAATATCATAAAAATTGTTTTCACAAATAGGGTTAGGAGATTCGCACTCAAGATAAATATGCGGTTGCTTTATGTTACCAAAATCGTAATCAGCCCAAACAAACAACACAATCACTAACATTAAAAGAACCATAATATTAAAAACCCATTTATTAAACTTATACTTACCTCTTCCAAGATCAAACTTTTTCTCTAGTTCTTTAACGCTTTTTAGTAAACCCATTGTCTATAGCTTCTCTTACCTTTGTTATATCTCTGCATATTGTTTCTTTATACTTAAAACAAGTCGAAGCATCTATCATCTCGCTAAGATTGTTTAATATTGTATCTGCGTAATTCTTAGTTATCACTTTTAGAACCCCATACCTATAAAGAACCCATAAAGAAAAGCTAATAGTAACTGTGCTGCAACAATCCAACCCATAATAATACTAAGCTTTAACCATCCTGATAAATCCTTAAACTTAATCTTTTCTTTTTCCATTTTATTTACCCCCATAAAATAATGTTTTATAGGTGAGTAAAGGGTAGAGGTTCGCAACTTATATGATATATCCATTCTTTAATTGCACCTCTCCTCTACCCTTTACTCTTTACCATAAAACACAAGACAATTATTCTAAAACAATGTTATAGTAGCCATTCTTATTCTGTAACAGGCTAATCTCTATACCAACTCTTAAACCATCATACTTAGTAATAAACTTTCCTAACTTAGACTTAGAAGGAACTTTACCAACAGGGTAATGATTAAGTGTTTGATCCCCTTTAAAAGTAAGCTCTTTGTTTTCATAATGAATAACTATAACTTTCTGATCTGGTTTAGTAGCTTTAACTCCAAATACTTCCCTTGATAGTTTAGGTTCTATACTTGTTATAGTTGCCTTAATAAGTTCAGGTGTTGTTATTAAATCCTGTTTATTAAAACTCATTTCTAGGTTACTCTGTTCATTTTCCACTTTGTTTACCTCGCTTAGTTAATAACTTCTTTTTACTTAATTTAGGATTAGATGCAATAAGCTTATCAACAAAGCTATTACCTTCAACCGCTAACTTAGTATTACCAATAATCTT
>Ga0307928_10001603_pt1 | contig 17209 bp, 23 predicted proteins | sample AceLakmetagen232_FD_201815 | JGI IMG/M metagenome (GOLD analysis project Ga0307928, IMG submission 201815) | Saline water microbial communities from Ace Lake, Antarctica - #232 | ecosystem: Environmental > Aquatic > Non-marine Saline and Alkaline > Saline | place: Antarctica: Ace Lake... | reverse complement strand
AGGGGGTTTCTGGGAAGTCAGTTTCTTTTCAACACCATCGATGAGTGATTCCAGCTCTTTAAAATTTGAGGTAGCTAAGTCTGTCCAGCTAATCAGCCCCTCTTTTGCGAAGGTTACGGCCTTGCCAAGATTCCACATCGCCGTACTGATATGAGCAATGCCTCCTACTATTACCGCCCCCTTTTTCCCCCAGATAACAAGCCCAAGTATGCCATATTTAAGAATTGCGGGATCGTATGAAACTATTTTCCATAAAGATTTGGCTGCTGTTGTGATTCCATCTATTGCCTCAGATGTCTTCTGTCCTATCAATGCCCTATTAGCTGTAACCCAAGCTGTAATATCTTCTGCTACATCCTTTAATACTGGTAGCAATTCGATACCTATTACACGCTGTGCGCCCTTAACTGCACCCATCATGTCCGTCATTGTATCAGTATAGTCGGCGGCAATAGCAGCCTCAGAAGTAGTCATGACAACGCCTAATTCTTTGGCCTTGTCCATAAGCTCTTGAATACCACCACTACCTAATTTTAAGAGGGGGAGTAACTGCGTTCCGGCTTTCGCTCCGAATATCTCAGAGATAAACGCGGCCTTCTTTGTCTCGTCTGTCATGTTCTTAATTTTATCAGACACCTCAAGTAGAAAAGCAGACGTGCCTTTCATCTTTCCGGTACTATCCATTACCGTCAATCCAAGTTCTTCAAATGTACGTTTTGCCAAACCTATCCCACGGGAATAATCCACCATAACCTTAGAGGCATATCTCAAAGACTTCTCAACGGTTTGAACATTTGTGCCTGATATCTCAGCGGCATAACCGAGGGCGGAAAGCTCTTCTACCGCAACCCCTGTGCGGAGTGACATCTTGTGGAATTGATCACCTGCGGCTGCTACAGAATCAACAAGTCTCTTGGTAGCATAAACCATACTGGTAATTGCGGCAATCCCAACAAAGGCGTATGACTTCCAGTTAGCCTTGAGTTTGTTAAGGTATTTGTGCTGTGATGCAAATTGCTGTTTATTGATTCTGGCTATTTTAAGCGCTTTGGCTTTCTCTGCCCTGACAATATCCGCGGCTGTGGACTTGGCATGATTCTTAATGGTGTTGTAGTTCTTCTCGATGTTGGCTTTCATATGGGCGTAGGTCTGATCAGACTTTTTCCCCATTGACTTCCAGGCTTTCTCTATGTCGGTTGCGGTACGCTTACCTTTTTTCTTGACACCATCCAGGCTGGTTTTCAGGCCCTTATCATCAAGAGCAACTTTTGTTATTATGGTTCCGCCTTTGATAGCCATTATACAGCTCCAAGAATAGTCTTAATCTTTCGTATTGATGATCTTAATGCGGGCCGCATGAACGGAGTGTAGAACTCCACTATTCGCGCGTAATAAACCTTCTTATTTCCCGCAATTATCCAGACATCCTTCTTGCCTTCTTTCTGCACTACTCTGATGGTTTTTTTCAATGCGCCGGCATCTCTGGCCGTCCAGTATTGCCCTGCATATCGGCCTTTCTGATACATCGGTCTTGAAATAGTACCCACTCGACACTTGGCACGAGCTTTCCCTGCTATAACATCACCGGCTGATTTAAGTTTGCCAACATTTTCTTTCATGATCGCGTTTTCTATTTTCTTGGAATCCCACCCGACAAAATCAGCCATCTTTTTTCGTTAGCCTCCGCACTACATCCAGCAATAGGAGTATCTTATTTATATACTCAGCCCATTTCTCTTTTCCAATATTGTAAGCTTCAAACACAAGCCGTATCGCTTCATAATTATATCCACCCATCCCATTAATAACACCCGGTAATATCGCTTGGAACAGTTCCCATATTTCTATGTTGGCTTGTTCTAAGTAAGGTATTCGCCCCGAGGGACACTTTCCATCTACTCGACCTGTGCAATATATTCTCCCTTCGTCTTTCTGGACTGACTGACATAATGTGCAATCGAATCGTGTGTCATCGAAGATCCACTCAGCCCAGGTTATCAGTTTTTTTCAATCACCGCCGTTTGCTCGATTTCGTCTTTGCCCAGGGTCTCAAGCGAGTCGGCTATGAACTTTGCGAACTGAGGAGAACGGGTCATCAAGAGAACCTTGTTTTCCTTCGTGCATGGAATCTCTTTTTCTTTTGAGTCGTAGAAATTCTCCCACGAGATTATACAATAGTCCCAGAAGAGTTCGTTCTGGAGGTCGTCATTTACTTCTTCGTACTCGAATCGCCCCGGAGTTCCCTCGACCTTTTTGAAGTCAACCCGTTTCCGTGTGCTTTCTTTGGTGATCTTTTTCAGAGCCTCATAAGATAGGGTCCTGAGTTCAACCTTCCCTCCACCTTCCATCTCAAAGGAAGCTCCCCTTTTCTCTTCCAGATTTAAAACTGTCATTCATCTCTCCCTTATGCGTTAGCTGTAAATGAAATCATCCCATCAATTTGAAAATTGACGGCCTCTTTGACAACTTCCCCGATTGTTGGGGAAAGACTGAATCCCGTAAAAACTACCCATGCGTTGATGTGATCGCCGGTCTGGTCCTGATCTGGGTCGTAATTGAATAACTGGAGCAGGAAGTATTTATCCCCTCCGCCTATGGATTCATTCAGGTTATTCCAGAGCGTTTCAGACCCGATGAAATACCCGTTAGCCGACCCGGACCCGCCAGCTTGTCCGGGGAGACCTTCCTTCCACTGTTGCCCCATCCGAGAGGCATCAGCCATATCAAGAGAAAGGTCCAGTGACCAGTCAATGAGATATCCGACTTTTTGCAATGCTGCGGAGGGTATATAGCCATTATTCCCATCGACATCAACCTCCCCAACATTAGCGTCAAATACAGACGTGCCGTTGGTGTAGTTGGTTGTAAGAACATTTTTACCGCCAGCGTCCGTAAACGTAGGTGGACTGTTCGGATTTAAGAGTCTCATTAGGACATCTGTGATCTGCGCGGTATCTCCTACTTCATCACACCCTTCATCTTTGAGATTTCCTATAATCCATTGGTCGGTTAATGTGTGCGCTTTGGTTGCCGCGAAGGTAATTGTCTGTGTATCGGAGAGTGTCTGAGCGCCTCCCGAAATATCAACATCTTCAGTCCATGCCCCGCCATCTTTACGCCATTTGAACGTATCGACACCCGCGGTCCCGCCCAATTCGCTATCAATTACGACCTCGAAATAAGCGGAGTCTGCCCCGTCAAAAGCAGTCCCCCATGTAACGTCATTTAACCCTGCCCCAGAGAATCCATTAGGGCGCAAAACATACAAAGCGCCCAGCTTCCCGTGCGACGGTACTACTGGTGAACTCATTTTTACACCTCCCATTTCTATGTATATCGATATGGCAAGACTCACAAAGTGTCAGCCCATTGTCTACGTCAAATCTAAGTTCTGGATAAAGCGCAAAGGGTTTAATGTGATGTGCATTAAGATTTCCACCGTTGTCATCACCACAAAGTTGGCAAGTAAAAGAGTCGCGCTCAAACACAGCCTTACGCCAAGACTTCATAGCAAAAGAGTTTCTAATAATAGAATGCTCTGGAGTTATCCCTCCTTGCCAATTAGGATGCTTAGAGCCAGTTCTGCCATACATATGGTTATCAGCACCGCTTTGATGGCTCATTCTTTCAGAGGCACATTCTCTATTTAAGCACCCGCAAGATTCACATCTACCGCTTATCAATGCATCGCTTCGAACAATAACAATATTTCCGCAATCACAAGCACATTTCCAATAAAGACTTCCATTCTTCCCATCTTTTCCTGATAAGCCAACAACTAATAGTCTACCAAATCTCTGTTCAGTTAAGTCTTTCATATGCGTCTTTGTTGCAATCTCTTTTTGAAGACATCCACAAGACTTCGTGTGGCCAGACCTTAAACAAGTACCTCTAACTACGCATAAATTTCCACACTCACATTGACAGTTCCATGTAGCCACGCGGCCAACATTCGAACTACCAGCGCGGCTGATAACAGTTAATTTTCCATAAACTTCACCTGTCATGTCTTTTGCTTTTTTGCCCATATTTTTAGTTTGCCCCTTATGTTGAAGCAGATACAGCCAGAGCACCGTCACCCTGAAAATTAAAGGTCGCTGAAACAACATCTCCGATAGTCGGATTCATTGACATGCCTGTAATGAAAAGATCCCCGGTAAATCCACTGGTAGCCCCCTCGAGTAGAAAGATAACGTCTGTCAACTTGGTTCCCGGTGTAGCCGTTACAAGGTTGTCGAAAAAGGCTTTCTGTTCCGTATTCCCCAGAACAGTATAGGCCTCAAAAGATCCAGTCCATCCAGCCTGTCCGGGAAGACCCTCTTTCCAGTCCTGCCCAACCCTCGAAGAGTCGGCCATATCCAATGAAACATCAATCGACCATCCCTTTGAATATTCCATTGCCGTATCGTTTTTTTCCACCCTCACGACCTTGCCGTGAAATGGGACTGTGTTAAAACTCATAATAACCTCCTGTTTTTATTAGTTTTTTATTCTCTTTCCGGTCTTTACTTCAGGCGATCTGTATTCGTAGATCACCTTTCCTTCTAAATCCAATATCTGTGTCAAGGCTTTCGGGCAATCCATACAACCCGGTTGCACGTTCTGTTTAAGATTCCGTAAACATCCAGTTGAAGTGCAACTAATTTTTATAATCCCTCTGTATGCGTTCATAAGACCCCCTATGTCGTCATTTCTATTGAGTAGTCCTGCGCGTAATGAGTAACACCAAGCGTACCTGATGGTGTTGTAACTTCATCGCGCATTGTTGTAAGCTGTTCTCGGATAAAATATATAAGAGTATTGGCTGTTATCGTCAGAGAGCAATCATCATATAATGTTCGCAAATAGCTCAGGATGTTCTTGATTTCAGTCGTGCTGCTTGATGATGAGAAGATTGAAAATTGTATCAAGACTTCCTCAATAGTGTGTGAACTGGGATATTCTGGAATATCAGAAACAATTATATATACACAGTAAGGAAATTCAGCGCCTTCAGGGGCTTCATTCTCGAAGAGTCTGTTACCAATAGAAGCCATAAAGCCAGAAGCAATGGTATCATCCGTAGCGTGTTTGTAGAGGGCTGTAGTAAAATTCTTCATGCCGCTTCCTTACACATTAGATCAAGTATTTTTGACTCCATATTAGGGTTGATGATTGAGTCAATGTCAAAGTGCCTGTTCTTAAAGTTTAATCTCCAACTTGTTCTTATATCAGAGCGATATCTTATCCTGATTCTATGGGTTATGGTCATCGTGGTTCCCATCTGTTGCATCCTCTCAGAAGCACTCGTGGGCCAAATCGCGGCGAAGATTGTATCAATCGTAGCGAAAGTATCCACACTCCCCCCCATGCCATCCGGGGCCTTCGTGGGGGCCTGTAAAATAACTCTCTGTTTTAAGGACCCGATATTCATATAATCACATCCCACAATCTCACAGAAGCCAAAAGCCTCTGGACTACTTGATCTTCATACACAGACACGCCTAAGACATCCTCGCCCCTGCCTTCGTAGAGTTTCGCACAGGTCATCTTGATAGCCGCCCGTATCTTTTCTGGTACATCGCTTCCAGCATCCCCATATCCACATTTAAAAGTTACCTTAATCGGGTTAGAAGGATACTTCGTAAACGATGGCCATGTCTCGCCATAGGGTAAAACTATCTTTCCGCATTGATCACCATTTGTTTCTATCAGGTAATCAGTGGTAAGGGTCATTGTTGTTTCGGTTCCGGCTGAGTTGGTGTACTTGATGACCAAATCCGCTGTTTGAAGATTGCCAAAGGGCAGCTTGAATGAGTTGTTTGAAGGAAATCCGTCAAGATAATATTCCCATGTTGCGGTAATTAGTTGTCGCCGAGTAATTTCCTCAACATAGTCCCTCGCGGCCTCGATAATGTCGTCTAACAAATCATCTTCCGAAGAGGTGGGAGCGTATTCAACAACTGATACACCAAATGAACAGGCGTCACCCGCAACAGTACATACCACTCTTATGTATTGCTTAATCCCTGTGTAGGCGATCTCTTGGGTTGCATTGTCGTTTACGGTTGTAACCTGAGTGAAGGCTCCACCTGTCCAATCAGTGTAAGCAAGGTTGTCGTCTGAATCCTGAATCTTTGTGTCATTGGTCGCGCCAGCAAGGTTCGTGCCGGATTCCAGAAGAACAACCGTATTCTTTCCGAGTACATCAACACCAGTGCCTTCAAGAGTATAGGCCGCAGCTACCGCTTGACTACCGGGCGCGATTGATTGGGTCGAGGTTATGTTGTCTGAAAAAGTCCCGCTATCAAGCCTGAGATGTTCCTTCAATTCTAGAAGTGAAATCGGCTCGACTGCTGGAGCTGCTGATCGTATTACATACATGATCCACCCTCAATGAACGTGATATCTAAAATGTACAGTAGCGGTTGCACTCGCTGTTTCACATTTCACTCTGTAATAAATCGTTTCTCCCGCAGGAATTGAAAGATTCCTCATATGGGCTTGCGCTGTGTGTGCTATCTGATTAGTGGCTGATAACATTCTAGCACGAGCTACTACTTTTTTAGCAGCACCGTACGATATTTCCAGCATATATATTTTGTCTTTCACGCTTGCACTTTCCGCAACAACTGAGGAGATATGCCCACCTGAAGCCATCTTTGTACTAAGAGTTACCGAATTATTATCAGCGATTTCAGCCCATGCACCATAGGTATTAATGGTTCCGCCTGCTGTAAGGGTTACAGTCTCATTACTGCCTTCAGGGAATATATGATTCTCGTGGAACAATTCTTCATATAGAATTTTGAGAATGGCTTGCATTCTTATATCCATCAGATAATTTCCTCATAGTAAGCCCTAATGTTACCTATGTTCAATCCAACAGCCGAAGCCCCCTCTGCCCTTGTACCCATGATAATATACATTGCAACGTCAGGCTGTGAAAGTGGGTTTGTTAAAGCTGTCTGGTCAACTCCATTCAGAGAGAAGGTTATGCTTGCCGCTTCAATGGTTATCTTAAACTTATTCCAGTTCGTCAAGGTAGCTGTAATGTCTGCTGTAGCCCCGCCTGTTTCCACTCCACCCTTATCACACTTTCCCCTTAATTCATCAGCTACAAGACAGAATCCAACAATGTTCTGCTGAGTGATATCGTTACTCTTAGCCGACGAAAGCCCCATGAAGAAATGGGTATTATCATGTAGGGTTACTGCGGCAACCGACTGAGCTTCCCACTCCAGAACAAACCGCTCAATCATGTTATTCGAGTCACCCATGATTCCGGGCTTCACTTGCCAGCGATACTTTGAGTTTAGAATTACATCATTATCCCCGGTCGCATCGGTGTCTATATCGTAATACATATATCCACCAGCGGTTGCAAAGGCTCCCGAACCAGCCCCGTCAAGTGTCTCTTCCCATACAGCCGCAGTCAAGGCCTCGCTCTCCCAGAACTCCGAAAGATAAGGCATGTCACGGCTTATTGCTGTATTTATCTGTCCGAGTTCAAACTTGTACTTTGTCCAATTCGTCCCGTCATAGGTTATATAAGATAATGCTGTGTCGTATTCGAGAAAGGTCGAGCCAACGGCTACTCCAGTCGGTTTTGTATCCGTTGACAAACCAACCCATCTTTGGATAGTGCTAATAAGTTTGGTAGCCATTATGCCCTCCTCATCTTTGTCCAGTTTGTTCCATCGTAAGTGATACACCGGGCTTTCGTATTATATTCCAAGTAGGTTGAACCAACGGGAACTCCGGTCGGTTTTGTGTCAGTCGAAAGCCCGGTGTATTCTTTGATGGTTGTTAATTTAACAGCCATATCATCCTCTTATGCTACCACTACATTTGCATCCAACGTCATCGGAAGATAGAACAAATGCGTACTAATTGCTCCAGCAGCCGCCGCCGATATAAAGTCAATCGTTCCAGCGGTTATAATTAGGGGCTGCATCATACCAACCACAGCACCGCCATAAGTCATTGCAGTTGCCACGACGCCAGTTATTCCTAACAGATCTCCTACAATAGCCGGGTCAATATCAAGATTAGCACATAGAGATGTGGTAAGCCCTACTGTTGGATTTACGCTCCATGAAGAAGCATTTGCTGTTGATGCCTCAGTTACCAGCGCATATAACCCTGTTAACTGAATTACGCCAGTCACGGTAAAGAAAGGAACCGTGGCCGAAGTCAGAGCCGCCGCATCCCGATCGACCCGTAAACCAACGCCCATATTTGTAAGCATATTTCTTGTTGATTGATTGAACATATCAACCTCCTATTTGTATTTATTAATTATCTTGGGTTCTTTCAGTTTCTTGATTTCGTCTTTCAAGGCTGATATCTCCGCTTTTAGTGCAGAGTCATCAAACGCCTTGACTTTCGGAACCTTAAAACCAACCAGAGCCTCCGCTATCATTGATTTAACTTCGTTTCTATCTTCTTGAAACATAGTCAACTCCTTAAAAGTGGGGAGGCCGAAACCTCCCCGGTTAAGTTACGCTATCGCCGTAGGCGGAGTCTCTTGCTGATACCTTGCACCAACCAACTGATACATAACGGAACCCAAATTAGAAGTACCACCAGTAACAGCGGTTCCAAGCTGAATCCAATCATAGGTCGCAGTCAGAATCGAAGCATCAACATAGAACTGAACAACATGATCTGTTCCGGGTGTACCGTCAACGACATAAGTTACCGCGTCGGTCTGCCTGACCATCGCATCGCTTGTAGCGGGGGCAGCATTGACCCAAATCTGAAAAGCCGTTGCAAGGGCAGAAGTTCCTGTAGCTGTTGCAGCTTCATGAACGGTAAGTGTCCAATCCTCATCCTCTGCATAGGTGAATATGGCAGTGATAAGAACACCCTGACAATTCTTCAGACAAATGTAATCTGAAGTATCGGCAATGGCAGCACACGTTGCTGGTTCGTGTCCCATAATAACCGGTAATGTTTCTGGATTGATATTCATAATCTTACTCCTTTATTCTTTATACCCCCACCCGAAGGCAGGGGCAGTTAAAGTTATCTGCTCGCGAGAGCAACAAAATGACTCTGCGTGAAATTAGCTCCACCCTTGTAGGGAGTCAATGCGGTTGCACGTTTAGGCTGGCCATCCACTCTGTACACAAAACGGAATACGCTCTCATCATAGTCAAATCTAACATGTATCGACACATCACTCTTCATCCCACCCTTCTCAGCGAGCATATAGCCCTTAGAGAAGTCTGCAAGGATAATGTCACCAACTGTACCAACCGTAGCACACTGCTCAATCGGCATAATCGGGATTCCATACAGGGTATCGTAAGGCTGTCCAGAAAGGCCACCAGCGGGCATATAGACCGGAACACCACCCGTCCCAACAGCAAGGCTCATCTGATGGAGTTGGGGTTCGGCGTTCTGGTTAATCAGCCATACAGCACTACCACGACTTGAAGCGAACAGCCTGGAACGCATTTTCATTATATTCTCAGCAACTATCGTACCCGCATCCTGTCCGGTTTCTTTCGCCACACTAACGAGACATCCAGCATTAAGGACACCGAGGGGCTGGCCTGCTCCAGTTCCGTTGATGATCGCGTCATCGAGCATGAAACCAAACTCATCAACAAAAGCTTTTCTAACAACCCCCTCAAGGGCCATCGCATCGTCAAGAAGCTCATCAGTGGCGTAACAAAGGCCAATCATCTTGTTCAGGTTAAGTTCAATCTTCCTGAATTTCGGCTTAGAGGCTGTCTTCTGTCCTGCCTCTTCTAGCCAGTATCCGATAACCCCACCGGAACGGGAAGAAGCCCTAGAAGTCTCATCGACTCCGTTTATCTTGATAGAGCTGGCATTGCCACTAACCTGTATTTTATCACACTTTGCGGCAAGCTTTCCAGTCTCAAACACATCTTCCATCAGGCCAGTAACGAAATCCTGCTGTACGAGGAAACCACCATCCGAGGGTACAGACTCACCAAGACCGGAAACTGCACGAGTGTTATAAAGTCTGGGGTCAACAAACCCGCCAGAAATACCAGCTCTCATAACTGACATCATCTGCTCGCCAAAAGAACCGAATTTATCTTTGGCAGAACGATCCTCACCAACCTTTATTCCAGATGGTGCAGGTTTCGTTTCAGGTACGTTTGGTGTTTCCAACAGCGTTCTCATTCTTTCCTGACGTTCAAGTGTTTCTACATTTGTGCGAATACCTTCAACCGCATCCATCATCTCATTTTTAAGCAGAATCTCGTCTGAATTTGGCTCACGACTTTCTGCAATACACTTCGCGTCCATATCGCCAACCTTCTTCATAAGATTGGTAATGTCCTCTCTATACTGACTAATCGTTTTCATGTGTATGACCTCCTAAAGTGATGGGGCTACCAATTCAGCCCTGATTAACAATTCTGAAACTTTTGACTTATCTTCTGTGGCAGGCTCAGCATCACGCAGAGGGTCTTCTTCTTCCAGAGGGGCATCACGCTCATCAGGAATTATAAGTCCTTTAGCCAATATCTCTTTCGCTTGCTTTCGGGAACACCCGGCATCACGCAGGGCATTCTCTAGTTCACGCGGATTCAATTCTTTATCTTGTGGAGCATACGCCATCAAAACCCTTAACTCATCTTCGGTAAGTTCTTCTCCGGCTTTGATCTTTGTAATTACGTTATCAAGCTCTGTCCAACTCCTGACCTCTTGTTCTTTGTGAAACAATGACCGAACCTGTGCCGTGGTAGTTGGATATGCGGGTTTTGTGACGATACTGACATCAAATAGAGTAACGTCTTCCAATATACGTTCATCTCTGTCGTAATTGATATCTTGTTTATTAACACCAAACCCGAATGACATCTGATTGACATCGCCTCTTTTCATAGATTTCATTAGATCATCCGACCAACTTGCGTCAACTGGATCAATCTCGATTGCTAACCCCTTGGAATCCTCTCTTAACCTTAATGTACCTGCTTTGTTTCGACCTAAAACATAATTAACGTCATGATTCCATAGTGCGTGAATATCAGCATCTTTTATGGTTTGGGAAAAAGCTCCTGGTTTTATGCTCTCTCTAAACCACCCTCCGATATCCGCCCAAGTATTAAAAACCGCAGCATATCCTGTAATTTTTGGAGAAGAGCCTGAATCTGTCAACCTAACTTCAGATGTTGGCAAACATCTCATTTCCAATTCGTCTTGTTTGAAACGCATAATAAACCTCCTTATTCTATTGCCATAGCTAATGATGGTTGAAATGGGCGATCTATTTTTGCCCTTTTCTCTAAGTTTTCTTTTGCCCACATGGGCTGTAAATTACTCAATGCCCAACATTTTTTAAAATCTATATCATTAGGCAACGATATATTAAAAACTGAGATTGGAATTTTATGATCTATGTGCCACCCATCCATGCCTCGGTTTTTCCATGTCATACCGGATTGAAATTGCTTTTCAAGGTGACGGATTAAATCATTCAATGTATAACCGACAAGTGCCTCCCATGAAGCCCCGTTCTTTTTCCCTTTAAGTGACTTGTTTATCGCATTGGCCATTCTCAACTTTAGCCGGTATCTCTTTTCATATTCTGAACTCATAGAAAATTTTTCCTTCAAGTGTTCTCGGCGATGTTCGTTTATAGCATCTGTATTTTCTCTGTAGTGTTTACGTTTTAATTCTCGTATGAAATCTGGATTCTCAGCCCTATATTTTTTATTGTATGCAGCCACAACTCCGGGATGTGATGCTCGGTATTTTTTAGAAATCTCCGCGCGCCGTCCTGGATGCCGTTCATTATATCTCTGATCTATTTCCTTGCGCGTCATAGCCACGTTTTTCATAGCCCCCTATAACAGCTTTCTCTTTCGGCAATTTACCTTTGATTGTCATTTCTAACATTTCCAAAGCCTGTTCCATTGTAATCTTATTACTGGACAGGAATTTCAGTAGTTTCTTCGTCTTCATCTTCTTTTCCTTCGATTATTTTGGGTGGTTCTGGTTCTTTCCCTGCATCTTCCAATAATGTCATATTGGCCTGAACAAAACGCTTCTGCCCTAAGTCATCAGCCAGCGGGGGCATCTCCTCAAGGTTCAACACGTCATCAATACAGAACACGCCACGGTCAAGCATAGCTGTATAGAGCGCGGTACGTGCTGCGGTATCGGCCCTCAAGAGTCCCTTTACATTGTGTTTGAAGAAAAGCCGTCCTTTTCCAGATAAGCTGCGCTCTGCCTGGGTGAGTAGCTGCATGTCATAGGATTGTTCAAGGTCAACTAAGTCGGGGAGAATTCTATCTCTTAAATAGCTGGCATCCTCACTCTCAATGTTATTAAAGCTACTCTTTGTCAGATCCTTTAATTTGTGGGGGGGGATATTGAAAAATCTAGCGATATCGGATATATGGTGTTGCTTGGATTGAATAAACTGTGCATCTTCGGGCTGGATGGAAAACTTCTCTATCTTCTGTGTCTCTTCCAAGAGCATGACCCGGTGAGCATTGCTAAGCCCCCCATAGCTTTCATTGAAAGCCTTCTTAAACGGAACAGGATCTTTCATACTACCGGACATGGTGACTGCCATGCTTGGATGAATACCCTGCCCAAAATACTCAGCACTGAAGGTTTCCATCCCCATGCCAAGACCAATATTCTTTCGTGCCATTCCTATTCTTGAATAACCGGTAAACCCGTCTTTACTAGGTCCAATGAGGTTCAGAACTTTTTCATATGGGAGATCAACATTTTCTCCATTCGGCATGTTTATTGTGTAAATGAGTTTTCCGTCTTTCATTGACGGTCTGACTCGCTCCGGGATTATTGGCCATAACTCAGCCACTGCACCATAGCCATTGCGAACTATCTCAGCATACCCGTTGCCCCATGTCAGGACGTGGGCAATTTGAGTCTCACGCCCACGCTTCGCCGTCATGTAAGGGTTCCACTGGTTGTGCATTACCCTGTTGAGATTATTATCGTCAGCGAGTCTCTCAGTCTTTCCGCTTCCCTGCATGAGGTTTAAGGGCAAGGCGGCGATGGTGCTTGAGATCAGCTCAACGGCATTCCAAACAGCCGAGTAGGTAAGTGCCGTTTCTTCGTTGACGTTTTCGCCTGATATGGATTGTGGACCGATAGACCAAAGCGAACGATCCCACGCTTTAGGGTTGTTGACTGAGAGGTTTCTGGTTTCCATTCTGGAGAATATGCCCATCTATGACCTCTTTTTTCCTGAAAATGCGCCTAAATAGAGCAAAATTACACCCACAACCGTGAATGAAAGCCGTTGATCGAATTGCCAAAGACCCCAACCAATAAGAGCAATACCACCATAAATATGAATATCTCGAACATCAATCAGGGTCCTGAAAAATGCCTTCAAAGTATCTCCTTTTGAATGTTTGTAGGAATATTCCAGATCGTCAAGCAACACCTGCCATTTTATTTTTGACTGTTCGGGTGGTTTCCGATCCAGAATACCCTATCAATAGATCAATCTTTTTAGAAAGTGTATTATAGAATTTTTTTAGGATGTTTGTTGTAGAGGTTGCACAAAAAATGCAAGGAAGGGTTACTCTGTTTCTTGCAGGGTTGTTTTTAAGCTAATCCGCACCAATTCACTACGAGGGACACGCAGGGAACGCTTACCGGGACGGACAGCCTCTATCTGGCCTATTGATATCCAGTAGTACAATGTCCGTACCGGGACGCTTAAAAGCTCGCTTACTTCATTTATGCGGAAGGTTTGCTTGTTGGGTATTTGCATGGCTAAGCCTTTATTATAAATGAAAAGTCACATGATGGACAGCTTATACGACCACTTGATTTCCCCCAAAAACCTATTTTGCAATTCGGGCATTCATGCCCTTTACCCTTTGTAGCATTATAATGTGCGAAGGGAGCGTGCCATTCCCCTATTGGCACATTAAGGGTTCCACATATCCTAAGTTCATTTACATGAAATTGCTTATCAATAGATATTGTCATCTCTTCCTCCCTGTGCGTATCCAGCCGCACCCCTGAAATGGGTTACCCCAACGGCTTCCCACAGTCAAGACACACAAGAACGGGCATCTGTGTCGTCAGCATTTGCCCCGTGGGACACGCAGGGAACGCTTGCCGGGACGATATGCTTCTATCTGGCCTATTGAGATCCAGTAGTAGAGAGTCCGCACAGGAACAGTTAAAAGCTCGCTTACTTCATTTATTCGGAAGGTCTGCTTGTCGGGTATTTGCATGGTTATTCCCTCTAACGCATCAATTCGTAATCGCAATATTTGCAGGCAAAACTATTAACGTAAAATTCTACAGCATTTTTTCTCCCACATTTTGGGCATTTCTTAACCTCGGCCCACTCCTTCATATTTTCACTAATCTGGTTTTTCTGTTCATCGGACATCTTAAATCCTCTTTTGCGACCCATTTTTTTCCTCTCCTTCCCAAACACCCGATCCCAGTTCTCCTCAAATTCCCGGCTGTTTGCCTTCTGGCTGCTGCACATCATGTTCTCTGGCATGGCTGGCTCCTCAATATTTATACTGTTTTAATAAATGCTATAAAAACCCACGCCAAAGTTAATGCAGCCCAATATGCAGCATAGCTGTTTCCCTCTGAGATAAGCCGCACAATAGCTATAATACAACACATTGCCATTACACCTTGAGAAATCAACTCTATAACTTTCATGTCTCCCCCTATCCCAGCGCCTTATGACACTCAAGGCACACAAGAACCGGCATCTGCGTTGTCAACTCCTGCCCTGTGGGTGAGATTAAGGCTGATATCTTACTCACCCTGACCGCAGGCATAAAATACTCACAGCCACAGGTATGTTCCCTTGGCCCCAATTCAGTCTGCGTAACTATTTTGTTTTGACACTTCTTTGATACCGCGCTCTCCATTTGTTTCGGGGTAAGTTGGATTTGCTGACCTGGCGCCAGTGTTTTCATCTGCGCTCCTGTTCTTTTAAGTCTCTCCATTGATTCACCCATTTCATTCTCCTTTCTAAAATGCCATGCGTTCTTTTATTTTTTCTTCGGTCATTCCTTCATAGACCGAAAGGACTACCGTTTTCATATCCCTGCTTTTTAGCCCTATGGCCATTGCTGTTGCTACCGCCCCATCTATACGGAAACGAGCCTTGTCCTTTGATATTTTCCTATTACCTGCCGGGTCTGAGATTGTCATTGCGTTTGAGAAGTTCCAAGTCAGACAGGGATTCCCATCATGGATAAACTTCCTGTCCAAGATAGATCCTTCAACGGCTTCCACTGCGGAGGTCATGTCTTTGTACCCCTGTCCCCACGGGACTAATCTCAATGCACCGGAGTATCCAGCATCCTTCCCGTCAACATAACAATCCAATCCAATCTCACCCATTGCGTTCATCAAATCATCTATTCGCCAGCGGTCAAATGCCATGCCGACTACTTCATATTCAGTTAGAATCTCCGCAAGTCTTGTGGCGATCCATCCATATTGAATAGCTCTGCCCGGTGTTGTTTCGATATAGCCTTCTTTTTTCCACACGGTATAAGGGACTCTATCACGTTTCTCATGTTCGACCAGGGACTCCTCAGGTTTCCAGAACCACGCCTTGACTCGTTCATTCTCCCCCACGGTTACACCAACCAAAGCCGTAAGGTCTGTCTTTCCAGAGAGGTCAAGCCCTAAGTATATCTTTTCGCCCTTCTCAATCGTAGCGTCACCCTTGCAGGCCAGCCACTCAGCGCGAGGGATAAAGGGGGATTCGGCATCGACTCTCTGGTTAAGATAGAGGTTTCGGAATGAGGCTTCAAAGGTGGGCATCCTGACTGCTCGCTTGGCGGCGGTTTTCATTTCAGGTAATGACCTAAAATCTCCGAGGGCAGGGTTCGCCAGCTTCCATAGTTTCTTATCTGTGAAAACGTCCTCCGCATCATCTGGTACGGCGTACAAATGGCAGACGGTTGTTTCATCTCGTCCACTTAATCCGTCATCAATCAACTGGCTCAAGATGTGGAGGGGGTCGTTTGACTGAGTGGAGATTACTATAAACAAGGGTTCTTCACGCGCTGACATTGCCGTGTCAAAAGCATCGTATAAATTCCTGTTGCGTGCCTGTGCTAATTCATCATAGATGACCACGGATGGGTTAAATCCAAACTTCGTGCCGGCCTCGGCACTTACTGCCCGATAGATAGATCCATTCCCAAAACAAACCATCGTCTTCGTGGAGTCAACTATTTTAATCAGTGATAGTAATTCAGGATCAGCTCTGACAATTTGGGAAGCGTATTTAAAAACTATTCCCGCTTGCTCGCGTTCCGTGGCTGCTGAATAAATCTCTCCGTTTGTTATGGCTTCAGGTCCTATCAAATGAACCAAAACCAGACAAGCTATAAAAGCTGTCTTCCCGTTCTTACGGGCAAGACTCAAAATTGCCCGGCGCACTATCCGCTTCCACCATTTATCAACCGGACCATAAACAGCCTTGATAAACAGAAGCTCAAACTTCCGCATCTTGAATGGTGTACCCTGACCCCTACCAGATGGGACTGTGAGCTTTTCAATGAAGCTGATTATGTTTTTAACTCGGTCGGTTTGTTTAGGTTTCAAGAACGGCCTCCTCGCCAGTGAAAGATTCCCATCTGGTTTTTATAACATCGCAGTACGAACAATCTATCTCCATGAGGTACGCTGTCCGTCCTGTCTGTTCGGCTGCTATGAGGGTGGTTCCTGCGCCACCAAATAAATCAAGCACGATCTCCCCATCAAACCTTTTCATTGAATCCGTTACCATTTCAATTAGCTTGACTGCCGGGTGACCGCCCACGTCTTCCTTGAACGCCGAACTATTATTATAAACCATCGTATCATGCAAGTATGGTTTAACTTTTATGTATTTAGGATTCCCCTTAGTAAAGAGCAAAACGGATTCAGATTTTAATATCCATCCTTGCCACGGGAAGGTCATGTCGTTTGGTTTGTATAATGTGAGGTATCTTTTGAATTGCCAGCCGATATCTTCTGCGTACCGAAGCACGGTATTAAAAAGCCGGGTCGAGTGGAAACATACAAAATGTGAATTGTCTTGAGTGAAGATTAGTGTGTTGGGCAACCATCTTCGATTCCATTCCCTGAGTTCTTTTTCTGACAAGTCATCATTCGCTATTGCCTTCCCAATCCCATACGGCGGGTCTGTGAAAACCATGTCCGCCTTCACCCCATCCATCAACCGTTCCACATCCTCGGCCTTTGTCGAATC
>Ga0307928_10001601_pt1 | contig 17213 bp, 28 predicted proteins | sample AceLakmetagen232_FD_201815 | JGI IMG/M metagenome (GOLD analysis project Ga0307928, IMG submission 201815) | Saline water microbial communities from Ace Lake, Antarctica - #232 | ecosystem: Environmental > Aquatic > Non-marine Saline and Alkaline > Saline | place: Antarctica: Ace Lake... | reverse complement strand
CCCAATGATTGTGCCACCTAACACTCTTATCCATTTGAAATTTTTCATTTTAAATCCTCCATTTTCTATTTTGCGTGGGTATAAATGTTATATTCTCTTTTTACTTAGTTTTTCTATAATACCAATCGTACAATGCTGTGCTCCTCCGTGTGCAAAAACACAAAGTAATGTCAATTCTGCATTTCGTTTTTTACCTAAAAATGTTGAATGATACCCAAATGAAATTATCTTACCATCATCATTTAGAATTTGAATTATATTGTCTGCTATTTGTTTGAATTTACTTGTATAATTTCCATTATACATTTCCATTGCTTTTCGATAAGCATAAGGTGGGTCTAAAATAATTGTATCAAACTTAAAACCTTTCAATATAGCAAAATTGACAAAATCTAAAGCATCCATCTGATAATCTTTTAATGCTTCATCGTCAATATCATTTCTAATTTCATCTAAATTTAATTTTGTTTTACCTGCAAAAAGATTCAGTACTTTACCTTTTGAATTATCCTCTACCCATTTTTTTATTTTAGGCGATTCAAAAGTGTATCTTCTAAGGTTTGTTCTTATTAATTCTAATTTCATAAATCAACTCCTTGTCGTAAAAAGTAAATATAACAAGCGTATCCACATACTTGTTCAAGTTTTCTCTGCGTATCGTGGCATACGCCGACCATTATGTGTAATTTCACCATTTAAAATTAACACAATATACAGTTTATTTGTCCAATATTTTGTCTGAATTTATATCAAAGTATTTTTCTGTATATGTCCCAAATCTTCTTTCTCTTCCTACTTCATTTATTTCTATTGCACCATCATATCCTTTATTACATCTTTGGCAATGACAGGCAATAAATCTAACAACTTTTCCATTGTATTTAGCTTTTATAAATACTGGATTCCATTTATGACCGAATATTTTACATTTCCAGTTTTTCATTATTTTCTCCTTTTTTAGTTATTTCTTTCTTTTAATACTAAAATATCATTAATATCTTTAAATGAAAATTTATCTTCAATATTAAAATATTTAGCGAGATTAATTAAATTAAACATCTTATTTTTAGAATTATTTATAATATCATGAACTTTTTTACTTGAAGAATCAACAATAGGATTATCTATCATTATATTTATTTTTGAAGTTGGAAGTAAATTCTTAATTTCAAAAATAAACTTTTCATTTAATCCAATAATCGATATGAAATTTATTTTATTAGCTAATTGATACAATGAAATTCCATCAAGTGCTGATTCAACTATGAATTGTTCTTTGTTAAATAAATCCCAATAATAAAATTTTTGAGATACTTTATATAATTTTATAAATCTTTTTTCATTAATATTTCGCCCATGAAAATATATAGGCTGATTTTTATTATTGAAATGAGTAAATATTATACAAGGCATAAAAAATATAAAATAAGGTTTATGTGTTTTTCTGGAAATAGCAAATAATCCACTTGCAATTAATTCGTCATAAGAATATCTAAGTAACAACATTGATTGATAATATATTGAATCTACATCTCCATCAATAGATTTTAATTTAAATGTATCAATACTGTCATTATTGATTTTTCTCACATTAGTTAAATAATTATAACCGTTATTAGATAATTTTAATAAACTATAAAAATAACTATATATAGCTTTATCAACGTTTTTATTGTTTTTCTCTATATTTCTATTGTTTTTAAAAGTTATACTATTGTGGTTGAGATTTGACCTATTTCCTGTTAATTTGTAGATAAGATTATTTCTGCTATAATAAGATTTACACCCAAAGCAATATGCTGAATTAGATTTTGGATAAAATACTAAACTTTCATTTGTTTCTTTATGAAAAGGACAAATAGCCTTATTATTCTTTACATTTATCCCTAACATTGTGGCTACATCAATAATTGAGTTAGGATAATTCATAGGTTATATAATTCCTAATTCATATAAATCTTGTTTAGTTATAAACCTATCTTTAATTGTTTTAATTTTATCAAAATCATCTTTACAGAAATAATCTAATTGCGAATCAGTACATTCAATATAGAGAAATTCATCTAAAGTTTTATTTTGTAACATTGCAAGCCATTCATTAAATGTAGCTTTTTTTCCAGTATTCTCATTTATACATTCAATTTTAATTCCAGAATCTATACAATATAAATTCACAGTTTCAAAATCTTTTAATATCTTTTGTTTAAAACTTTTTTCATAGAAAGGATAATCAAATATTATTGTAATATTCATAATTACTCCTAATAATTTTCATAAACTTGAGTATCATATAATTTTTGAGCATTAGCAGTCTCCCAATCTTTTAGTTTTACATTTTCTTTTCTAACAGCATTTTCAATAGTTTGTTTAATTGATTTAATTATTCCTTTTTTTCTTTTCCAATTTTGACCATTCCAATAAACATATCCATTCTCAGCTTGGCTATTACATTTGATTATTGAAATAGGAAATTTTTCTGAATAATATTCATTAGCATATTTTAAGTAATAATTTTGATATTCTACAAGAGTTGGAAATTCTGAATCTGAAATATCATTTCCAACAAAATAGTTTTTCTTTTTATCATCTATATTATCACTATCACTAACACTATCACTAACACTATCACTATCACTATCACTATCGGCTTTTTTGGGTTTGCTTGGGTTCGTTTGGGTTACCAAAGTACCCAGTGGGTTTTTTGGGTTCTTTTTAGGTCTCCCACCTTTTTTCCCATTTTCTTTATTTCTTTTGACAATATTGTCATATTTAACTCTATTTCTAATAAGATGTTGCTTAATTGGTTCAAATACTAAATCTGTAATAATATCAGATTTAATATCAATTTCATTTACATAGCTAAAAATTTTTTTTAAAAGTTTTCCAGCTTGCTCATCTGTAAGTTTGTCAAGAGTTGACTGAAAGTCATTATACAGAATAAAACTTTTTTTATTACTCATTAGTAACTCAAATATTTTTTGATTGCTTTTTCTGTTTCTGGTTTAATGTTATTGAATCCGTTTAATTGTTGCATCTTTTCTCCTTTAATTCATTACTTCAGTTTTTGCGTGGATATTATTGTTCCTTCTATTAAAAATCAGCTATCTAAAATTAATTAAATAGCTGATGATTATTCTAATTTTATTTACTAGGTAAAGTTTTTAACCATGTTATTACATCACTAAGTAAAAATCTTGGTGGTTGATTTAAGTATCTAGGTAATCCTTTTTTGATATTATCATATAACCATGTTTTTTTAAATTCTAAAACTTCAAGTAATTCACTTGCTGTAAGTAATTTTTCATTTTCACCATTTTTATTTTTAACTATGATCATTGTTCCTCCTTTTTTTAATTGATTTAGCTTTTCTACGACGTTCGCTTCTATTTCCTGTAAATAATTTTCCAATTTTAGAAATAGAACTATTTTATTTCACCGTTTTCGATATAATACACATTAGGATTTTCATTTTCGGTATAAACTTCATCTACCATCGTGAAAATAATTTGAATATCATTATCTGTCGCCCATTTAGATAATACATCTTTACGTTGTTTTCCAAATGATTCTCCTCTATCAACACAAATTGCTTTTAGATCTGGATGCATTACTTGATTTAATTCACAAGCAACTTGAATACCTTCTGAATCAGACCAATTTTGAGAATGAACTCCATCATAATAAACACCATTTTCACTAAGTTCCAATTTATCAATTCCAGTATCAAAGTTTTTAAACATTTGCTTCTTTTTTTCAACTAATAAGTTATGATAAATATCTAAATCATTATATTCTTTATCTAATTTTTCATATTTATCAACAGCTTCTAAATAACTATCGTATTCAACCGCCTTTTCATTGTGTTCATCAATGTTTTCTAACTTCTTATTGATTACATCAAGAGATTTATCCTTTTTAGGTTTAGGTAATTTAAGCAATAATGCTTTACCAGCTTTAATATCATCTTTTTTTTCTTTAATGTCATTTTTACATTTTGCAACCTTTTTGTTTAATTCATCCAAATCATCATTGAGATTAATTAAATCATCAGCATAATCTTCTATATAAACAGTAGCATTATCTATGTTAATTTGTGACTGCTTTTGAAGTTCATTAAATTTTTGCAATTTATCTTTATCAGCTATTAAATCTATTGTTGATTTTTTAATAACTTTTTTAACTTTATCTGGCTTTCCAGCATCACGTCTTTGCTGAAATTTAAAACGTCTATCATCATATGTATCTGATAATTTGGTTTCAATTTCTTCAACATTAAATTTATAGAATTCCATTAAAAATTCTAATTTTTGATATTCAGTTTTATTTAAAAATGGAAATGGGTTAAATGTTAACTCATTAATAAAATTATTGAGAAACATTTGAGGAGAACTTGTAATTTTATGTCCTTCATCATTGCTAATCGAAACGGAATCTCCATTTCTATTTTTAACACGTTTAACAATGTATTCTCCAAATTTAATTGTTGCTGACATTTTATCTTTATCGTAATTAATTATATCATCATTTACTGTACGTTTACCTTTAAATAGCCACATAATAGCATCTAATACAGATGTTTTACCTTGTGAGTTATCACCTCTAATTTCAGTTAATCCATTTTCTGCAAAAGTAATATCAATTGCTTTTAGTTTTCTAAATCCGTCTGCTTGTAAACTAATTAATTTAACTTGCTTATTTACTTCTTTACTCATAAGTCCTCCATTTTTTTATCTAAACGTTTCTGCCATACCTCATAAGAATACATAGCCATTTGTAATTCTTGTGATAACCCTAGTAATCTATGCCCATTAAGTTCTTTTGAACATTGTGTAACACTTTTATTTGGAGCAAATTTTTCTTGAAACCATAAAAGAGTTCTTCCATTCTTTTTTAATAATTCCATAAATTCATTCCTAATCATTCTAACCTTTACTTTCATATTTCCTCCTACGATGTAAGAAAAAACTTCTTCCAACACCTGTCAATCATATTATCTAAATAAGTCTAAATTAATTGATTTAGCATTTGGGAAATATTTTTTAAGAATTTTGTTATTCTCGTTTAAAATTTCATAGTAAATTTTTGTGTAATCTGAAGATATTTTAAATTCAGCTTCAGGAATTACTTTTTTATATGCTAAATTTGTTTTTCTTAAAAACATTGGTAATATTCTTTTCATTGAATTTGTTATAGAATCAACAAGAATATTTCTTAAATCTTGTTCATTAAATTCATTATATACTTGGCGTGATAACATTAATCCTCCTATTTTTTATCAGTAAATAAAGCACATTTGTTGTTAAAGTTAAATTCAATTTGACCTAATTTACCAAATCTGTTTTTATCAATGATACTCCATGCTTTACCTTTAGTATCTTGATTATTATATTTTTTAATTCCATAATGTTCTGGTCTATAAATAAGCATTGTCGTTGTCGAATCATTTATAGGAGCTGAAGAACCTCTAGCATCAGATTTTTGTGGAAACTTATTCCCTCGTTTAGCAATTTCTTTATTATTTAATTGTATGATTAATACTATTGGAATATTTAAATTTTTTGCTAATCGTTTAAATCTTTTTGACATTTCTTCATACTCAGAATTTGAATTTCCAAAAGATTTACCATCTGCATAATGCATTAATTGGAAATAATCAATATAAACAATATCAACTCCATTTCTACGATGAGCTTTTTTAATTTTAGCAACAATATTTTGTGTATCAAAAGTATTGTCATCTATTAAAAAAGTACCACTATCTTTTTTCTTAAACATTTTAGCTATTGAATCTATCATACTAATTTTCGTTTCTTTATCATTTGCAAAATATTCTTGATTAGAAATCTTATATTTATATGATATTAGCTTTTCTATAATTTCAGATTTACTCATTTCAAGAGCAAACCACATTATTTTTTTTGTATCTCGGATGGATTGATTTATTGCTCCAGCAAGGCACATTGAGGACTTACCAACACCTGTGTCAGCTCCAACTACATATAAATTCCCTCCTTTATATCCACCTAAATATGTATCATAATCTGCAAATCCAGAACTGATTCCTAGTCGATTATGAACAATATTTTTTTTCATAATTTCAGTTATATCTTCAATTAATTCAGGTTCATCATCTGACATAACTATATTAAGCTCTTCAAACTCATTGTAAGCTTCAATAATCATTTGGAATGTAAAAGTACCTTTTCTTATGCGTTTGTTAATTTTAGCCATTATTTGAGCACCAATATCATGCCTATAAAACTCAATTAATGTTTGTATTCCAATTTTTGCTAATTTATCTTTTATTGGAAGAAGTTTAAATTTTTTTAAAATTCGCTTAATATTATCATTAATAGAATCTCGTTCTTTTAATACCAACAATAAATTTTCAATAGTTACTTCAATTTCTTTCTCAACTAAATGAGAAATTCCTCTACATATTATTTGAAAATTACCACTAAATAATTTTTCTTGTAAGGAGTTAATATTATCATATAATTGCATAGGGTCATTAATCATAATGTTTAATACTTCAGCTTCTAATTCAGTTTTCATTTAATCTCCAAAAGTATCATATGATTGAGTATTCTCATTAGAATTAAAAGGTTGTTTATCTTTTTCCCTTTCCATTGCTAACAATAATTTATCATATCGACTAAATCCATCTTCATCTAATTCTCTTAATTTATTTAATGCCATATATTTTGGTTGTTTCTGCCAAAATTTATTAGACAATGCAAATGAAAGGACTTCTATTACCTCCTTAACGTCTACATTATCTATAATAATTATTTCATTAACAACTTTTTCTGCTATATCTCTACGAGCGAATTTAACAGCAGGATACCTACTAAATTTTTCTCTTTTAGTTTCGATAAACCACAATGCAATAGCTTTATAAATGTCCATAGTTGAGATAATTTCCCTTCGGAGTCTATCTTCTCTATAAGTCATTTTAATAAAGCTAAAATTTCTTTTTGATTACGAGAATTAGAATTTCGTTCCAAGAATATACTAATTTCTTGTTTAATGTTATCAGGTTCAATTTCATTTATAAAAAACAATGTATCAAATTTTTCAGAATTAATTTTTAATCTTGCTTTAGTATATCCGTTACAGATTGATTTTAAATTACAATAATCAAGGCACTTTACAGCCTCTCCGGAAGGTCTAAATTCTAAACCTATCTTATTATAGTTTTTATTTTTTAACCAATACACAAATTCACTAACGTTGTTACATAGTTTAGTTGCTTTAGTTCGTTTCTTTAATTCTCCATCTTTTTTAAAATTACTTTCCTTAGCATAAATAGCAATTTTTGGAGGTGTCATAAATCTATCTTCAAAAGAACAAATAGGTATTTCGTTATCTGGTAAATGTTCATTTGCTTCAAATCTATTTAGTCTATTTTTTATAAAAGTTTCACATACTTCATTTGTCCATAAAGGTAATTGAATTTCACCAATTGGCATTAAATCTGGTTCATTTGAATATTTTTGACGACCTTTTGAATAATACTTATCAACCCAAATAATTTTAACTTTTTTTACTGGTAAATTTAATGTTTTTCTAATCATATATGCATAAATATTTAATTGTTGAGTCCATTTATCATTTTGATTAGTTTGACCTTTCTCGATTTGAGACCTCGAAGTTGTTTTTAAGTCATATAAAATACAATCTTCTTTATCATAAGCATCAAATTTTCCAGAAATAATTTTACCATTAATTTCAATAAACATTCTTTTCTCAATCAAATATTTATCATCATTTTTTAACATTTTTTCAAATAATTCGTGGAAAGCTGTACCAAATACCATCCATAGTTTATCAGTTGCATTAGAAACTAATTCTCCAGAATGTCTTTTGCCAAGAATAAATTCTTTTGGACTTTTTAATAATGCGGTTGTTGATGCATACGATTTTTGTTTTTTTATTTCAGTTTCAGTATCTTCAGTATATCCATCATAGCACATTAATCTATATGCTAAATCACTTAATCCATCATTGATTATTCTCATTTATATCTCTACAATGGAAGCTTTAATTTTTCTAACTTTAGATAAATTTTCTCCAGCAATTTGCATAATTTCAACTATAGAGTTAAACTTATTTTCATGAATTATTTCACCAACAAACAATTTTCTTTGATCATCTGAACATAGTTTATAATATAACAAATTTTTATCATACATATGATAAGACTTACCAGATGAGAAATATAGTTTAACTACATCTTCTCCATACATTTTTTTTATTTCTTCCCATGTATATATGTTTTCAAATGCTAAAATTATAATTTTATCATTATATTGTTTGTAAATAATTTTAGATGGTACACCTTTACGATTACTTTCTTTTTTATGTTTCATTTTATTCTCCTTTAAAAATCTATTGTTTCCATTATTTCAGTTCTACGAATATTGCTAATATCAAGAAAACTCGATGGCGGTAATGATTTATTTCCAAAAATTGCTGAAGAAACATATAACTTTGATTTAGCTCGTGTAAATGCTACATAGGCAATAGCCATTTCTTCCCCATATTCACCTCTAATGTGAGGCATTACTCCTTCTGATACTCCAACCACAAATACAATGTCAGCTTCAAGACCTTTGCTTCCATGAACAGTCATTAATTGGATTTTAGCATTCTTATTTTGTTTCCGTGTTAACCTATTGACTGTATTACTAAAGTAATTTAAATCATCAAATGTTGAAGCAAATTTAATAAACGCTTCTATCATTGATTCAGAATTTTCTGCATTCGAATTATTTTTACTTATATTATTTTTAACGTATGTTAAATATTGTATTTTATCTATTACAATATCTAATAAATCTTCGATATTATATGATTTATATTGTTGCAATTCGGTTATTAAAAAATATAAATCATTTGCATTTGTTCTCATATACGAATGTGAATAATGTTCAAGCAATGATTCTAATGGAGTAAACCCATTTTTTATATGTTTCTTCCATTGGTTCACAAAACTATTACCTAAATATCTATTAGGTTTATTTATAATTCGTTCCCAATGTTTAATTTGGGTATCATCACGAATTACTTCTAAGTAAGAGGTTAAATCTTTACAAATTGCTCTATCTAAAAAAGAAACACCATTATTTACATAATATTCTATATTTGATTCATTTAAAGCAAATTCTAATTCTAACGACTGAGCATTTGTTCTATAAAGGATTTTAATTTCAATTTGACTATTTATATCGATTTCTAATTTAATCTTCTCTGTGACTATTTTAGCTTCACTCCTCAAAGTATAGTGACCAAGATATTCTACATGACCTTTATCTTTATGAAAACTTTTAGCAGTTTGTCCACATATAGGATTAATCAAGAGATTTGCCGCTTTGATTATTTCTTGTTTACATCGATAAGTAATATTTAATGTATGATATATTCCATCTGGATAATATTCAAGAAATTGTTGTGTATATTCTGGTCTTGCACCACGAAAAATATACAGACTCTGGGAAATATCACCAACGACCATTAAATTTGATGGATTAAGATATTTGATTATTTCATTTTGAATCCAGTTAGTATCTTGGTACTCATCGATTTTGATATAATCCCATTTAGCCCCCCAGAAATTACGTATATATTCATTGTCTCTAAATAATTCATAAGTTTTTAAAAGCATATCATCAAAATCAAATAGATAAATAGTATTACCTTTTTTATCTTTTGTTATTTTATGCTTTTCATAAACTTTTTCGATAGATTCAATAATAGGATTATTAATCATTTTGTTTTTGTACTGAGATATTTGATTAAGTAATGTTTCTATTGATTCATTAAAATTAACTTCTTCTTTAACTTCAATTAAAATCTTTTTTTGTTTATATCCCATTAAGATTTCATGATATTTATATTTTTTTGGTTCTAGTTTTTTAAGTTCATATAATAATATTTTAAAAAAGATGCTATGCATAGTTCCAATAACTACATCATTTTTGCCAATAAGATTATACAATCTTTCTTCCATTTCTAAAGTAGCTTTTTTAGTAAATGTAATTAGTAATATTTTTTTAGACTCAATTCCATTTTCAATTAATTGAGCAATATTTTCTACAATACATTTAGTTTTACCACTTCCAGCAGGAGACAATACACAATGGTATCCAGTTGTTATATCTACAATTTCCTGCTGTTGTTTAGATGGTTGCATTGTTGTTTTCCATAAATAATAATCCATTTGAATTTTGTATTTCCAACATAAATTTCTCCTTTTAAATTCTTAATTTCTCCTATAAATAAATGTGGCGAATGGACTTGCACCATTAATCCTAAGTCTTAATCTTCCCAGAAGCTACCAATATATGTTAGAGTAGAATCGAACTACTTACTACACTGTGCACCACAATTTATTACTTATTTACTTAAAATGGAACAGAATCATCTATTACATCTACAGTAGAATCAGATGTTTGTGTAACTTTTACTGAACTAATAAATTCATATTCCTCAAATGCAATTCTAGCTTTAGATAATTTAGTTTTTAATGCTTTTCTACGTTCATCATCTTGTTCCAATGGGGTAGGTAATGGTTGACTCCAATCATTGATAGTATGTAATATTTGATAAACTTTTCTTGCACTTTCTTTATTATCTATTTCATGTAATGTTTGATGAGTTTTCCAGTCAAAGAAATGATCAATATTAAATTCTAAAACTCTTTGTAAATCATAATTATTCATCCAAATAGCAGTATTTCCTTGTTTGTCTTCTGGAGAAAATAATTCTTGATTACTATATCCATCAATGCACACTTGTTTAAATTTATGTGACATTTTAATTAAGACACCAATTTCTTTACCAACTAATTCAGTTAATTGATTTACTTTTTTATTTACCATTTCTTTTAACTCAAAATCATAAACATTTGCTTCGAGTAATCCTTCAGTGAATTTAGGATCTTTATTAGATAAAAATAGTGCACTTGAAATTTTACCTTGATTCATCACAATATCTCTTCCTGTAGAAGAAACAACTACCATTTTTCGAATATTATAAGTTTTAGGTTCATCAATTTTTTCAATATTAGATGATTCTAATTTATAATATTTTTTTTCTATTTTATCATAGAAAATATTATCATCTTTTTTCTTTGGTTTCGGAATTTCTTTAAAATTGATTTTCATTTTTTCTGTTAATTCAACTTTCATATCCAATGCTTCATAATTTTCATTACCATCATAAGTTTGAATTACACATTGGACTATTTTTGCTTTATAAGCTCCACTAAACATTCCTTTTTCAACGTCTTGATTTCCTGCTTTTTTTCTTGTTTGGGTATTTTTCCAATTACTCATAATTTCTCCTTTTTATATCCTATTTTTAGGATTCTTATATTTTTGTGCTAATGCTTGTCTTAATTTAGTAAGTTTTCTAATATCATTAGAGTTATTAAATTTAATTTCACCAAATACTACATTTTTAACTGAATTAAACACATCAGAAATTAACAATTCTTTTGCTGATGTTATTTTTTCAATCAACTCTTTTGCTCTAGGGGATGATTGAGTTCTTGGAATATAAATATCTCCAACACCTTCCATAGCCCAATCAGTTAATCGTTTACCAAATTTTTCATCTGGAACAATAATTTCATTTTTAAACATACCAGTTCTGTCTTTATCTACAAGAAACAAATTTTGTTTTTTGTCAACATTATCTAAGAATAAAGTATATTCATAGTCCGCTTCTTTACGATATTCAATACCATTACCAGATTGTGTGGGCTTCATCGACCCTTTTTCATTAACAGTAATAATATATGCTTTCTTTTGTCTAAAAGTAACCATAACGTGACCATTAAATCCAAGAATAGCATTATTTAGTTTATTATATGTAGGATTACCTACATCTTTACTCCATACATTAAAAGAATTAACGTGTGGATTGGTTGCTTGCTCAATGGCAACATTTTGTAATTGTTGTTGCCAAGAATGGGTTAAGGAATCAATGATTAATAACTTATATCCAGATTTTTCAGCATTTTTAATTTTCCAAATATAATGGTATGGGTCAAATACATTTTCAATACTATTTCCCATATCATCAACAGCACCTTCATCAATATCAGTCATTGGGTCAATATCATAATCTAACGTATGGCTTTCACCTTCACTTGTAGAAATTACTTTATTAGCATAATTATCTGAACTTTCATATTCAGAATCAATTACTAATATTCTACCTATTTCTTTCTCACCGCCTAATCTTTTTTGTATCCCGTGCATAATTCTTAATGCTGAGAGAGTTTTACCTGTTCCACTAATTCCACTAATGCCAATTCTCAGTAATGATTTTTTTCTTGATGCTTTCCTAATCATAACACCTCCTTTGCTACTTTATTTCGATGTAGATAGCTAATTTGCATATTCCACCTCCTTTATCTATAGAACCTTAGCTCAATAGTATATTTCTTACTTCTATGGTAATTTGGTCATATGATTTACCCTTATCTTTATTTATTGCATGAGTAATCATTGTACTGCAAATAGTACCACCAAGTGTTTCTCCATTCTTTACTACTTGATATACAATTTCATCAATTATTTGACTATATGTTTTATTTATACAGATTTCATCTATTTCATTGAACATTTATTTCTCTTTCTTTCAATAAATGATTTAATTTACTTATAAACATTTTCCTTCTTGAAATTTTACCAGTTAGAATGTATATCCTAGTTCTATATAAATGTCTACTTTTATTCAAAATATCTAATTCATCTTGAAACTTTTTAACTTCTAACTCGATATCAAAGATGTCTAATTTGATTACATTTGTTTCTATATATTTATTTTCCATTAATTTTTCCTTTTTATTTACTTTATCAGATATTTCATTTATCATAATTCCTCCTATTTTCGGTACATAACATAGCACTCCACCTACTGCGTGAGAGTGACATAGTCAGCATATTATACATACCTTATCATTTACACCCTTCAGCAAACTTTTTATAGTCATCTTTCGTTTTGTTACTTTTATTAATAAAATCTAAAAACGAGTGATAATATTCACCCATGACAATAATGCCATCATCATCGATTTGTTCAATAAATTCACTGTTAATATTCTTTAAATTTTCATAAACCCATGTATATCTTCTTTTTATCCATTTCAAAGTTTTAATTTTTTTAGGATTAGTTATCTTTTCCACCATTTCATCTATTTTCTCTATGGCAAAATTTAAAGGTAATTCAGTAACTGCCATATTTGAAATAAGATTCATATCATATTTCGTGGATAATGTTTTTGGAAAAATATCTACTTCTTCCCAACCTAATGACTGTCGGATAACATCACTAAGAAATATATTTTTTTTCTTTGCAACTTTGAGCAATGCATCTTTTACCTCATGATGTACTTGAACCGATATTTTTGATTGATTTTCTTTCATATAATCTCCAGTTAAAATAGACAATTACTATATGTTAAGTTTTCAAATGTTTCCCAATCAATTTTCTTTGTCATAAATAATTCAAATAATTTACAATCAATAGGCACTCTATATTTATGTTTTATTTTATCATACATTAAATTTCTTATATGATTTCTAAAGTTATTATTTATTATTTTATTAAATAATTCATCTAAATTATTAAATGTTAAAAATAAATATCGTTTAATATAAAAACCATCAATTAAATCATCATCTTCAACATTATATTCAAATATCGTTCCTCCTAAATTAATTTCATTAAAATCTGGTTGTATAAAAAAATTATTTAATTCAAATTCTTTAATTTTTTTTATTGTTGCATTTAAACTACTTACACATTCAAAAATATCATCAATATCAATAATGGTCTCAGATTGGATTGAATAAGATGAAAGAAATTTACGATTATAATTAAATTCCTTATCTTTATTTTCCCATGCTATTTTATTTTTCTCATATTCATTAACAACATTTTTACGAATAATTTCTTTCATTTCAGTTATTTCTTCTGGTGTATAACTTTTCATTTGTCTCTCCTTATTAGTTTTTAATTAAATAGATAATTATTAATACTTTATATCTAAATTAAAGCGTCAAATATAGTACTCAGTACGATTAAAATTAAATTTAGTATAAGTAATCAAATTATAATTATCTATCGTTAAACGGCTTATTTTTTGGTAATCAATAGCAATAAATTTATTGCTTTAGTTATAGTCATATTAGTTCCCATCCATATCTAGCTACTGGATATATAATTTTTCCAGATTGTAATACTTTTTTCTTTCTGCATTCATTATGAAATACTTTAAATTTTACATTCTGTTTTTGAAGTTCAGACATAAGAATTGGTAATGTACTTCTAATCACAATATCATCTCCAGATTTATTTAACGAGGTCACCATATCGGCAACCTCAGACTTAGTTAATTTCTTTGATGGTATATTTACTCGTTCAAACATATCATAATGTTCATTAAGTATTTTAATTTGATCTGGAAACAATTCTTGTTCTACATTTATGATTAATTTTGCTTTTTTCATTTAATCTTCCATTAATGTTCTGATGGTAAATATATGACTTGATTTTGACACCAAAATACAATTTTTTCTACATTTAAATCTGTAAATGGGATTTTTTGAGTAACACAAATTTCTAAATTCCCATCTTTACCTTGTATCACAGCAGAAGATGTTTTTTCATTTACTTTAATTTCCCAAACTTGTAATTCAAACATAGGAAATTTATTTTGATAAGAAGTAATGATATCTAGTATCCAGTAACATTTATACTTATCAGTAATATATTTAATTCCATCGGTTATTGTTAACCTTGATAATGAGCTAAATCTATACCAATCAGATGTTCCCGTGAACATTCTAGTTTCTGTTTGTAATTCATCAAAAGTAATCATGCTTCCTCCTTAAATGTTTTTATTAAATTTATTCCATTATGTTTTCTAATGACATTATCTACAATTTCAATAGGAACATAAGCATAAACTGTTTCAGTTAAATCAAATTTATTTTCAGCATATTTTGTAATTAAATTTTCTTCATTACTTGGAAATCCAATTTCTACTGCATAATATTTGATTTTTCCTGTAATTCGTGGATTTGAGTATATACCCAATCTAGTTTGAATTGACATAGTAAATCCATCATTACAAATAACACGAGGTCTTACTCCTTGTATTTCTATACATTTTGTATATGTTTTATTTAGAAATTCTTGAGTTTGCATAATATCTCCTTAGTATAAATATTTATTAAAAAAATCATATGATAAATCATAAACAAAACAACAACTCCATCCAGAGATAAAATTATTGGTTTTAAATTTAGTTAAGATAATATATAAGAATATGCTAATAATTCCTGATATTATAATAATTTTAATATACTTATTCAATGACATCATAACCTTCTAATGAGTGTAATAATTTTGGTGCTAATTCATAGTTTTTAATAAGATTATCCATTTTTTTTGTTCTATTTTTTACTTCTTCACAAAAGTCTTGCCTATCAAAACAAATAATTTCAATAATAATACATTTATTCGTTTCATCATACACTGCCAATTCTACTCCATCTCTAATTATTTTTGCTTCTTTTCTAAATTTACTCATTGTAAACTCCTTTTTTTGTTTATTTTGTTGTATAATATTATATCTAATGAGTAATTCGTGTATCTTTGTGGATGTTACCGATTACAAAAATATTACAACATTTATTTAAAATTCTGTTAGACATACCATATCCAGTTAAAATAAAGTAACATTTTTCTTTTTTTATATACCCAACTATTTCAATGCCGTTAACGATTGCTTTTATTTTATCTCCTTTTCATATTTCCTCCTAATAACTTCTTAATGGTTTGTTATTATTACTATGTTTTCTAATTAGTAATATTTCTTTAAACATACCAAAATATGTATCAATAAATTCTTGAACTTTTGATACATCAGGATGTCTGTATAAAATTAAGTTAGGTTCTTTTGGGTTATACGCTTCATATTTAGATTTATCCATTTTTAAAATTGTAACCATAATTCCTCCTTTTTTTAATTAACCATCATTGATTAATTTTATCCTGCTCATCGTTAAATAAGCAAGATGAAATTAACTATTTAGAATCTCCTGATATTCCATATAAATTTCAATATATGTTCCAGTATTTTCATCATTAAAAGATACAACTTTATTTATGGTCTATATGCTCTAAAAATATATTAAATGGAACACAACTGGCTATATAATTAAATCTAATCATAAATAATAAGTTATTTTTGTTCATATATTTAAATTCTTCATCTAGTTTGTATATCCTTTTAAATTCATTACTCATATCATTCCAAATATTGAGATATTCTTTTCGAGAAATTCTGCAACTTATTGCATATTTGTACTTTATTTTTAATTTTTTTATATCAAGATTAAGTTTTGCTTTATTACGTATATCCATAATATTATCTCCTTTTTAAATTAACCATTATTGATTAACTAATTATTAAATATAATTTTTTCTTCTAATTCTTTAAAAGTAATCATAATTCATCTCCCCTATATTCACTAGTAATTACATTGATTATTTTTTCATAATTACTAATTATTGAATTTAATTTCTCTAATGTTATTTTATCAATAGAATCATTTGTTATTTTATATAATTCCATATCTCTATTTGACATCAATGCTGTTAAACTGATTTCATTATGTTTAAATTTAATTGGATTTTTAATCCATAACTCAATTCCCATTTTTGTGAAAAATTCTGATGTTTCTGTTTGGCAATAATGTTTAACTTCTCTTACATATTCAGACAAATTACATATGTCTGTACCAGTAATTCTCCAACCCCACAATAAAACATCAGAATCTTTAGCTTTATTGCAAACTTTTTTATCATAAATCAGGTAATCATTTATGAAGTCAATTACATTTGGTTCTGCTATTCTGACTAATTGTTCATAAAAATTATTCATCTTATCTCCTTTTCTTAATTATATTCTATTGTATATTTATTGTAGTATTATTTTAAATCTATTGTACCAAATATCAATCAAGGACGGTTATTTAATGAGATTAGTATTTATACTCAAAACAAATAAATAACCATTTAAATCAACTAATTTTCTTTAGTTTCTTTTTTCATTTGAGAGCCAAAATTATCCCTCATTTCGTTCATATCCCATCGTTTTTTCCCATGCCATTTACTTCTTTCTTGATTTG
>Ga0307928_10001600_pt1 | contig 17222 bp, 13 predicted proteins | sample AceLakmetagen232_FD_201815 | JGI IMG/M metagenome (GOLD analysis project Ga0307928, IMG submission 201815) | Saline water microbial communities from Ace Lake, Antarctica - #232 | ecosystem: Environmental > Aquatic > Non-marine Saline and Alkaline > Saline | place: Antarctica: Ace Lake... | reverse complement strand
GATTATTTAGAAAACAATCTCAATAATCAAAATTTCGGAGAGTGGAAGAATAATCTTCGTATGCGGGAAGTGGATGTTTATTTACCTAAATTTAAATTTAAAACTAAATATTTTATGGGGGAGACTTTGAAGGAAATGGGTATGGCTACTGCGTTTTCAGCAGGCGCAGATTTTTCAGGAATGACTGGTCAAACAGATTTAAGTATTAGCGAAGTTATTCATCAAGCTTTTGTTGAAGTAAATGAAGAAGGCACTGAAGCAGCAGCAGCAACAGCTGTAATGATAGTAGGGTCAGTTATGCCTCGAGAAATTCCTGAGTTTAAAGCCGACCACCCTTTTATTTTTATAATTCAAGAAAATGAAACCGGAAGTATTCTATTTATTGGAAGAGTAGATAATCCCACGGCTTAATTTTTTTTAATTGAAAAAGATTAAAACCAAAACAAATAAATTAAACTCTTACTTTAGTATTGCTAATTTTTGAGTGTTTTTTATGAGTAGAGTTTTTTGTGTTGGGGATTTGAATGTTGATTTGTTTACTTATTCGAATGAAAAACCTGTTTTTGGAGAAGAAAAAAATGTTCCTTTAATTAATTATTCTTTAGGCGGTAATGCTGCTAATTTTGCTGTTGCTTTGTCTTCGCTTGGAGAAGAAGTTTTTTTGGTTAGTGTACTTGGGCATGATGTGTTTACTAATTTTCTTAAAAAAGAACTTGCAAAAGCTAAAGTAAAATCCTTATTGATTAATTCAAAATCTCTTAATGGCGTTTCAAATATTTTTGTTGGAAAAAAAGGCGAAAGAGGAATTTTATCAATAAAAAATTGTTTAGATGAACTTGATTGTAAAACAGTTTCTAAAAAAATTCTTCCAAAATTAAAAAAAGGCGACGTGGTTTATTTTGGAGGATTTTTTCATTTGTTAAAAATGAGAAATGGATTTGTAACTCTTCTTCAAAAAATTCATAAAAAAAATTGTTTAATTGCTTTTGATGCAACTTTTGATGAATATGGTAAATGGGAAGTTAAATCTTTTTTGAAGTATATTGATTTGTTTTTTGTTAATGAAAAGGAACTTGAAAAAATTTGCAAAACCAAAAATTGCTCTAAAGCAATTACAAAGCTTTTTTCTTGGGGTGGAAAAGAAGTTATTGTAAAAAAAGGCGCGATGGGTGCAGAGTATTTTTCTTCAAAAATGAATATTAGCATAAACGCATTAAAGAAAAAAGTAATTAATTCTACTGGTGCAGGAGATTTTTTTAATGCGGGTTATTTGTTTGGGTTAATTAATAAGTATACTGTTGTAACTTGTCTTCGTATTGGAGTTTTTGTTGCATCAAAAAGAATTGAACAAAAAGAATTTTTTACACCCTCAAAAAAACAAGTTAATGTTTATTTGAAAAAATTAAGTTAATTTTTTTTAATATTTTTTGAGTGTTCTGTTTGATATAAGGTTTTTATATTAAAAGGTTGTTAATTAATCAATTAATCATTTATTTAATTGTTCAATCGAGGGGACTTAATGAGTAATAATATAATGGATAGCATAAAAAGTTTTTATTTTTCATTAGAAGATAAATATTACTCTTTAATGGATAAACTTAATGAAAAAATTCCGGTTTACAAAGTCATTGACCCTATTGATAAAGTTGTTCCAAGTTTTCTTGTTTTAATTTGTCTTTTATTGTTACTTTTTTTAGGGGGATTAATGCTCATTTTTTCATTTTTAGGGTCATCAAATATTGCTAATTTTGTTGTAGTTAGTGATTCAGGCAATCCTCTTGAAGCTGTTGAGGTTGACTTGATTTTTGAAGATGGTTCAAGTGAAACAGTAACTACTGATGTTTTTGGCGAATTTTCTTTAGCAGTTAATTCAGCAAAAGTTCTTGTGGAGATTAGTTTTGGGGATTATGATGATTATTCTGATGAAATTGAAGTAGATTTTGAAAATATTAATGAAGTTGTTCTTTCTAAGAAAAGAGCAGTTGTTAAAGAAAAAGTACTTGAAATAAAAAAAAGAGATGGAAGTGCTTTAAGTGGAACTTCTATTAGGTTTTCTTGTAGTGGGAATGGTGCTCCTCCAAGCACAATTAGAAATGCAGGAAGTACTGAAAGAGTAATGGTTAGTGAATCTTGTGGAATTTTGTCTGCAGTAGTTACTTTGGTGGGTTATGATGAAGCAAGAAGAACACTTTCTGGTCCAAAAACAATTATTTTTATGGATGCTCAAACAATAATTTTCTCTAATTTAAAAGGTTCATTAAAAGTTACTGTTGTTGATGCGGATTCGGGAGATGAACTTTCAGGAGTTGAAGTAAATTTATTTAAGGGGAATTCTTCTAAAGGAAAAGGTCAAACAGATTCTCTTGGAAAGTATACTTTTGAAGTTGAACCAGGGGATTATTTTGTAAGAGCAAAAGATTTGAGTACTCCTGTAGGGTATTCCGATTCTGAAAGTGCGATTTTACAAGTTGATGTTGACGATGTTAAAGAAATAACTATTGAATTAACTAAAATAGAACTTAGTGAGATAATGCAAATAATTGTTCAGTTTGTTGATGCTGACACTGAAGAAGGAATTGAAAATGCACAAGTTCAATTTTTTAAAGATGGTGTATTAGATGAAACTGTTTTATCTGATGAAGAAGGCAAAGCTGTTTATTATAATGCAAGTGCTGATAGTGAATATTCCCTTGTGGTGACTAGTGAAAGTTATATTCTAAAAACAGTTCTTGATTTACCATTAATTAGTGTTTCAAGTAGTGAAGCAGAAGTAATTGAACTTACTAAAGCAGAACCTCCTGAATCCTTTTCTAATATTTTGGTTACTGTAAAAAGTTATCAGGGTAACGAAATTGAAGATGCCGAAGTTCGTTTATACGTGGACGACCTCGATTTTATTCTTTCTACAGGAATAACTGATTCTGAGGGGCAAATAGTTTTCGAAAATCTTCCTTTTGGGAGTTATAAAGTAGAAGCAGAAGCTCAGGGGCAGAGTGGGGAAACAGAGTATGCTGACTTATCTTCAGCAGCAACTCTTTCACTTGAAGTTTTACTTGTTCTTGAAGAAGGGGATATGCAAGTTGATGTTGTTGATAAAAGTAATAATCCTATTAGTGGTGCAAAAGTAGAGTTTCGTGATGCAATTAAAGGTAAGTTAAAAGAAGAATTAACTGATGTTGATGGCGAAACTGAAAAAGTTAGTTTTCTTATGGATAATAATCCTTATTTGATTGTTTCACATGAGGGATATATTGTAGCAGAAACTGTTTCTTATTCTCTTGCTGCAAGTGGAACAGTAAAAGTTAAAGTAGTTCTTAGAACTGAAGAAGATTATTCTGGTTTGAGATGTGATTCCGGACATGATTTTTGTATTGGGATTGATGAAATTGTTTCAAAAAGTTCAAGAAGTGCGATTAGTAAATTTGATGATGCTAAACATTATACTTTGTTAATGGATGTTTATACTAAAGCTGAACTTGATTCAGTTAAAGCAGTTGTTAGAACAGGACTTGAATCAAATTTAACTGCTATTGATTCAATTATAATCATAAAAGAAATAAGGTCTTCTGAAGCAGCCGTAGTAACCTTTTCAGATTATGATTTGTCTGATAATTATGCTGAAAGTGCTATTACTGGCGCTGATGGAAAACAAGTAATACTTTCATTTAATTCTCTTTCAGCAGGAATGCATCATTTTGAAGTGGATGTTTATGTAAAAGCACTTGCTGCAGGAGTTAAAGAAGAAGATGTTCAAATTGAAATAAGGTACGGTATGAAAGTAGTTGACGATGGCGATACAAGTTATTTGCCAGTAAACAGTTCAGAATTATTTTTAAAAGGTGCATTTATTCTTGGAGAAGCAATTTTTTGCGACCCAAGTGAAGGAGATTGTCCAAATTTTGTATTTGATGTTATTTTAAGAAATACTTCAGAGGGGCATGTTGGTGAAGAGATTTCTCTTGATTCAGAAGAAATTCAAGAATTAATTATTAATCAGACTTATGAACTTGATGTAACAATAACGAATAAGCATTTTAATGAAGAAGATTTTGAAAACGTTGAGTTAATGTTAACTACTGCTGATGCTTCTATTGAAGTTGTTCCTGCTTCGATAATACTTAGTGATTTAAGTCATAATAGCAGTTATGATCTTTCGGTTAATCTTATCCCTAAACTTTCGGTTATTGAAACTGAATTAAACATAAAGCTTGATATTACTGAAGCAGATAATGAAGCAAATTATAAGTTTAGTGTTTCTGCAGAAAAAGAAATTGAAATTTCAACAAGTCCAAGTAGTATTCGAGAAAATTCATCAACAACTTTACAAGTTACGCTTGAAGAAAAAGGCACTACAAATTTAGTAAGTGAAGCAACAGTAACTTGGTGGAATTCTATTACTGCTGATGGATTTGTAGGTGATTATGGGGGGTCTTTTCATGAGTCTGCTCCAGGGGTTTATATTGTAACTATTCCTGCACATGAAGCCGGTGAAAGCATTTACCTTGTAGCAGAAAAATCAGGTTATGCTATGCCTGATGTTTATAAGGTAGATGTTTCAAGCGAGCCAATTAGTTTTTCAGATTTGTGGCAATTTGAGTGTGTTGAAGTTAATGATTCAACAGGCGCATTAATTGAAGGTGAGAGTGCTCTTGAGGATGTTGTCCATGGGTCTTCTAAAAATATTTTTAAAATAATTAATAAGTGTGATACTTCTGTTCAAATCGGATTGTATGTTCCATTTGCATCATTAACTGACCCGACTGAGTTTTTAGGCGGACCAATTACATTAAAAGATGAAGAAAATACTCTTTTAGGAAATCAATGTACTACTCCTGCTTGTAGTGGATTAAAAACTCTTGCTACGGGAGCTTCTTTAGAGGTTAAAGCTTTAGGAGATAAATTACTTGGAGTTTATGATGTTGAAATTTTTATTAAAAATTTGTCTGAAGTTAATTTTCATCCTTTTAAAACAATTAGTGTACTAATTAAGCCTAATGGAAGTGAAAATTTTGTAATTGATAAAGCGATTTTTGACTTTTTAACCAGTGATACTTCAGCAAAAATTACAAATAAGAATTTTGTTGATTTGAAGGATTTTTGGAAACCAAAAGTTGATTTTGTCGACGATGATACAAAGTATAGTGCGCAGCAGGAAAGATATGCCAACATTAGCTTAATTGAATTTGATTGGGAGTTAAGAGCAAGGGGTGTTGATAATAGAACAACTTATTTAACTGCCGAAGACGCGATTCTTTGTTCAGGAGAAGGCTCTTGTAATCGCACAAAAAAATTTGATTTAAAACCAATTGATGAACTAGAAAAAATTGTTTTGAAAGACGTTTGGTTTTCTCCTGGAAGTAGTGGGAGAATAAACATTAATGATGGCAATTTTATTTATTCTATTGGGGAAACTTGCGATGCGACTTATAAAAAAGAATTTGAAACACCAAACCTTGAGATTCCACTACACAAGTTTACTAATAGTTTTGATTTAAATATTATTTCAGTTACTGCCACAGCTTGTGATCCTGAAGAATCAGCATTTATTGGAGCAAACATTGCTATTTATCGGGGTTCAACAGAAGTAAATGAATTAATTTATACAGGCAGTTATCAAATTTTGCATGCTAAAGATGAAATTTATGAGTTGGGGGAAGTTCCTGTTGATAGTCTTGCTGCGCTTCAGGACATTGACCCATTTTTTGATTCAATCAGATATGAAGTAACAAATAATTCTGTTGATGGATTAATAGAAACCTGGGTTGAACCTTCAGCTGGAGGTAATTTATCTGTTAAAGCAAGATTTGCTCAAACAGATATAGATGGTTCTGAAGACATTCCTTTCAAAGTAGTTAAGAACGGATTAATCGGAAGCGAATTTGCGTTACTTAAAGTTACTGATTATGTTTCTGCAGAAGCAGTTCCTGATTTTCAAGAAATCACGTTTAGTTATACTGCTACTGTTGCTAATGATGATTATACAAATACGGTAACGAAAGAAGATTCGGTTCCTGCAAATGGTGAAGAAAAAGATCTTGGAAAAATTAGTGAAATAATTTCTCCTGAAGGAGAAGGAAGCGATTTTGTTTATACTTTAGCAGAAGATGATGATTATGTCAATATTTATTTTAGAGGTGCTTATGGTGCGCCTAGATTCACTACTACTGATCCTGAATCGCATGTTTTTGTAAGTACCGGATATAATTTGATTGCAACTAAAGATATTGATTTAGCCATAGTAATTGACACTTCTGGAAGCATGAATGATGAATGGGTAACAATGTGTGATGAAAAAACAAATATTTACAATACTTTAGAGGAGCATGGTTTTAATGTTGAAATGACTGTGTTTGGAATGGAAAGAGCAAAAGGCGGGTGTACTGATGTAATAGTTGATGCGGGAGATTTTGATTCACGCGAAGAAACAGATTCCTTAATTTTTAATGCATTAACTTTGTTGCTTCCAAATGGAGGAGGATTAGTCGGAGGCATACTTAGATTTATTTCTTCTGCACTAAGTGGGGCGGATTCCATTGATGAAGCATGGGGAATAACAGGAATTAATATTATTAATAATAAAATGACTTGGAGAGATGATGCAAGAAAAATATTAATTGTAATAGGGGATAATGATCCTTCTGGGCAAGGTAGATGGAGAAATGAAGTAGAAGGAGAAGTAGATGGAGTAGAAGTGCAAATTGATGGAGAACATGCAATAGCAGTTGATTTAGTTAATGCCGCGAAAGAAAAAGAAATTTCAGTATTTTTCTTCCACCCAGTTAGCATGGAAGCGGGTTCAGTAGATAAGCTTACTTCTACTACAGGGTTTGATGAAACTAAAAATGATGCGATTGAATTAATGGATTTTGTTGCCAATCAAACAAATGGAAAAGTTGATATTTATGGGGGAGATGTAGATGTTGGAAATGTTAATCGATTAGTATTAATGATTTTAAGGTCGTCTCATCCTGCAACTTCAGGTTATTTCCATGTTAAATTATCTGCTGGAGAAGAAAATGTTTGTTTAGGTTCAAATGGAAAAATTGGTACTACTGGAGTTAATGCTGTTCCAAGAGTTTTACCTTCTTGGGATTGGGATAAAATAGGTCTTGATACTTGTAATCCTTATCAATTTGAAGATGGTTCAGAAAATAGATTTGTTTATTGTGATTCAACTCAGTTTACTACTGAAATCATTAAACGTTTAATAAAATATAGAACTGACTCTCAAGCCGGAACTCGTATTGATGCAGGAAAATTATTTAATTTTAATGCTTATTTAATGGCTGATAAATTATCTGATGATTTTAAATCAGATTTTAAAGATTATATTTTAAGTGAAGGAAGCAACGTTTTCCAATTAGGTCCAGAGCAAAAAATTTGGAATTCAATTTTTCCTAATAATATTGAATTTACAGGTATTGCTGAAGAAGCAACTCCAGTTACTGGGTTATATTCTGTTAATATTGCATTAGATTGGGTTGATTCAGAGGACCACGGAATTTTCTTTGTAGACAATGATACAAGGCCAAATGTTAGAGTTACAGTTAATCTTACTCTTGAACAAGAATCAGTAATTAGTAATGTTCTTTATTCTCTTCCAATAGATGGGTTAGTTGGATTAAATGAAGATGGAATTCTTGATAGAGAAGGTTATGGAGTTGGATTTACTGGGGGTAATTTTGGTTCTCTTGGGCTTTATGATGTTGGTGATTCAGGCACAATGCAAATATCTGGAAGTTCCGGTACATCTTCTCCATTCATTGAAGGAGTTTCATTAGAAAAAGATATTTCTTTGTTAACTTTGAATAATAATTCACGAGGAAATTTGTTAAGTATTGAAAGAGATACTGTTGGAGCGGTTAAATTTAAGTTTACTCCAAGTCTTCCAAATCCAATAATATTGAAAAGTAAAACTAATAATGGAGTTAGTTCTGAAGATGTTGCTTCTTATTTAGTGCTTACTGATCCTACAGGTTCGCATGTTATGGGTTTACCTTATGTTGCAACTTGGACTGCTTTTGCTTCAGATATTGAGTCTTGTGGTTCAATTAATTTAAATGTTAATGGTAATGAAGTAAGATTGTTTGATTTTGTTGACGCACAAGATGTTAAAATTAGTGCTTCAATAGATAATTGTAATTTAGAAAATGATGTTACTACTGCATATGGTTTTTCATTTAATGAACTAATGCCTAATTATGTTGCGTTAAAATCTATTATTTATACTCCTGAGGAGTCATATTCTGTTAAAAATGCTTGTAGTAGCACTGAACAAATTGATCAAAGCGATTATTTTAGATTAACTGCTTTGAATGATGAACTTATTGGAAGCGATAAAGTTAATTTAGCTGCAAGTGTGCCTAAAGTTGGTTCGCTTACTACTTTGTTTGAATTGGTTGAAAGCGAGTATGTATGTGTTTCAAAACCAATAAATGATTTTGAGCAAATGGGTCAAAAAACAGAGTTTTGGTGGAATGCGGAAAAGATTTTTGATGATCATGCTCAAGCAAATCCACCATATATTTGTAATGATTTAGATTTGTGTATCATTCCTGATGCTTGTGCGTCTTCTTGAGTTAATAGAAACAATTAAGTAGGCGTTTCAATTTCTAATTAGTAATGGATTCAAATATAGAAAAAACTGTTATTAAAATAGGGACTCTTGTTGTACTTTTATTAGTGCTTTCTTTTGTTTTAGTTTATTTTAATATTGTTTCTTGTGGGTCTTATTCTTCTCTTGGGTGTGACATATATTATTCTGCAGTTGCAGGAGGGAAACCCAATGTGCTGATTGTTACAGGGGAAGAAGGAAGTGGTAATCCTGAACTATTATATGAAATTCTTCGGGGGCCAAAGTTTAGGACAAGGTCTAGGCTTAAACAGTTAAGCTTGGTTTCATTACCTTTGCTTAGAGAAAACCAATTAGTAATAGTTGAAAAAGCAAGAGTAATGAGTAAAAATGATATAAAAATGTTCATGGAGTACGTTAATCTTGGCGGAAAACTTGTTTGGGTTGGGGATGCAGGTACATTATTGCCTAAAGAAGAAGCGGATTTGAACTATTATTTAACTTATGCTAATAGAGGACAATCTGGCCAAGGGTATATTGGCCCTTGGGCAAGAAAAGATGGAGACAAGCAAGTATCATTTGATTATTTATTAGGAGTAAATTTTAAATCAAATTATTGTGACTTAACTACTTGTTATCCTGATTCAAGAATTGGGGTTTTTGATTTTGTTGATTCTGATAAAAAAATTGTTTATGGGCTTAGTCAAAACCTTGCATTTTATGGGGATTTTTCAGTGGTAAAATTAAATTCTAATGCTTACCAAACAAGCTTTGCTTTTCTTGAACATGGTTCTGATTTAATTGGAAGTTCTCCTCCTAATCAGTTTTGGTTAACCTCTGAAAAACAAAATTTTGGAAACGATTTTCCTTTAATAGTTTCAAGTGGAGCAGGAGGACGAGTTCTTTACTATGCATTTCCCCCAGAGTATTTTGTAAGTGAAGAAATGCCTATTGATTCTGAAACAGGTGAACGTATTCAATATTGGGCATTATTAGAAAACATGTATTATGGAATGCTTTACAAGTAGAGATTATTTTTCTTTCTGACAAAATTTAAGTGGTTACAAAGAAAAAAAGTAATATCCTTATTGGCAGTTAGCTTTTGAAAAATCGTTTCCAGTCACATTATATTCATATTCAAAATAATAATCTTTACCGAATTCAATTGTTATTTTTACTTCACCAAAACTTTCTCCCACAAGTAAAGTGTCCGAATTTTCTCTTAAATTTATTCTGAAAATATCCACTGTTTTACCTGCTTTTACTAAGAAGTCAAAAGCATTTTCTGTTGTAGCAACAGAAGTTCCATAATCAGAGGTTATTGTAATTGTAAGATTTTCAGCGTATGAAAAATCGTTGTCAGAATTATTTTTTATTTTGAGCATACTAATTGCCAAACCGTCTTCATCAGTAAAATTTTTTGGACACCAGTACGAAATACTATCTATTTCAATATCTTCTAATAATCCTGCTTTAGGCTCAACTTTTATACACTCACAAGAATCACATTCATAATCCGTATCACAATCAGAATCTGCTTCGCATTTTTCGTCGCCTTCTGTTTTTCCATTTCCACAAACTGGTTCAGGTTCTTCTTCCTCTGCTGGTTCAGTTGGTGTGGTTGGAGTAGTTGTTGGCTCAGGATTTGTTGGCGTAACCACTTGATTATTAGGAATTGAATTAATTATTGGAGTAGTGTCTGTTTGAACTGGTTCATTTGTCATTACTAAAACAAGACCTGTTACTGTAACAACGCCTACTAATGCAACCATCATGAAAACTAATCCGACTACAAGCACAATTGCAATAAGTTTATCTCTATTCATTGAATTAATTGCGTTAAATAATGTTTATAAAAGAAATGCTTCAAGTTATGTATGAGTAGTATGGCTGTTCAAAGCATTAATACAAATGGAATTTTAACTTAAAGTAACTAATTTTTTATAGCCTCTGCAAAATAAGAGGAGCTTTTTTTCATGGTAGAAGAATTACAATATAAAGAAGGCAATTTGTTCTTTTCGAACATTGATTTGAGTACAGTTAAAACTCCAAAATTTGTTTTTTCAAAAAAACAATTACAACTCACTTATACAAGAGTAAAAGAAAAGTTTGATTCAGTATTTTCAAAAAACAAGATGTATTATTCTCTAAAAACAAATGATTTTCCTTTTGTAATAGAAACAATGAAAGAACTTGATTCTAATTTTGTTATTGCAAGCGTAAATGAAGCAAAGCTTGTTTTAAAACACGGGATTTCTCCAAGTAAATGTCTTGTGAATCAACCGCTTTATACTGAGCAGGATATAATTGATTATTTTGAATTAGGGTTTGATTTTTTTGCAGTTGGAAATGAAAAGTTTTTAGAGTATATTCAAAAGCATGCTAAAAAAGAAATTCAGTATCTTGCAGATATTGATTTAATTGCAAAAGAGCACACATTTTCTTTTTCAAAAGATGAACTTCCAAAGTTATCTAAAAAATTTCCTAAAGCAAAATTAATTGGATTAGCGTTTTATGTAAAAAGTCAAAATACAGATGTTTTTGTTTGGCAAAGTTATATTGATAAAGCATTAAAAATAATTGAAGAACTAAAAACAAAAGGGCTCGAAATAGAATTTGTTAATATTGGAAGTGGGTTTCCAGTAGAGTATAACAAAAGTGGGTTAGATGGTTTTTTGGTTATTGATAGAATAAAAAATACTTTAGCTATGTTAAAAGATTATAATGTGATTCTTGAACCTGGGAGATTAATTGTCGCGAGCTGTGCAGTTCTTGTTGCAGAAGTAATGCTTGTGAAAGGAAAGGATGTTTGGATTAATACTTCAATTTATAATTCTTATTTGGATACGCAAATTGCAAAAGTAAAATTGCCTGCTATTTCAGTAAAAGAACAAACCAAAACAAAAGAGTATAATGTATTTGGTAATTCTCCTTGTACACTTGATGTTTATTTTAAAGACAAGCCAATGGGTATTGTTGAAGAAGGCGACAAAATTGCATTTTTTAATGCAGGAGCATATATTTTTACTACAAATTTTGCAAGTAATGAAGAGGTGAGTTTTGATGAAAGAAGTTTGGGAAAAAATTGAAGATCTTAGATACAAAAAAGGAATGAAAGTAAGTGAATTAGTTGGTAATTATGCTAATTTGGGATTTCAAAGTATCCAAGTTGGAAAAGCAGTAGAAGTAATTAAAGAAATGAAAAATGATGACGCAAAAATTGTTTTTACTTTTACTTCAAATATGGTCACCAGTGGATTACGTGGACTTTTTGCTCAGCTTATTGAAAAAAAATTTGTAGATGTTGTGATTACTACTGTTGGTTCAATAGAAGAAGATTTCATTAAAGCTTGGGGAAACAAATTTGTTATTGGAGAATATAATGTAAATGATACAAAACTTTCTGCAAAAGGACTTAATAGAGTTGGAAATATTTACATCCCCACAGATGCTTATATTGATTTTGAAAAAAGAGTTAGACCAATTTTTGAAAAAATGTACAAAGAAAAAAAAGTTTGGACAAGCAGAGAAGTTATTCAAGAACTTGGAAAAAATGTTAAAGATAAAAATTCAATTCTTTACCAAGCAACAAAAAACAATGTTCCAATTCATTGTCCTGCAATAATGGATGGTGCACTTGGAATACAATTAGCTAGTTTTCAAATGGAGCATAAGGATTTCAAAGTCGATTGTGTAAATGATTTGAATACTATTATTAATCAGTTTTTTGATTTTAAAAAAATTGGGTGTATTGTTCTTGGAGGAGGAGTTCCAAAACACTACGCAATTCTTTCAAGTATTTTGAGAGACGGAATGGACTATGCTGTCTACATAACTACTGCGAGTCCTTATTCAGGTTCCGCTTCAGGTGCAAGTACTGATGAAGCAAAATCTTGGGGAAAATTAAAAGGGACTGCTAATGCAATTACTGTTAGAGGGGAAGCAAGTGTTGTTTTTCCATTAGTAATTTTTAAAGTTCTTGATGATCTTTCAAATGGGAAGAAAAAGAAGTAATTGAAAAAAATAAATAAAAAAGAAAATAAATAAAAAAGTAAAAAAATAATTAGTGGAAAACTTATACAAGTTTTCCAAATTCTTCAGGAGTATCTTTCATAAATGATTCCATTCCTGATGCTGTTAATTTGTGTGAAAAAATTTCTTTAAATGTTGAAAAACCCATTGTTGCAATATCTGCTCCTTCAATTGCACATTCTCTTACTTGTCTTGAGTTTCTAATTGATGCTGCAAGTACTTCTGTTTTGAATCCATAATTTTTCAAAATTTTTACGCATTCTGCAATTAAATCCACTCCGGAAACAATTCCATTGTCTTGTAACATATCTTCTTCGTCTTCAATTCCGTCTGCTGGGAAGTAATCTGTTTTGTTAAATTCCATTTTTGCATTTTTTCTTATTAAATCATCAATTCTTCCTGCAAAGGGGCTTACAAAATCTGCTCCTGCTTTTGCGGCAGCAAGTGCTTGTTCAGGGGTAAAAATTAAAGTACAATTAATTGGGATTCCTGCTTTGTGAAGTTCTTTGATTGCCATTATTCCTTCAAATTCTTTTCCTTCTTCATTAGAAAAACTTGGGTTAATTGGTATTTTGATGTAAACATTATTTGCTACAGGGTTAAATTTTGCATAAAGTTTTTTTCCTTGTTCAATCATTCCTTCTGCACTTAATTCAGTAACTTCAAGGCTTACTGGTGTTCCTTTTGCAATTGTTAATGCTTTGTTAATGTAATCTTCAAGAGATGTATCTTCTCCTCTTTCTTTTAATCCATCAACTGCTTTTTTTACAAGTGAAGGGTTCATGGTTATTCCGTCACAAATTCCTGCTTTGTATACTTGTTCTATTTCGCTAAGAATAGCTGAATCTAAAAAAAACTTCATTCAAAATCACCAAATAAAATTAGGAAAGAATTAATTAAAAAAGCCTATGCTGAGAAGATTTGTCTTCCCCTATGATTTTTTGATATCTAATAAATTCATCCCTTACTTGCCTTCCAGTTACATATTGTTTATGGTTTCTAAATCCGCCTCCAAAAGAATGCGGAATATGCATTAATTCATGAATAATTGTTTCTGTTTGTGCATCTGGAGTTTGTTTGTCAAATTTTTCAGAAATTAATTCAATTACATAAAAACTTTTTTTATGTCCCATTCCAAGCATCATTACTTTTCCTAAAACATGAATTCTGGCGATGGTTCTCTTTGTTTTTGTTCCACTGCTTCGAATAACTGAAAGTTTTTCTAGGATAACGTGGGTGTATCCAAGAATCTTTGCAATTTCTTTTGTTTTCAAAGTCCAAGTTTCATCAGAAGCATATTTCATGTAAAGAACAAATTGTTTCTTTTTAAAAAAAGAATTGTTTGGATTAAAGAAACCTTTAAAAAAGTTAACGATTGTTAATTATTACATGGTTGAACTAATTAAAAAAGAAATGATTATTGGCGAAGTAATTGTCAAACATCCCTCAGTTGCAGATGTAATGCTTTCTTATGGTTTACATTGTGTGGGTTGTCATGTAGGCACACATGAATCAATTAAGGATGGTGCTCTTGCACATAACATGTCTGAAAAAAAAATTGAAGAATTAGTTAAAGAAATGAATGAAACTGTTGAGGATATTAAAAATAAAAAAATTTCAATGAGTGATTTAGCAGTTAAAAAATTTAAAGAACTTCTTAAAAACGATAAAAAAGAAGGTTATGGTTTGAAGTTGACAGTTATAAAAGAAAATAGTTTAGAAAATTATGATTTGGATTTTGCAGAAAAACCATTTGTTAATGATGAAGTACTTGAAGAAAAAGGTTTGAAAATTTTTGTTGATAAAGAGCTTTTAAAAAAAGTAAAAGGCACCAGAATAAATTACGTTGAAGGAATGATGGGTTCTGGTTTTAGGATTTTTAATCCTAATAATTAAATTAAAAAAATAAAAAGTTAATTTAATAAAAAAAAGTTGCTATTTTTTGATTGAATGATTAAACCCGAGGCAAAATGCCCCGAAAATCATTACTAATTAAATAATTTATAATTTAAGCCATTTCAGCTGGGTCTTCAACAGGTTCGTCCATTGGGTCTTCCATTGGTTCGTCCATTGGGTCTTCCATTGGAGTTTCTGTTGGTTCGTCCATTGGGTCTTCCATTGGTTCGTCCATTGGGTCTTCCATTGGAGTTTCTGTTGGTTCGTCCATTGGTTCTTCAGCTGGGTCTTCCATTGGGTCTACAACCGGAGCTTCTGTTGGTTCTTCAGTTTGTTCTGTTGTGTCTGTATTTTCTGTTTCTTCTGCAGCAGTACATCCTGAAAGAACGATTGCTAAAATAATTAATCCTAGTAATATTTTATTCATTCAATTACCTCCTTAAGTAAAGCATTACATCAATGATTATGATGAGCTTTAAATAGCTTTTGGTTAAAAATCGTTTTTTCATTTTTTGCATTATTTTAAAAATTTGTTTATATATTTGCTTTATTGATATTAATGAAACAAGTAATGAAAATTATTGAAACTAAAAAGGAAACTCCTGACTCAATTACGCTTAGTCTTAAAGGTAAAGAAAAAATTAATTTTATTCCTGGTCAATTTATAATGGTTGAACTTTTAAAAAAAGAAAAAATTCCTAAGCGAGCTTATTCTATTTCATCTTCGCCTCTACGGGATGTTCTTCAAATTACTGTTAAAGAAACTCCTAATGGATATGTTTCAAAATTATTGAATCAATCTAAAGTCGGGGATGAGTTAATGGTTGAAGGGCCATTTGGGCATATGCTTTTTGATTCTAAAAAAATGAAATCAGTAGTTTTAATTGGCGCTGGTTCAGGGATAGCTCCGCTTAAATCAATTTCTCAATTTGTTCTTGATAAAAAATTAAATACTAATATTACTTTTTGTTATAGTAATAGAACTGAAGCAGATATCATTTCTCATTCTGACTTACATGATTTTGAAAAACAAATTAAAAATTTTAAATTAATTTTAGCTATTACTCGTGAAAAGAAAGATTGTTTTCATTGTGGTAGAATCGATGAAAAAATGATTAGAGAAATTAATAAAAAAAATCCTGAAGCATTTTATTTTTTATGCGGTCCGTCAAAAATGGTTAATGCGATAAAGGAATTAGTTTTTAATCAGGGAATTGAGAAAGAAAGAGTATTTTTTGAAGTTTACAATTAAACCGTAAGAATTATTAATTAATTTTGTCTTCTTGTAGTAAGGATTAAAATGGAAAAAAATATTAAACGATTAATCGAAGCTGCACTTTTTACTTCTCCTGGGGTAGTTACTATGCATGACATTGCAAAAATAGCTAATTCTAATGTTGCCGAAGTAAGAGTTGTTGTTAATTCTTTAATGCATGATTATGAATCTAAAGCTACTTCTCTTGAAATTAGAATTGATTCTGAAGGGGCAAGAATGGCAATAAAAGAGGAGTATGAAGATAAGGTTAGTCATATGGCTGCTGCGCCAGAATTACATAAAGGGATGTTGAAAACTCTTGCATATATTGCTTATAAACAACCAGTTAAACAATCAGATGTAATTAATTTTCGAAATAGTAAAGCTTATGAGCATATAAAAATTTTAAAAGAACGAGGATTTATTGTAAAAGAAAAAAAAGGAATAACTTACATTATTCGTACCACTTCAAAATTTAGGGAATACTTTGGAAAAAACGTAAATAAACCAAAAGAAATTATTCCTGAAGAAAATCCATTGCAAAAAAAGATTATTTAATTTTTTTTAATTAATTTTTTTTTTTAATACTTTTTTTTTCTCAAGCCGCACTTCAAGAATATTATTATTAAATTTTGTTCTTATGTGTCCTTCACTTATTGGTGAATGTAAATCAATTTTTTTTAATATTTCATTTGTATTGCGGTTTGCAACAAGAACTCTTTGTTTGTTTATTCTAATATCAATATTATTAAGTGCATCTTTTGATGCTTCAATTACAATTAAAAATTCGCTTTCAAATTCAATTATTTCAACAAGTGGTTTTTCTTGTTCTTTAATTTTTTTGTCTTTTAATAAACCAAATTCTTCAATGCAAAGTCCGCCATCAGGATTAAGCACTACTGTAAAACCTAATTTTAATGGTTTAGAAAAATCTACTTCTTTTTCTTCAAAAGTACTAAGCATTTCTTCAAACAATTCTTCCATTACATCAAAGTTAATTTCCGATTCGTCAATTTTTTTTCTATTTTTCCATTGAACCATTTATTCTCAACCTTCAAAATAATTTTGTTTGAAATCTTTCAGCATCTAATCGTTTTATAGTTTGCCAAGCAGTTCTTACACATTTTGGCATACACTTATTTTTAGCTAAATATTTCTTTAAAAAGTTAATCGTTTTTTCATCGGCTGGATAACCAGAACCAACTTCCCCATATTCCTTTGAAAGTTTTTTTATTTCTTCGTCCCGTTCAACTTTTGCAATAACTGATGCCGCAGAAACAATTGGATAATTCATATCTGCTTTGTGTTCAGAAATAATTTTTACTGGTGAAGAAATATACTTTTGAATTCTTTTTCCAAATTCTTCCATTATAGTATCTGGAGAATCAACATAAACCAAATCTGGTTTTTTTTTAAGTTTATTAATTAGTTTTGCCGCATGCATTGCTTCAATTTCATTAAGGCTTT
>Ga0307928_10001599_pt1 | contig 17228 bp, 20 predicted proteins | sample AceLakmetagen232_FD_201815 | JGI IMG/M metagenome (GOLD analysis project Ga0307928, IMG submission 201815) | Saline water microbial communities from Ace Lake, Antarctica - #232 | ecosystem: Environmental > Aquatic > Non-marine Saline and Alkaline > Saline | place: Antarctica: Ace Lake... | reverse complement strand
TGGCTCTTGGGCAAGTATTAGGACCAAGACCTTTGCCCGGAACAAAAGGTTCTAGGCATCCAGATGCTGCTGAAGCTCTTGGCTTAGCAGACTATAAGAAAACCTATGAAGTCCCACCTTGTGCGGTCTCGTGGGGTAATACAGAAATCACAGCAGGAACAGGTGGTGGTCCATTAACAGTAAATGGCATACGACATTTAGGAACAAACACTCATGTGGCATGTGAATCAATAAGACTAGACTTATCAGACCAAAATAGAGATTGTACTCAAGCAGGACCTTATGATGGCGGAGTCGGTGTCAGAGGATATACAGCAAAAGCTATCATAGCACCAGAAGGACAAGTCGCCTTCAATGACTTTGCTATCATACGACCAGTCAATGGGACTGAGTTGGACCCTGCAACATTAGCAAATAGAGTAATACCTAGAGGGATGACGACTATAGCAGTTGGAGATCGGGTATGGAAAGAAGGAAGAACGACAGGATTTACAATAGCAACTGTCCTGTCTTTGAATGCCACAGTGAGTGTTGGATATGGCTCTGATGGATATGTAACTCATGTTGCTTGTATATTGGTAACAGATTTCAGTGATGGTGGAGATTCCGGAAGCTGGGTTTATAAGAAAGTTTCAGAAGGAGACGAAATTACTGACGAAGATAAGTTTGTAGTTGCCTACTTATTTGCGGGTTCAGATACTCATACAGTGTGTCATGAAATCCAAAATGCATTATCTGCAGTTGGAGCTGAATTATATACTGAACAAGAACCGAGTCCGAGCCCAACAGGAGTCGAAGTGAATTTTATAGTCGAGAGGACAGGAAGTGGAGATTTTCGGATATATGGAAAAGTTTATGAAGTGGATAATGAAGGCAATAGTGTGCCTGTTGAGGATGGCATTATGGCTGTGTCACAAAGTAATGCAGATGGTACCATACCTAATAAAACAACTCCAACTGATGCTGAAGGACTTTACGGCATTGGTGGACTCTCATATGGACACGAAACCATAGTGAGCTTTTCCAAGGAAGGATTTGTAAATAAATCAAAAAACATAGGAGTGATAGAATGAAAATGGGAGCAATGATTGCCACAGCAAAAAGTAAGATTGTGGTACAGGATGCAGCACTAAGAGGTCTCGGAACAGCAATTCTTGCTGCTGGGCTTATAGGCTTTCAAACTGGAGCAACATTAGAGGAAAAAAGCCTAGGAGTGGTAGTCATGGGTGTTGGATTACTTGTATATGTCATAAAAGATGTACTCAAGTCAGTCAATAACGAGCCTATATCTGCTACAAGCCTAAAACGAGCTGGAAGAAAATCAAAGAAGGCTGATTAGGCTGTATTAAAGCCCAACAGCTCTCTACTTAACTAGAACGCTCTACTTTAACCATTTGGGGTACCCCTTATGGGATAGATAGGGTGTTCTAGGTCCCTTTATTTTACATCACTTCCCCTTATTGCAGCATATACCTTCCTAGCTGATTCTTCACCAAAGTTAGGCAAGTCATACATGTCTTCTTCTGTCATTGCATATAAGTTCTGCATATCCATATCGCATGCGACTGCTAAGATCCCTGCTCGCCGTGGTCCTATTCCTGTGCAAGACAGCATGTTAGCAAATCTTTGTGTTGGCTCGATATTGTAGTTTTGCAAGACCTTTGTTGTCGGATCGAATGTCTGTCCTTCAGCATGTCTCTTAACAACATTGTACACCAAGTATGCAAATCCGGCTTTGTTGTTGCACTGCAGAAATGTAGCATCGTGCTTGACAGCCAATGAAGCTTGGGCACCCAATATTGCTCTTGGATTAACTCTCCCAGTATTTGCCCACATGTCTCCTACAATCACATAGTACTTGTGGTCAAAGTTTAGCGACATCTTTTCAGCTTGCGACTTCAGTCTTCCATCGCATATGCTTGCAACAAAGTCACCCTCTTCTTTTCTCTCAAAACATATGTTGCCTGCAATGACATCGCCTGTTACTAGCTGTTCTCTTTCAATCTCAAATGCTGGCTGTCCTTTGTTCTCTAGTTCCATCTGAAGAGCGATGAACATGTTCACAACTTCTTCGCTCTCTCGTGTGTCTACCCTAAATGTTCCGTAGTCGGTCATACATATCCCTCTTTCTGTAACCATATCCACATATCTGCTAAACAATCTGGATTGCAAGAGTTAAAAAAGTCTACCAATCTTGCATCACCATAGCTATGCATTATTGGAATATATGCTACTCGTAATTCACCATAGTGCTTACTAATTTCTAAAGTGTAGACAGTTCTAGCTTTTGTTATTTTATGAGGTAACACATCAAGTAACTCACCAACAGAGGGAGTTGCGATATCACCATCATCTAAATCAAACTCACAAATGTGTTCATCACCATATATACCGAGATATATTTTCTGGTCATCGTGCACCAATTCATATCCATCTCCGACCTTTGTGTAAAACTGCACAGTTGGATCTTGGGGATATCCTGTTTCCTTCAATTCCTTTGCTTTCTCAAGCGATACACAGTCGGTCATTTTTTAGCACCAAGTATGTGATATATCCATTCAAGGTCTCTGTACATTATCGTTGTTCTTTCTTCTTTCTGTGCGGACTCTTTTGCATCGATCAATATGAGTCTCACCAAAAGCTCTATCTTGTCGATAGCATCAGCATTAATTCGCATCCCTCGTTTTTTACACCATAGCCTTATGGCTGTCTTGTTAATTTTTCCTCTTGTCATCCTTCCATCTCCATCGGTATCTTTATATCAAATATCTCACTATTCACATCAACTTGGACTAGCAGCCATAATGTAATGTTCATCCTTTCATGTTCAAAAAGTCTTTCTGCTTCTCGAGCGCTTCTGGAGAGATGATCTTCATTACAGTAACCTCTTTTTGCTCTGTACAATTTCCTATCTGGTCTTCAGTTAGTATGTCTTTCGCCATCTTTTGATTAAACTGGTTTCTCATGTGTGTTTTATATGATGCTGTACCATATTCGCACGAGAATTTTTCTCTGTCTGAACCTTGTAAGCGCTCTCTCAGCTCGTCTTTTAGCAACTCTTGCTCCATTTTCAAGATGTTAGATTGCCTTTGTCTGTCTACAAATTCCTTTACGATCTCATTGTCCGTCATGTCTGTTATATTTTCCATTTTACATTGTCTCCCATGTTACTTTTTCAGCTGCTTTAGCAAGATCTGCAGATCTGCTATTTAGCCAGTCTACATCTTTTGTACCCATTATATACACCTGATACATTTTAGCTTTCTTTCCAGGTCGATGTCTCAATATCCTTCCAAGTCTTTGGATCATCTGCCTTTCAATTTTTGACCCACCCAATATGATGCCAAGCTCGCAATCAGGTACATCAACTCCCTCATCAAGACACTTGGCAGTTATCATTATGTCGTATTTATCGCTTTTGAAGTCTTCAAGTATTTGTTCTCGCTTTTTGCCATTCATTCCACTGTGATATATAGCAACCATGTAGCCGTGTTCTTCAAGCTCGTCTTTGACCTTTTCAGACATCTCGATATATTCGCAGAAAACAAGTGTTTTCGGAATATGGTCGTATGTTGATTCTCCTCCGATGATCCTTGGAACTACATCAACCTTGATGTCTGCTTTTAATAGCATTTGTCTTCTCTGGCTTATTGCTTTGAGCGTATCAGAAGCGATAGTGTCACCCCTGCTACAAGCTCCTCTGATATTGCCAAATCCACCATATGCTGAGATATTTGTTCTGATATATCTGTCAAGCCTTTCGTACTCTTTAGTCTTGTCTGGTGAAAATTCCACTCCAATATTGACCAAATCAAATGGCGACAATATCCCTGCATCAACACCAGTTTTCTGGTCTATGTCGTAGAACATCGGAGCAATTTCTAATAGCTTCTCGTGCTTTCCGTCTTCTCTCTCGGGAGTTGCAGAAAAGCCTAGTATGTTATCAAAAGAGCCGTTAGCGATAAACTTGAAGTTTTGCTCTGAACCATAACGATGGACTTCATCTAGTATGAGATGTTTCTTTTTGAATGCAAACTTCCTCAAGCTATTTACAACACCTATGAGTATAGGACGTTCCAGCTCTTCTTCGCCTCCGCCAAGAAATCCTATATCTTCCTCATTATATCCTTCCTTGATGAGTTCTTTTTTCCATTGCTTTTGGAGAAAGATAGTTGGAACAGCAATAAGAACTCCGTCTTTTCCATAACTGATTGTTCCAATCTTTTCCATAGAGGCAATCCCAAGCAATGTCTTTCCGACACCTGTTGCGGCTTTGGCTGTCCCCTTTTTACCAGCTGTAATCCACTCTTTAAGAGCTTCTTTTTGCCAGTCTCTTAGTGTTGATTCCATTCTTGGTCTTTCACTCCCCACCCTTTGAGAACTTTTTGTATTTCTTCTGAGTAGTATGATAATTTTTCATGACCATCATTAACTGTGTTCTCAGCATTACAGCAGTCAGCACAAAATCTGCACATCATAAGACTTGCTTCATCATTCCCTGTGTCTCTAGTCTTCTTGCCACAAATCCTGCAGGTGTAACAACCACCTTCTCCAAATCTATCCATCATTTGAATATACCTCTCATATCAGTACAAAAACCTACATGGTCTTTTTGCTCCTGATTCATATTGGTGCATTGGGGACACTCATCCCCAGAACCATCAAAGGTGTTTTCACACCAGACACAGCTTCCCATCATGCACCCATCATTAACTCTTCTCTATTCATCCAATCGTCTTCCTTGCTGAACTTTCTGTTCGCTTGTTCCCAAAATATCTCTTCTTGTAATGTCATCATTCACACCTCTCTAAATCAGAGTCTTCTTCAATTCTTATGTATGCTTGGTATTCTCCACGATTAGCAACATTAACTCTCCTTATATTGTTGATGCTGACTAGAGTGTTTCTTCCACCACAGTGGGGACAGTACTCACTTATCAAATCAACAGGTTCACTGCCACATCTTAAACACATTCTTATTTGATTCATTTTTATTTCACCTCAAAGTATTCCATGCATGTCTGTAAGACATTATCATAGTCACCAGACTGTGCTTTGGTCATAAACTCTTCAATCTTCTCACTGCTCCATCCTGCTCTTCTTGCTGTCTTTTGTGCTTTTCCTAGAATGAAGAAGGCATTGCCGTCCTCACCTACAAGCACCAATTCTGGTTTTTCGTCATTCATCGTTGTTCACCTTTAACTGTTTCTTACTCTTAAGTTTAATATATCATCTGCAGTTTTTAGATTCTTGTATTCCCAGACTGCGTTGTCCCAATCCATGCAGTGAGCTTCTTCTATGCATTCATATTTTCCATCATCGCTGACTTGATATATGTTCATATCATCTTCTTTTTTTGCCCAAATGCAAATCATTCCTCCTCTTTGAGTTCCATAGAAAAGCTCTACTCTCTTTCCTCCGACTGATTTTGCTCTCATATGTCCATCTTCATAACCTTCCCAAGTGTCATGATCAGATTTTCTCATAGTCTTCACTTTTATGCCCTCCTCATTTTTTCAATGCATATTGGACAGTCCCAATCGTAAGAATTTTTTCTCACGTTGTAAATTTCTTCCAGTTCATGTCCCGCATTACACAGAGAGTACTCCGGTTTCGGAACCCTTTTTGCTTCATCATTCATCATTGCTCACCTATTAATATATTGTTGTTTGAGAATATAAGTAACGTAAACAGCGTTTACAGAAACGGAAACGGCTTTTACAGGTTGAATTAAATTTAAGGTTTTAATTTTAGGGCGAAATTATCACTTTACTGCCGTCTTCAGAGTACTTAATGCAGGGCTTTAGGGTCTCTAAATCAATCCAAGAGCTGAACCCTTTGTCTACAAGGTCAAACTCCCCCGTACACAAAAAGGAGTGTAGCTCCGTATAGTCTCCAAACTCACCGCTTATTGGATAATAACTTGTATGCTTGGAGATAAAATCAGTTCTTTTTGCTCGTCCAATTTTTTTCAATTTTCTTTCAAGTCTGCAAGCATCACTTCTTGTTGGCAACTCTATGGCATACATCAGTCTTGAAACTCCATTCATCTTTGTGTACCTTGCTCCACGACCTTTTTTGTGCTGGTCATATCGCATGGCAACATCTTTTGTAATACCTGTGTATTGAGCATTATTTTTGCACTCAATAATATAGCACCAGCAAGTCATTTTAGCCCACACTCATTTTCACTTTTGCAATTACAATATCCCTGCCCCGCAATTGTGTCACACCTAGGCATGTACATGCTCATGATTCTTTGGTACATTTTCTGGGGTTGCTTCTCTTCAAATACGCAATGCTTGAATTTCCTATCACTAAGTGTTTTCTTCAGGATGGATATGGTTTCTTGCAAAAGCAGACCTTTGTCTCTCAGCCATATTATGAGGATTGGTCTCGCTTTGTATCCTAATTCTGGCTCTGCTAACATCCTTTTGATGCAAGCAGGAACTCTTCCAAGATTAATATCCATGTCGACGATGTCTTTCTCATCAAACTCTGGCATGCTCAAGTCATTTCTGTACTCTCGCACACAGTCGAATTTAGATATATCAAATGCTCCATCGCCTATTGGCTTCACTCCGAACTGTTGTTTCTTGGCTATCTCCCTAATTGCCTCATCTCCGAGATACAGCTGGTCTTCCTTTAGGGGGATGACATATCTTTTTGCTGTCTCTTTGAAGTTGAATGTGTTTGGGATTCTTGTGATTCTTGATATGTCTGTTACAGACATGTCGGTAAGTATGTCAAGCTTTTTTGCTACATAATGGCATGAATTGTGTACTGCACCAGACTTGTTTTCAAGACCATTATGTTTGGCAGCTAGAATTACACTATATGCCGTGCCTGTAAGATAGGGCTGGTGTTTGATATTGCCATTATCTTTACACCATTCGTGCAATTTTAGCATGCTGATATATCCGTCTGTCTCAACTCCTTTTACTTTGAAGTCACAATCGAAATATAGCCTGTCGATAATGGCAGACCCATATACTGGAGACTCGCGATATCCTTCTTTTTTGGACTCTCTGTAGTTGTAAACTGTTGTGAAAAGATTCTTTAAGCGAATTGCATAATTGATATAATCGAGATACTTCTCTTTTGTATGGAAGAGTCCAATTCTAGCTGGGGTTGCAATTTCTCTAGGGAATCTTAACGACCACATCCTACTTCACCGCTCTAAATTCACAATTACTCTTCATCAAACACCAATCACACTTTTTCTTTTCTGGAGATGGCTCCCAAATGCCAGTTCTAATACATTCCATGATGTCATTTCTAGCTTTGGTTATTTTCTTCAACAACTTTATGACATCTGCATCAGTAAGTTTGTGACGATAGGTATAATTGTTTTCTGGGAAATATATCACGCCACTGTCGATAGAGCCATATTTAGGATATTTAGCTTCGACTATAAGCTTGTACCATATCAGATCCTCTTTGTAATTTTTTACTTTTGTAGCATTTGGAGCTCCAGTTTTAACTTCGATTGCTATTGCTTTGCCGTCAAGATCTCTAGCAATAACGTCCGGCACCCCGCACAATTCTAGATGCTCAAGATCGATTCTCTCCTCGTTGATTATTGGCAAAAAGTATTTGTGAGCCTGTGCACGACCCTTTTCTTTTACACACTTTTCCCATCTTTTTATATGGTGCATGACAACATTTTTCTTGTACTTCTCATTTTCCACAATTTCTTCTGCTTTGAACTTTGGAATGATAAGTTGTCCATCTTTGATTTTCACTCTCTTTAGAAACTTTTCGTGAAAGCTATGTACATCAGATCCTCTTCTTAGGAACATATTGTCGCTTTGTTCTACACCATCAATATATGATAGCTTGAATCCCCATCTACAATTTAGAAATGTTCCACACTTGCTTTTAGAGATTATCCGCAATTTTCGTATTATATTCTCATTCATCATAAAACTCCAGATCAAGAAATACTTGGTCTATTTCATATGTAACTTTCATACCTACAAAAACTTTTTTCTCAGGTCTGAAATAAAGCCCTGATGTACCGTCGCTTAGAATTATCCTATAATATGAGGACTTTTTCTCTCGGGACACACATGGCTGTGCTGACAGAACAATTACTCTGCTTCCTTTAAGACCTTGTATGCTACTAAAGATGTCGTCAATGTCTGTTGTTCTACAGCTTTCATCAACTATCTGTATCATGTCCCCATACATTTTCTTGCCATCTTTTGACAAAACTCCCAAAGCTACAATCGGTTTGCCTTCGAGATCTTGAAAAAGACTTTCAAATGTCTCAAATGTTGCGGGGGATATGACAACAGCAATATCGCCTGTCCCATCATTGACATTGACATACATCATTCTCTTTGCAAACTTATGGATATGCTCACCATATAGGTCGTTGATGAGCTTGTCCTTGTTTACGATAAATGTCACAACCCCTCTTATGAAATGTTGTTTGCCTCCATGTTTCTCTCCAAGATCGCATATATCGACAGTATTATAGTCGCCAAAGTTGAAAGCCTTGTCTATATTGATTTTAGGCTTCAATGAGGTGTGCTGGTATATGAGCTGTGCCCACTCTGCCTCTGTCCATTCATTTTCAGAGTCTGGTTCTTCTTCAGTAAGCTCTAGATATATGGCTCTCTTATTTGGCTCCCAAGCTCTAAAAGCATCAGCAACCAGAAGACCTTTGAATACTTTTCCAGTCGTGCTTAGTTTAGTCTTCTTGACAAAGTCGTCGATGCTAGTATATGGCTTATTGGCAATAATCTTTTGAGCTGTCTTTGGTCCTAATCCTTTTATCGACAATATCCCTGCATAAATTACACCATCAACAGTCTCATATGTCTCAATGGATTTGTTGACATCGGGATACTCGATTACGATTCCCTTTCGCTGTGCCTCTTGCATATATTGCTGGATTTTCTGGTCGTCTCCCTCAAACTTCAGAAGCGACTTGTAGAAATGCTGGGGATAGTAGACTTTTAGCCATGCACAATTATGTACAACAATACCATTCGCCAAGAAATTATGTGGTTCTGACTCCATAATAATATCATACATTACTCTTTTGCCTAATTTTTCTATCGATATAATGGGTTCGAAAATTATTTCATCGCCATTTCTAAGGTGCTTTTCTTCAAGCAAAAAGTGTAATTTGTCGCTTATGCTGTCTACACTTCTAATGACAATATATGGCTCATTCTTGAATTTGTTTTCAAAATATTTTTCGTCTCTATTCATCCCATCAAATTCAATATATACTCCTTTGCATAAAAAGTCCGCAAATTTGCCATCGATAAAAACTTGAGTTTTATGCGCAAGATCATTATTATATAGCCAATCGTCCAAGACTTTTTCGTTCATTGAATATACTTTGTGTCCATCGAGTGCTTTCCCAACATATCTTTTGTGAAATCCATTATCGGATTTTGCACCAGCTTCTATAAATGGTTTTAGTCTTCTTATTCTTTCGTCTTTTGACATTGTTTTCCAGCGTTCCTTAAGAAGACCCATTTCTGCAACTTTTTTCCCTCCGTTTGAACAACCTTTAAGTCTTTTTTTTCTTGTATCTTCGTCAATATTCTTCCAGTGTTTTTTCACTCCTCTTGAAATGCTTTCTCTGATATCCTGTCTTGCAGATTCACTTCTTCTTTTTTCAACTGCAACTAAGTCTCCGACACTTAATTCAGAAAGAGCCTTATAACCATCAGGAGTAAGTATTTTGTGCTCTAGGCTGCATCTTAGATTTTTTCTTGATTTTGTTACCATTAGATAACACATTTTCTTATTGATATTTTTTGCACCTGTTGTTCTTATTATCTTTTTTACTTTTCCTGAAACAGTCTTCTTTGTTTCTTCGTCATAACATGCTATGTTATCGACGCCTTCTTTAAATGCTTTCGATATTGTTATGTATTTTTTATTATCCCAGTCGTAAAGCCTTGTCGGTCCGTCTATACACCAATATGATATGGTGCTGTACTCAACTGCGTGTGCCTTGTTGAAAGAATATGAGCCAAAGGCCGACACAACATCGAAAAGCCTTTGCGACTCTTCTTCAGGCATCTTGTGGAGCTTCTTTGTATTTCGCACAAAGTCTTCTCGCATTTTATTGAAAGCAGCAGAACCTTTGCTCTTTGTGATAATCTTCCTGACTGTCTCAGCTGCTGCCCAGCTCATTCCTCCTATTTGATTCATCACCTGCATAACCTGCTCTTGATATAATATGATACCACGAGTGTCTTTGGTCAAAGGCTCCAAGAGAGGGTGCATGTATTCTACTGGCTCTTTCCCTGTCTTTCTATTTGCGTACAGCATCGCTTGACCGCTGTGCAAAGCTCCAGGCCTGAATAAAGTTGTCGCATCGTATAAGTCATTGAACTTTGTTATGTTTAAGCCTTGTGCAAACTTCGACATTCCCGTATTGTTGAACTGGAATATGCCATGCGTATCTCCCTTGTGGAATATCTCTTTGTAAACATGTACATCATCAAACTTCTTTGGCAAGTCTACCTCTATACTTTTGATACAATCATCAACGATGCTCAAGGTTTTCAAAGCTAGGACATCAAGCTTGACAAGTTTCATATCCTCGCAAAGCTGTTTGTCCCATTCTGTACATATTTCGCCTCCTATCTTCCTAATTGGAACATATGTGCTTATGTCATTTTCTGCAACAACCATAGCCGCAGCGTGAACTCCAACATGACGTATGTGTCCTTCTATCTTTATAGCGATGTCGGTCTCTTTGGGATATTTGGCTTTGAATTTCTTTGCTTCGTCAAACTCTGCAAATGTATCCATAAGCCCGAAGCTAGATCTAACATCTCCTCCGCTTCTTTCGATAACTAGGCTGTTAATCTTCTCAATCTCTTTTATGGGAATGGAGAAAATCCTGCCAATGTCACGCATGGCTCCTTTGGGATGGAACCTTGAAAATGTTATGACCTTTGCGCAATTGTTCACTCCGTACTCTTCTTGCAAATGCTTGAATATTTCTCCTCTTCTAACATCCATGAAGTCCATATCGATATCGGGAGCATCTCTTCTGATATCGGATATGAATCTATCAAACAGTAGATTGTATTTTATTGGGTCGCAATCGGTAATGTTCAAAGCATATGCACACAAGCTTGCACCTACCGATCCTCTTCCGGGACCACACATTATGCCACTTTTCTTTGCCCACTTGATAAGCTTGTAAACCAATAGGAAATAGTTCTCGTACTTTTTTGATAGAATTCTTTCTATCTCTAAGTCAAGTCTTTCCTTGATTTTTCCTTCATATTTGTATGGAGTGTTCTTAGCCAAACCAGCTACGCAAAGCTCTTTTAAAGCTTCAGCTCTTGTTTTGCCAACAAAATTCATTTTAGGCAAAGTATCAGTTTCTGTGCCTGACTGTATTTGGAAGTCACACTTGTCCAATATCTCAAATGTGTTAGCCATCCAGTCACGATGCAGATCGTGCTTTTTCGCCCATGCCATATGTTCATCAAGCATTTTTTGTTCGATGTCCTCGTCTTGCATAAGGTAGAAGCAATCATCACCATATCCTGCCTCGCCAAATTTCTTTCTGAATGATATGGCTTTCAAAGCGTCGTGGTAGACTTTGTCTTCTTTGTTAGGATAGTGACTGTCTAAGGTGATGATACATTTGACATCTTCTAGCAACGCTAACGCATGAAGAAGTTGTAAGGTTTTTTGGTTGTCTTCAATATTGTGTAACATCATTTCAAAATACAAGTCATCACCAAAGGCTTTCTTCAGCTTTGTCAATATTTCTTTTGTTTTGTCATATTCCTTTTCGGAGCATAGCTTATTCAAGACACCTTGCATACATGCTGTTGTTGCAATAAGACCCTCGGAGTTTTCAAGAATCATATCAAGAGGAATCACAGGCTTGTAATAGAAGTGCTCTCTAACAGCAGCTGTGTGGAGCTTCTTGAGGTTTTCCCAACCCTTTTCATTTTTGACATGCAACACCATATGGTATCTTTCTTTAGGTTTCTCCTCGTTGTCAATCTTGACATAAGCCTCGTATCCGATAATGGGTTTCAATCCTTTCTCAAGCATCTTTTTCTGGAAGTCCCAAGCTCCGCCAAGTGTTCCGTGGTCTGTGATTGATGCTCCTTTGAATCCTTTTTTGTAAAGTGCATCAACAATATTCGATATGGTTCCGAACCCATCACCAATGCTATACTCTGTATGCAGATGCAAAGGAACAAAATTTTGCGGGACAATTTCTATCTTGTCTTCAACCTTCTCAACATACACAGGAATGATTTCCGACATCAGCTGATATTGCTCTGCGAATATTCTTCTTGTGTCTCCACTAGCCTTTGAGCTATCTTGTCCTATCATCTGGACAATTCTTGTTTTGTCAACAACGCTTTTATCAACAAAGCCTAAGTAACTGTATTTACCTCCTTTTGCTTTGCACAAGACATAGTATTCTACGTCGCTATTGGCTTTGTAGTAGTTGTCTTTGATTAGCATATTTTCGTCTTGCTCAGCTGTTCTTGTATATATCTTGACTTTCTTGTCTCCAATATAACACTCATCAACTTGATTGACATCCCTAAACATGACATTAGCCATATTCACAAAGCTGTGTAGCCCTGCCAATATTCCATCAATCATTTCGTATTTGCCTTTGTCGTCAGCAACCTGCTTGTTGATTATGTAGTCTTTTAATAGGACAAGATTTGTATTCTCGATCTCAAATGATTCTAAGCTGTTCAGGTTCGCATCAACAACCATATGATAACTTTTCCCATTTCGATATATGTCTCTTTTGGGTGTTGACAGCAAAGTTTTCTGGTCTGTCCATCCTGGAATTCTGATTCTGTCTCCGCCAGTTTTTACAAGAAGGAAGTTGTCGTAGTCGTTTACCTTGCCTTCGTGGACTATAACATCATCGCTATGGTCAAGCGGATGGAAGTCGACTAGCCATTTCTTTCCGGCATATTCGAAACTATCCTTTGTAACTGATGTGGCTCGAATTGTCTCGAAGAATTCCTTCATTGCGTCTTCTTTAGAAGCTTGATATTCTAGTTCTTTTACAAATATTTTAGGCTTGTCATCACTTAACAATACTTTCAACTTTTTCAAGTGGACTTTTAGCTCGTTTGCTTTACTGCGATTTCTCAAATAATATGATGGATGTATTATGGGGAAAATACTCATATCCTCAGAAATCTTTGTAAGCCTTCCAGCTTCTCTTGTGATGCCACTGTTTTCAGGCATGAAATATCCCAAAGCATGATTGCCAACTGGCACGATAATCTTGGGCTTCAATATATCTATATGCTTTTGCAACCATACAGAACATGCAAGCTTTTCTGTAAGTGTTGGGTCTCTATTTTCAGGTGGTCGACACAAACACATGTTTGTGATTGCATATGAGTCTAAGCCAGCTTCGTCGATAGCTTCTTGAAGCATCTTGCCAGACATGCCGACCATTGGTTTGCCTGTTTTGTCCTCTTCTGCTCCGGGAGCCTCAGCGACAATCAACAAGTCGGGCTGGATGCCCCTACTTTTGTCTTTTTGGCACCCCCTTATGATAACTTTTTGGGTTGCATTTTCGTGCAAAGGACATCCTTTGCATTTTCTTATCTGCTCGTGCAGTTCTTTTAGGTCCATCTTAAAGCTTATAAATCTATAGGCTTAAACTTGATTATCCTTTCTGGTCTAGAAAGACAATCTCCTTTGAAGAAAAAGCTTTGGCTTTTGTAGACCTTTTTGAATATCTCTGTCTTTCTTTCGTTGTTGTCAATTCCATGCTCCCAGACATCTTCACTCCCTATGGTAAGCTCTTTGACAAGAGGAAGAAATTTTTTCTTGTAGGCATATGGACTGTCTAGATATGTGTGTGTTCCTCCCAATATAGCTCCTAATACTACATGCATCGGATGTTGTATACCGAGTGGAATAAATGTCATGTCGTAATCATTGTCGCTGAAGATCGTACAAAGGTTTTTTCTAATTGTGAAAATATTAACAGCTGACACAGTCATATATGTGCCGACCGATTCTTGTCTCTCGTCAACAGTTTTTGGGTCAGGTAATATTCTATCCTTCCATACTAGATCAGGAGCTCTTAGAGAGTATGTTATTTTGATGTTCTTGGCATATTTTGGAAGAAGTTCTGTTTCGTTCTTGTCATTATATTTAGAGCACGATACAGATATTATGGTGAAGTCTATCTCGGGATGTGCAAGAATGTAGTTTCCCATGCTTAGCCAAGCATCATCATAGTGCGGTTCGATAATACATGCCTTCACCTTGGCACCTCTCTGATTTTTGTTGTATCTATATTCTTGATGAATTTCTTCCACTGTGTACAAATAGTGTTCTTCTTCTCTAACCAGTAGAAAAATTTGCCATGCTTCTCTAACAGTCGGGGGAGAGACATTGTCCTTTCTGCCATATTTTTATCCACACCTCTGTATGATGTATATCCTCCCTTCTCATGTCTTTGCTTCTCAAAGTTCCATCCTGTCAAAACCTTCAAAGCTTCTGGTCCAAATTCAGCCATCACTCTTAAAGACATATCTGTATCTTCAGAGGTGGGCAACTTTTCATCCCACATAAGATACTGGTATATGCTTGTTCTGTGACATGATAAGACCCAGAAACATTTAGACTGTACAAGAGAATATTTTGGGAGCTCACCCCAGCCATTGTACAAAGTTCCCAGACGATTTGTTGCTCCTAAAACAGCAATTCCAGGACATAGATCCATGACTTCTTCAACTTTCTTGAAGTCCTCTAAATCTGCAATTTGCACATTATCATCTGTGGGTATTGAATATTCATATCCATTTTCCAAGGCATATTTTGCCAAAGCCTTTCTGTTTCCTCCAACTCCACAGTTGTTTTCTACATGAAGAATATGCACATTGTGGTTTGCAAGAGTTTCTTCATATGCTTTTGCTTCTGATTCTTCAGCACCGACTACACAGTCGATCCACTCTGGACATATCTTTCCTATTCTTTCTGCTATCTCCTCGTGTTTTCCTTTTGAAGGAATACAAATCACCATCTTACTTTTCATTTACACACCTCTTTATAAAATTCATCCATTTTATTTGCAAAATGCTTTGGCGAAAAAATTGTACTGAGAACTCTCTCATATATGTCAAGGGCATTATTCACCCAAGCACTATCACTAATTTTTGCCACTATGTCACCGACCACCTTCTCTGGATTGTTCAAGAGCTCTTCTCTATTGATGTATATCACAGCATCATCCACTGAAGGGTGTAGATTAAGAGAGTCAAAACAAACCAATATTGCTCCTGACTTCATAGCTTCTAGGTCTACATATTGTATTCCCTTCTTATTGTCATACTTGCTCAAATCAAATGCAAGCTTCGCATCGCTGTATATGTCTCTTGTTTCTGAAGGCTGGTACTCTCCGTGGAATGTGATATTGGGATTCTCACCACACACCTCATCTAATTTCTGTAGCAATGTGTACTCTTCCATCCCATATCCTCTGCCATATATCTCAACTGGCTCGTCAGTCACGTCTGCTATCTTAAGAAATTCAACTATGCCTTTTGCTGCTGCAATTCTTGCAGCAAACACCCATTTATCTCGTGCTATGTCTCTGTCGATTGCCTTTGATGGAATACATATGGGGATAGTTGCTGAGTGATTATTGAAATCATACATAGCTGTGACTTCTTCCTTTGTACTTATCCATCCAACACAATTGTCTTCACCCATCATGTCTTTGAGCCAAGGATAAAACTTGAACTCTGATATACCATGTAGTGTTATTATCCATTTCTTCTTGCTTGTCAGATGTCTTATGAAATCAAGCTTGGGATCTCCCTCTTTGTATTTTTGGCCAGATAATATATGAATCAAATCATAACCATCCAAAATTTCCATAGTCTTCTCCAACTTGCGATAATTCAAAGCTGTAAAATTATTGTTGCATGCTCCCTTTGCTTTCTTGTCCCGCCCTGCAATCTCAAAAAAATCATAAGTGCTATCCTTGTGTCCAAAATTTTTTAGGGAGAATGAAGTTGCCAAGTTGAATGTTGTTGCTCCTCCAAGTTGCTTGCTATTCAAAGCCAAACATGCTATCTTCATTTTGCAAATTTCTCCATATATATGGGGCAAACATGGTCAGTATTTTGCTCGCCTTTTAGCTGTCCTGCTCTTAGCTGTTCAGCATTTTCACTTCCCATTAGACACCTGCCAAAGTCACAAGGCTTGCCAACCCAGTGTAATAGTCTTGGATCTATATTTTTTACATGTTCCAATATCTGCTCAGCAACACTATGAAATTCTTCTTGAGTCTTCAAGCACAATCTTTTGTTGACCATACCAATCAAAGCTCTAAGGTTGCATGTGAATACTATTGTCGTTTGAATATTGGTCGGCAATAATCCGCGAGCATCTTGAGTTGGGATGCCAAACTCAAGAGCACTACCATATAACTCTTGAATTGTTTTCATTGCATAATGGAACTCAACTTGTTGTGGATGTGTCAATCCAGGTGGCATTGCATATCCTCCTTCACCAGCAAAGTTTGGGACATTTACACATCGCATACTTTGCTGGCTATATGAGAATCCAATCCTGTGTCTTACCAGTTGATGGGTCAAAGCTCTGCTTACATTCTCAAGCTTGAAAGTCAAGCTAACAGCCTCAAGGAAGGTTGGCATCTTATCCTTTTCTAGAACTCGTTCAACATATTCGTCAATTGTCATGTCGAGAAACTTAACTGGCTCCAATAGTAACTCTTCGATACTATTGGGAACTGGAGAGTGCGTTACTCTTCTGAAATAGCACAGCAACCCAATCGGATCTGGTGAATGCGATATAAGACTAACTTTTGGTGTTTTACTCATTTTTCACCCTCCCTATGTTTTAATCCCATTGATCTCCAAACAATTCCTTTTTTGTTCTGTTCCGTTGCCCACTGATTATAGTGCTCCAATGAACAAAAGAATCCAATATGGTCTGGGGTGTTTTCAATCGGAGAACCATGAATCCCACAAACATTACATGCTCTTTCTTTACGATATTGGTCTTCCATTCTGAGCTTCATCGCAACAAGATATTGCAATAAGTCTGCTGCTTCTTCGATTGCTTCACTTACCCAGTGGTGTGAATCGTAATCTCCAGCATCAATCCCCTTGTTGTAGCTCTCTCTCCCTTTTTCCCATCGATCTTCCAAGACCTTAATGACCTTTTGTTCGGTTTCTGTCAAATCTTCTCTTACCA
>Ga0307928_10001598_pt1 | contig 17230 bp, 18 predicted proteins | sample AceLakmetagen232_FD_201815 | JGI IMG/M metagenome (GOLD analysis project Ga0307928, IMG submission 201815) | Saline water microbial communities from Ace Lake, Antarctica - #232 | ecosystem: Environmental > Aquatic > Non-marine Saline and Alkaline > Saline | place: Antarctica: Ace Lake... | reverse complement strand
TTCCTGGTGGATCTTCATCGGGTTCCGCTGCTAGTGTGGCCGGAGACATGGCAGTTTGTGCTCTAGGTTCTGATACAGCTGGCTCTGTAAGGCAACCAGCTTCGTTCTGTGGCGTTGTAGGATTGAAACCAACCTATGGGGCAGTATCGCGATATGGTTTGATGTCTATGGTATGTTCCTTAGACCAAATAGGACCTTTGACTAATAGTGTAGAAGATGCAGAAATAGTATTTAATACTATCAAAGGAAAAGATGAGCGCGACTCAACAAGTTTAGATTATGAGGTGGAAGATGATAAAAAAGAATTTGTGGTGGGTATTCCAGAAGAGTTGATAAATAATATAGATACAGACGTTAAGGGAATATTTGATGATTCAATTAAGAAGTTAGAAGAGAAAGGAGTTAAGTTTAAATCTATAAAGATGCCTCATTTTAAGTATGGTATATCTTGTTATTATATTATTACTCCCGCAGAGATTTCTTCAAATTTATCTCGATATGATGGAGTCAAATTCGGAATGTCTTCTAGATCAGGTGATATATTATCAAATTATTTAGAAACTAGGGGACAATATTTTGGGGAAGAGGTTAAACGAAGAATAATGATAGGTACACATGTATTATCTTCTGGATATTATGATGCGTATTATTTACGAGCACAGAAAGTTAGGACTAAAATAGTAGAAGATTTTAATAATGCATTTGAAGACGTTGATTTAATATTCACGCCCACAGCTCCAAGTTTACCATTTAAATTTGGAGACATGATGGACCCATTATCAATGTACATGTCAGATTTATTAACTGTTCCTGCTAGTCTCGCAGGAGTACCTGCTATATCGTTACCAGCAGGTAGGGTAGGAGATCTACCGGTTGGAATGCAGTTTATTGCACCAGTATTAAAAGAAAAGAGATTATTCAATATAGGTAAATTATTTGAGCAATGTTAGATTTTTTGAATATTTATAAAGGATTAATAGACCCTGGCTTACAGCAAGCGCTTTTACCCGTTAAGGTTGTGGTAATTATTGTTTCAGTGATAATGTTAGTGGCCGCTATATGGTTTTTGGCTAATACTAATTATTTAAATAATCTATGGTTGGATGATATAAAAGATTATAAGACATGGAAAAAGAGATATAGTCCTAGAGCCAAGAAAAGAAATTATAAATCTAAACAGAATATTGCTCCGTTTGGAGTTGCTGGACAGGTTGAACAAAAAGAACAACCAGTAAAAAGAGAAATTAAGCAAACAGTTCCTAGAACTGATTGGGAGAGAATAATTGATAAATTAGAATCAGGAAGAGCTTTGAATTATAATCTTGCTTTATTAGATGCTGATAAACTTTTACAAAAAAAATTAGATGGCAGAGATTTAGATAATTTTTATGCTCAGAAAGTTATGGAAGCTAAAGAATTAGTAGAAGAAGTAATGTCTGATGATTCTAGAGATCTTACATTAGAAGAAGTAGGAGAGGCTATTGATATTTATAAAAAAGCATTAGAGTCACTTGATTAAATACTATATTTAGGTTATTGTCTTACATAGCGGGGTGGAGAAGTAGTATCTCGGGGGTCTCATACAAAAGTGTGACCTAGAGTAGTAATATTCTATGGAAAAATTCTCTAAATTGCTGGAAACCCATTAGAGCCCTTCTTACCACAATGCAGGAGCATGAAGGTTTGACAAAAGAGGGGATTTGGCAATCAGCAGCCAAGCCCATACGATGGGAAGGTTCAGAGACTATAATGGGAACTTCCTTAATTAAGGAAGATGGTATAGTCCATTCCCTATGGAAACATAGGGTGTAAAAGAAGCCCCAGGCACCCGTGCAATTCGGGTCCCCGCGACATAAATGAGCACATTGTAAAATATATGAACCTACGGTATAATTTATATAGAATTAACTGTAGGTGCAATGGCTAAATCAGAAGAAAGAAACTTAGCATTAAGATTGAGAAAACAAGGAAAAAGTTTAAGTGAAATTTCTCAAATTGTTGGTGCTTGTAAAAGTACTGTTAGTTTATGGTGTCGAGATATAGAGCTCACTAAAACTCAATTAAAGAAACTAGAAAAGAAAAGAAATCTTGCTGCCTATAAAGGAGCAAGGTTTCAATATCAACAGAGATTGAATAGAATAAAGAAAGCTTCTTCGGAAGGTAAGGACCGATTAAATAAATTATCCAAACAAGAATTACTGGTAACTGGATTAGGACTATATTGGGGAGAGGGAAGTAAAAAAACTAGACAGGTTAGAGTATCTAATGCAGATCCAGAAGTAATTAAATTTATGCTGAGATGGTTTAGAGAGTTATGGGATATTAGAGACGATAGATTTACCTTAAGGATAGCGATAAATCAGATTCATAATAATAGATTATTAGAAATAGAGAGATATTGGCTAAGAGAAACAGGATTAAAAAGAAAGAATTTAGCTAATTCAACATTAATTAAAGTAAAGAATAAAAAGAATTATAGTGATTTCCCTAAATATTATGGAACTGCTAGACTAGAGGTTAGACAGCCAGCAGAACTATATTATAAGATAATGGGGTTGATTAATGCGTTAAAATGTGTAAAATAAAGCCGGTGTAGCTCAGTGGTTTAGAGCGGTCGTTTCATATGCGATAGGCCGTTGGTTCAAATCCAACCACCGGCACTGGGGGCGTAGATCAATTGGTTAGATCGTCACTCTGTCACAGTGGAGGTTGCCGGTTCGAGCCCGGTCGTCCCCGCCACATCAAAGATCCGCTATTCTAGCGGTTTTTTGTTTTAACAAAAAGAGTATATTTATGTCTTTTTTCTCCACATTCTTTGGTTGAAAAACACTTAAATTTAAGGTAAAGTAAGAATACAAATGGATTTAAAAGATATTAAAAATAGGGCTGAGAATGAGATTTCTTTAGCTCAAGATTTCAATCAATTAAAAGAAATTGAAAAGAAATATTTAGGTAAGAAAGGAGAGCTTACACAAGTTTTACGTTCTTTGAAAGATTTATCTGTAGATGAAAAGAAAAATATTGGGAAAGAATCTAATATTTTGAAGAATGTATTACAAGAGTTAGTTAATAATAAGAATTTTAAAGAAGAATCTAAGAAAGATTTTTTTGATGTGACTATTCCTTCTCAGAAGATTAAGATAGGTCATCTTCATCCATTGACGTTAGTGAGAAGAGAAATAGAAGATATATTTGAGAGATTAGGGTTTAAGGTAGTAGAGGGTACTGAAGTAGAAACAGAATATTATAATTTTGATGCATTAAATATTCCTAAAGATCATCCTGCTAGAGATATGTGGGATACGTTTTGGTTGAAAGGGAAAAAAGGATTACTTAGAACTCATACATCTCCAGCACAAGTACACTATATGGAAAAAAATAGTCCACCTTTGAGCATTATTGTTCCAGGTAGAGTATTTAGGTATGAAGCCACAGATGCTTCTCATGAGGTTAATTTTTATCAAGTAGAAGGATTAATGGTTGATGAGAATATTAATGCTGCTAATTTTAAGGCCATTATAGAAAAGTTTTTTGAAATGTTTTTCAACACGCCAGCTAAAATTAGATTAAGGCCTAGCTTTTTTCCATTTACAGAACCAAGTTTTGAAGTAGATTTGCAATGTTTTATTTGCAAAGGAAAGGGTTGTAGTACTTGTTCTAAGAGGGGATGGTTGGAAATGGGAGGTGCAGGCATGGTTCATCCTAATGTATTCAAATATGCAAAGTTGGATCATAAAAAATGGCAAGGATTCGCATTTGGTTTTGGATTAGACAGATTAGCCATGATGAAATACAAGATTGATGATATTAGATTACTTTATTCTAGCGACATTAGATTTTTAGAACAATTTTAATATGAAATTTTCCTATAACTTTTTACAATCATTTTTTGACAAAAAATTACCTAATCCAAATAAACTAGGTGATCTTTTGACTTTGCATATATTTGAAATTGAAACTATTAATAAAGTTAAAAATGATTATGTTTTAGATATTGATATTACTCCTAACAGGGCAGCTGACTGTTTGAGTCACTATGGTATAGCTAGAGAGATATCTGCAATTACAGGATTAAATTTAAAAGAGATAAAACTTAAGATTAAAGAACAGGATATAGGCAAATCTATTAATATAGAAGTTAAGGATCCTAGCGAATGTCCAAGATATACTTCTAGAATTATTATGGATGTTAAGGTAGGAGAGTCTCCTAAGTATATTAAAGATAGATTAATATCATGTGGATTAGAGCCTATAAATAATATTGTTGATGCTGCTAATTATGTGATGCTTGAGATGGGTCAACCAATGCATGTTTTTGATTTTGATAAAGTAGATCAAATAATAGTTAGAAAAGCCAATGGGGAAGTTATAGAAGGATTAGATGATAAAAAATATGAATTAGATTCTACTATTTTAGTTATAGCAGATTCTGAAAAGCCAATTGCTATTGCAGGTATAAAAGGAGGCAAGGATACAGGTGTTAGCAAAGGTACTACAACAGTATTATTGGAAGCAGCTAATTTTAATCCTTTATCGATTAGAAAAACTTCACGAAAATTAAATTTGAAAACAGATGCATCATTTAGATATGAACATGGATATGATCCTAATCTAACAGAGATATCAGTTAATAGATTGGCTGAGTTAATTGTTGAGGTGGCAGGTGGAAAAGTATCTAAATTAATAGATAAGTATCCTAAGAAGAGAACTCCATTAAAGATTAAATTCGATGAGAAACAGTTAGAAAAATTATTAGGAGTTAAGATCAAGAAACCTTTAGATATTTTGAAGTCATTAGGAATGAAAGTAGAAGGAAATATGATAACCGTTCCAACATCAAGACCAGATATTACATCGAATGTTGATTTAATAGAAGAGATAGGAAGAATCTATGGTTATTTTAACTTAGAGTCTAAGCTTCCTATGACATATTTACAACCAACGATTAGAGATGAGAAATTGGTTTGGGCAAGTAAGGTAAAAGATATTTTAAAGTTAGCTGGATTCACAGAAACATATAATTATTCTTTTGTTACTAAGGACGAAAAGGGGGTTGGATTAGAAAATTCATTCTCAGAAGATATGTATGGATTAAGGAAATCTTTATTAACTAATTTAATTAAGGTTGCTGAGAAGAATTCTAAATATGCAAAAGATATTTGTTTATTTGAGATTGGGAAAGTCTTTGGAAAAGAAAAATTAATGTTATCAGCAATAATTGTTGGTAAAGATAAATTCTTTGAATTAAAAGGGGTAATTGATTTAATCCTTAAAGGAATAGGGATTACTGATAATATCTATATTGATAAAGGTTATAAGCAGGCAGAAATTAAGATTGGTGGTTTATCGATTGGTATTGTTGGAGAGATGAAGAAGAATATCTATGCCTTTGAAATTGATTTTGAGAAATTGGTTAAATTGGCAAGTGATGAAAATGAATATCTTCCAATTTCTAAGTATCCAGCAGCGATTAGAGATCTTTCAATATTAGTTTCTTTAGATACCAGGGTATCAGATGTTATGAATGAGATTTATGAGCATAGTAAATTAATAATAGATGTAGATTTATTTGATATTTTTGAGAAAGAAGATGAAAAGAGTTTTGCTTTTCACATTAAATATCAATCAAATAGTAAAACGTTAGAATCATCAGAAATCGATTTGATTCAAAAAAATATAATTAATGGTTTAGAATCCCAAGGATTCATCGTAAGAAAATAAAATGCCGAAAAAAGAAGAATATACAGCAAAAGACATATTTGTATTAAAAGGGTTAGATCCAGTAAGGAAAAGACCAGCTATGTACATCGGTTCCACTGGAGCTGATGGTCTTCATCATTTAATTTGGGAATGTTTAGACAACTCTATTGATGAAGCAATGGGAGGATATGCCAATACTATAGAAGTTGCTTTATTGGCCGATAATAAAGTAAGAGTAACTGATAATGGAAGAGGAATACCTATTGATACTCATTCTGAGACTAAGAAATCTGCTCTAGAAACAGTTTTAACCACATTACATGCTGGAGGAAAATTTGAGAATAAAGCATACAAGGTATCTGGTGGTTTGCACGGAGTAGGAATTTCTGTTGTTAATGCATTATCTACTTTTTTATTAGTAGAGGTTAAAAGAAATGGATTTGTCCATTCTCAAGAATATTCTCAAGGAGCTCCTAAAACAAAATTAAAAAAAGGGGATAAATGTACTACAACAGGAACGAGTGTTACGTTTGTAGCTGATGATTCAATATTTAGTTCTACTGAATTTGATAAGAAAAAGATTGTAAATCATTTAAGAAGACAAGCATACCTTACTAAGGGAGTAAAAATTACTTTTATTGACGAGAGAAAAGGAAAATCTTCTTATACATTTTATTTTGAAGGGGGATTACAATCATATGCAAAATATTTAACTAAGGGTTCTGAGGAAATTCATGAGACAGTTTTTTATGTTAACAAGGAAAGAGATGGAATGATGATTGAAGCAGCATTTCAATATACTCAAGATCAAGAAACCTACGAAGAGAGTTTCGCTAATAATATTCATACTATGGAAGGAGGTAGTCATTTGACAGGATTTAGAAGTGCCTTAACTAGAGCATTAAACGACTACGCTAAAAAGAATGATTATCTTAAAAACGATGAAGAGAATTTGACTGGTAAGGATATGAGAGTGGGATTAAATGCTGTATTATCAGTTAAAATTAGCGAACCACAGTTTGAAGGACAAACAAAAACTAAACTAGGGAACCCCGAAGCTAAGACAGCCGTTGAAGGAGTAGTGAATGAAGCGATCGCAGAATATTTAGAAAGATTTCCCCAAGATGCAAGAATGATTATTCAGCATTGTTTATTAGCCGCTAAAGCACGCAAGGCTGCTAGTGCCGCTAGACAAACAGTATTGCGTAAAGGAGCTCTAGAAGGATTAAGTTTGCCAGGTAAGTTAGCTGATTGCTCTTGTAAGGATCCTGCACAATCTGAATTATTTATTGTGGAGGGACAATCTGCTGGGGGCTCTGGTAAAAGTGGAAGGAATAGAAGATTTCAAGCAATATTACCATTGCGTGGTAAAATTTTAAATGTAGAAAGAGCTAAATTAACTAAGATTTTAACTTCAGAAGAGGTTAAGAATTTAGTTATTGCTATGGGAACAGCCATTGCTCAAGATTTTGATATTTCTAGACTTAGATATCATAGGATTATTATTATGACTGATGCGGACGTTGATGGAGCACATATTAGAACATTATTGCTAACTTTATTCTTTAGGTATTTTAGACCAATCATTGAAGAAGGATATCTATATATTGCTCAACCACCTCTATTCAAAATAACAGCAGGGAAAAAGATGGAGTATGCATATACAGATGCTGATAAGGAAGAAATATTAGAGAATTTTAGACATGAAGAATATAAAAATATTAATCTTCAGAGGTATAAGGGTCTGGGAGAAATGAATGCTGATCAATTATGGGATACAACAATGAACCCAGAGAATAGAACTCTTTTACAAGTTAAAGTAGATGATGCCAAAGAAGCAGATAGAATATTTGATGTTCTTATGGGTAAGGAAGTTCCTGCTAGGAAAAAATTTATTCAAACACACGCTAAAAATGTAAAGAACCTTGACATATAGTCTTTGTAAAGGTTAATATGGGCCCATAGCCCTAACGGGCGTTTTAAAAACATGATGCATAAATTAACAAGTTATCTAAAACAGGTTAAAACAGAAGCCAAAAAAGTTAATTGGCCAACAAGGCAGGAGACTATTAAGTATTCATTACTTGTAGTTGGAATTTCATTTGTTGTAGCAATTATTCTTGGTGGTCTTGATTTGTTATTCAAACAAGCAGTAATGTTCCTTATTCATGCCTAAACAACAGATTCCAGAGACTAAACAATGGTATGTGTTACACACATATTCAGGGTATGAAGACTCAGTAGCTAAAAATCTTAGACACAGAGTTGAGTCTTTAGGAATGGAAGATAGAATATTTAATGTATTAGTACCAAAAGAGAAGAAAGTTAAAATCAAGGGTGGGAAAAAACAAACCGTCGAAGAAAAGATTTATCCAGGATATGTGTTGGTAGAAATGGTTGTGACAGATGATTCTTGGTATGTGGTAAGAAATACTCCTAATGTAACGGGTTTTGTTGGAGCAGGAACAACTCCAGTGCCAGTATCATTGGAAGAATTAGAAAATATGCACAAAAGAACTGATGCAGAAGCTCCACAGCATACACTTGGAGTTAATGAAGGTGACATCGTAAAGATTTCTGATGGTCCATTTAAGGATTATGAAGGCAAGGTATCTTTAGTAGATGCAGATCAAGGAAAAATCCATGTTATGGTAAATCTTTTTGGAAGGGATACACCAGTAGAATTAGATTCATTACAAATTAAAAAAATATGAGTAAAAAAATTATACAAGTAGTTAAGATGCAAATTGTAGCAGGACAAGCAAGCCCGGCTCCTCCTATCGGACCAGCGCTAGCTACTCATGGGTTAAATATTTCAGAATTTTGTCAGAAATTTAATGACCAAACAAAAGAATTAGGTGGTGCGAAAGTTCCAGTAGAGGTTACTGTTTATGATGACAGGTCATATGATTTTAAAATCAAACAGCCATTAGCCTCAGGAATGATTAAAAAGATTCTTGGTATTGCTAAAGGATCAGGTACTCCAAATAGAAAGAAAGTAGGCAAGATGACGCAATCTCAGTTAGAAGAAGTTGCTCAAGCTAAAATGGAAGATCTTAATGCAAATGATTTAGAGGCAGCTAAGAAAATCATTGCAGGCACTGCAAAATCAATGGGAGTGGAGATAGAAGAGTAATGACACAATTTGACGAACAATATAAAGATGCCGTTCGTGAGATAATGAATAATGGCATTGAAATCTATAGTGAAAGGCAAAATTGTTATACTAAAGCGATTCCAGGAATCGTTTTTAGTTTAGACAAAGGTTTTCCATTGCTAACATTACGCAAAATACCTATTAAATTATTCGTAGCAGAACAAATATGGTTTTTGATGGGAGAGCAAGATCCAAAAGTGTTTTTAAATAAATTTACTCATATCTGGGATGATTTTACAGAAGAAGATGGTACTGTTCCTGGTGCTTATGGATATCGATGGAGAAAGCATTTCGGTAAAGATCAAATTAAAAATGTTATAGATCTATTAAGTGAGGATCCAAGCTCAAGACATGGGGTGGTGGTTGCTTGGGATCCTTCAGGAGATATTCAAACATTAGGAGAGAAAAAGAAGAATGTTCCTTGCCCATATACTTTTACAGTAAATATAATGGGTAATATGTTACATTTACATTTAGTTATAAGATCAAACGATATGATCCTTGGTTGTCCTCATGATGTGGCTGGATTTGGATTATTGCAAAGATTTTTAGCTGCAAAGTTAGGAGTAAAAGTTGGTAAACTAACATGTTCTATCAGTAATGCTCATATATATGATAATCATTTTGATGCTGCTTATGAATTGTTAGATCGTGCTAATGATCATAAAGAGATAGAGTTATATCATAAACCTGATTGGTTTGATAGAGCTGAAAAAGGAGATGAAAAGCTAGCTCAAGAAATTATTAACACATTGACTAGTCAGTATAATCCGTCAGACTCAATTAGGAATCTAAAAATAGTTTTATGAAAATAATATTAATGATGGCTATAACTTTAGATGGGAAGATAGGAAAAACAAGTGATCATTTATCTAATTGGACTTCTAGAGAAGACAAGCAACAGTTTATTGAGATAACAAAAAAAGTAGGTGTTATTATAATGGGAAAGAATACATTTGATACTTTTAAGAAACCATTAAGAGATAGGCTGAATGTGGTATTTACTGATCAAGAGGATCTTTTGGTTATAGATGATGTCATGTGGGTATCAGGAGAAATAGAATCTGTATTGGAAGAATTGGAGAGTAAAGGATACAAAGAAGCTATTTTGGGAGGAGGTAGTTATTTAAATACATTATTCTTAAAGAGAGGATTAGTGGATGAAATGATAGTAACTATTGAACCCAAGATATTTGGAACAGGATTATCTTTATTTAAAGAAGAATTTGATTTGAATTTAGAATTATTAGATATTAAGAAACTAAATAATAATACAATTAATTTACATTATAAGGTTATATGACATTATCAAAAAAAGAAATAATAGACTTTATTAAAAAAGATAAGATGAGTTTTGAACCTATTGTAGACACATTTCAGGTTCAACCAAACTCTTTAGATTTAAGATTGGGATGGAATTTCTATATTCCAAAGAACTGGACATATGAGAAGGAAGGGAGATTAGCTAAAAATGTTGATTATTTAGATTTTGATAACAGTAAGAATAACTTTGATTTAATTAAGCTTAAACCAGGTCAATATTTCGAAATATTGCCTAAAGAGTTTGTAATTGCTTCCACATTAGAAAAAGTTAATTTTAAAGATGATGATTTGATGGCCATTCTATATGCTAGAAGTTCATTCATTAGGAGAGGATTATTAGTCGAAAGTGGAGTGATTGATATTAAATATTCTGGTAATTTAGCTTTGCCTATTATAAATAACACTAACAATCAAGTCATTAGACTTTATCCAGGAGAAAGAGTATGTCAGTTAGTCTTTCATACTACTAGCTCAGGACTAACAGATGATGAAGCTCAGAAGCATGGAGTTATCGGAGCTAAATATGAACAATCAGCTCCATATTCCTTAGAAGCTAAAAGTGATAGTAATGAAGAGGTAGAATTAATTAGAAGTGGTAAATTAGAAGATTTAAAAAATAATTATGGAATATCCTTATCTTCCTAAGGGAAGAACAATACAATATGTTCCAAAAGATAATCCTTTTATGCAAGAGGCTTATAAGATAAGTATTGCTAGTGGATGTAAATTTCAACCAACGGGAGCAAATATTGTTAAGAATGGGAGAGTTATATCTTTAGGGACAAATGCGGGGGAATTGCAGGATGTTTGTCCAAGAGTAGAAGCTAAAAGTCCTACGGGGACGGATTATCACCTTTGTAAGGATATTTGTAAGCAGGTGAGTCATGCTGAAGTGGCTGCTATCAATAATACAAAAGAAGATCTAAACGGAGCAGATATTTATTTATATGGGCATTGGTGGATTTGTGAGAATTGTTGGGATGCAATTATTAGGGCAGGAATTAAAAATGTCTTCTTACAAGACAAATCCTGGGAAGAGTTTAAATTTACTAAATAGGGAATTGTTTACAGAGATCGAGAACCTCTTGTTTAATATCAAGAGGATTTTCTTTTTTAATTAAGATTCTGTGAAGCATTTCTGCGATAATTTCCATTTCTTTTTCTGTCATATTTCTTGTTGTAACAGCAGGGGTACCTAATCTTAAACCAGAGGGATAGAAACAAGATTTATCATTGGGAATAGTATTTCTATTGGCTAGGATATTTGCTTGTTCTAATAGGTCTTGGGCTTTTGTAGCATCTATAGTATCAGTCAAGTTAATCAATATCAAATGATTATCAGTGCCTTTAGTCACTAGATTAAATCCTTTGTTCATTAAATGGTTCGCTAATACTTTAGCATTTTTTACTATATTTTCTTGATATATTTTAAAATCAGGTTGCATTGCTTCGTCAAAAGCGATAGCTTTCGCGGCTATGGTGTTTTGGTGAGGTCCTCCTTGCATACCAGGGAATACAGCTCTATTAATTTTTAAATCTTTTTTAAAATAAATTACAGCAGATCTTGGACCTCGCAATGTTTTATGAGTAGTAGTGGTTACAATATCAGCATATGGAAAGGGGGATGGATGCTGATCAGCAGAGATTAGACCTGCAATATGGGAAATGTCAGCTAATAGATATGAATCATTTTCTTTTGCTATTTTTGAAAATTTTTCAAAATCAATTATTCTAGAATAAGCAGTTGCTCCGCATACAATTAATTTAGGTTTTATTTTATTGGCTATTTTTGCTATTTCTTTGTAATTTAAAAATCCGTTATCATCCACATTATAGTGATGTATTTCATATATTTTTGATGAAATATTAACCTTATGACCATGACTAAGATGTCCTCCGCTAGTTAAGCTCATTGATAAAATTTTATCATTTGGTTCTAATAATCCAAAATATACTGCTAGATTAGCAGGAGTCCCAGAGAGAGTTTGAACATTAACATCCCAAGAGTCATTTAATTTAAATAATTGTTTGGCTTTAGTTTTGCAGAGATCTTCTAGAATATCTACATTCTTATTTCCAGGATAATATCTTTTGTTAACTTCACCTTCTGAATATCTATTTATGAAAACAGACCCACAGGCATCTAAAACATTTTGAGAAGCGTAGTTCTCAGAAGGAATTAAGTCAATGGTTTCTTGTTGGTATTTCTCCTCCTCTTTTATGAGATTAAATATTCTATCCATATGCTCATTTTAGATTAAAATTTAGTCTTGGTCAAAATATGATTATATGTTAATCTCAAGTTATGAGTCCTACAAAAGGGAAACTAATTGCTTTAGAAGGAATTGATGGTTCTGGAAAGGCGACTCAGGCTAGATTATTGCTTGATAAGCTAATATTACAGGATATTTCTGCTACTAAAATTGATTTCCCTCAACATGGAGAAGCATCATCAGCACTTGTAGATATGTATCTAACTGGTAAATTTGGAACAGCTAATTCAGTAGATCCTAAAGCTGCTTCTATCTTTTTTGCATGTGATAGATATAGTGCATCTTTTGGAATGAGAGAAAATTTAGAAAAGGGAGTTTGGGTTATAAGTGATAGATACGTTGGTTCTAACATTGGTCATCAAGGAGGTAAATTTAGATCTAAAAAACAGAGGAAAGAATTTATTAAATGGATATTTGAATTAGAGTATGGAACGTTTAGTTTGCCAAATGCAGATTTTAATTTTTATTTAAAAACACCAGCCAAAGCTTCTGGACAAAGAACTCTTCATTTGACTGACGAAGAGAAGATAGCACGCAAGAAGGCATATCTAGGAGATACAAAGCAAGATATTCATGAGTCAGATTTAAAACATTTGGAAAATGCTCGAGAAGCATATATTGATGCTGTAGAACTTTTTCCTAAGGAATTTACTATTATTGAGTGTATGAGTGGAGATCAGATGTTAAGTCCAGAAGAAATTCATGATAAAATATGGCAACATATTAAAAATAAGTTTAATTTATGAAATATAGAGCAACAATTGGACTAGAAGTACATGTAGAGCTAAAGACTAACTCTAAAATGTTTTGTTCTTGTAAGAATGATTCAGAAGAAACAAAACCTAATGTGAATGTGTGTCCTGTTTGTATGGGGCATCCAGGAACATTACCAACAATGAATGAGGATGCTATAAGAAGAGTAATCAAAGTTGGTTTAGCCATGGGTTGTGAAATTAATAAATCAACTTATTTTGAAAGAAAGAATTATTTCTATCCAGACTTACCTAAAGGATATCAGATTTCTCAATATGCCTATCCACTATGTAAAGATGGTCATTCATATATTAATGGAGCAAAGATTATAGTAGAGAGGATTCATCTAGAAGAGGACACTGCTCGGTTAGTTCATGATGGAAAGGATACATTGGTTGATTTTAATAGAGCAGGTGTTCCTTTGATGGAATTAGTTACAGATCCTGATTTTGATAATGCAGAGGATGCTCAAAAGTTTGCTCAAGAATTACAACTTATTTTAAGATATTTAGATGTTTCTAATGCTGATATGGAGAGAGGACAAATGAGAGTTGAAGCTAATATATCTATAAGTGCAACTAGGAAGCTAGGCACTAAGGTAGAAATTAAAAATCTAAATTCTTTTAAGGTAGTCGGAAAAGCGATAGATTATGAAATTAAAAGACAAACAGAGGTTTTAGATAGTGGAGGAGAAGTAATTCAAGCAACTCGTGGTTGGGATGATAAAAAACAAGTAACAGTGCCACAAAGAACAAAAGAAGAAGCTCATGATTATAGATATTTCCCAGAACCTGATTTACCACCTTTAGAGTTAGATGATAAATTAATAGATGAAATTAGATTAGAAGTAACTGAATTACCAGATCAAAAGAGGGTCAGATTTAGAGACCAATTTAAGATTAAAGATGAAGACATAGAAACCTTTGTATTAAATAGAGATTTAAGTGAGTTTTATGAAAAGGTGTTGTCTGAATTTAAAGAATGGAGTGGTAAAGATGATTTAGGTCAAGTTACCGCTAACTATATTACTTCTGATTTACTGGGATTAATGAAAGGGCAAACATTTTCTGAAGATGAATTAAAAATCAGTCCAGAGAATTTTGCTGAATTTATTAATTTAGTACATAGCAAGGAAATTAATTCAAAGATAGCAAAAATAGTATTATTAGAAATGTTTAAGACTGGTAAAGACCCGAGTGATATTATTAAGGATGAAGGGTTGTCTAAAATGGATGATTCAAATGAATTAGAAGAGGTTGTACAAAAGGTTATTGATGGTAATAGTAAAGCAATAGATGACTATAAAAAAGGGAAGGGGAATGCATTACAATTTTTGATTGGGCAAGTGATGGCACAAACTAAAGGAAGGGCTAATCCGGAAGTTTTAGAAAAGCTCTTTACAAAACTAATAAAGTAGTGTATAATACAGATACTAAAGTTTTGATATCTGACTTCGATGGGACATTAGCAAGAGTTTCTCCTAATTCTAAAATGTCAGATATTGTAGATAGGTTTCCACATTTTGTTTATTACATAATGATGATAATACTAGGATTAGGATATCCATTCAGATTGTCGAATAAAAAAGTATTATCATTTGTTAAGAATCACAAAGGGAAAGTAATAATTCATAGTTCTGTAAAAGATATATTACCAAGTAGAATAGCAATAAAGGTTTGGTTATTGATTCATAGAGTTCGTTATGACAAACTTATACTTAGGAAACACGGAGAGAGCAAAGAACATTTTAAATATATTAATATAGTTAATGAACGTGGTAGCTTCGTTCTTGAAAATGAGCCTAAAACTATTTCCTATATCGAAGGGAGATTGGGGAGTATGAAGGTTCATTTTCAAGAACGAGGATGTCAAGTTCTCGAAAATCCACAAACAAAGGAGTACATGTAAGAATCGGGTGTAGAGGGGATTAATAGTTACTATTCTAAGGAGTTAAAAGCATGTCTAAATGTGGAAGATTAGTTGATTGCTCGTGTCAGCCAGATGAGTCAGATCGTGTAGAAGCTCTCGCTAATATCGCGAGAACGCAAAATTCTTATACGCGGATGACGCGTAAAGAACTTGATGATTTCACTCCTAATCAAGGGATTGGTGTAGAAATTACTCGAGCTGATTGATAGCAATCATTATACGTGGGGAGAGATTGATTTTTCCCCGCGTATGTATTTTTTTACAAGCTCAAAAGCTTGTTTTTTATTTTCAATCCAATGAATGGTATTATCTCTTTTAAACCAAGTCATTTGACGCTTAGAATAGTTTATACTCTCTATTTCTAATTGTTCTATCATCTCTTGGTAGGATATTTTATTTTGTAAATAACGAGATATATATCTAGATTCTAGTCCAAGCTCTTCTAATCTTTTGTATGATAGTCTTAGTGATTTAACTTCATCTATCATTCCTTGATCTAGTCTTTGTAATAGACGATTATGTATTCTTTGATCTAAGTCATCTCTTGTAATCCCTATTTGAAGAATATCGTATTCTTTATTGTTTTCTATTTTAGGAACTGGTTGATTAGTTTTTTTAACTATTTCTATGGCTCTTATAAGTCTACGTCTATTATGTTTATCTATATTTTTAGATCTCTCAATGTCTAGTTTTTGTAATCGACTAAATAATTCTTCAGTAGATAGTTTTTCTAATTTGTTTCTTAATTTCCAGTCTGGTTTTACTTTGGGGATGGAATTACCTTTAGTTATGGAATCAATATAAAAACCAGTACCTCCGCATATAATAGGGAGTTTATTTTTCTTTAGTATTTTCTTAATAGCTTTTGTAGCTTTTTTGTTATATTGAGCTACAGAAAATCTTTTCTTGGGATTAGCAATATTTAAACAATAGTGTTTAATTCCTTTCATTTCAGGTTTTGTTATTTTCCCTGTACAAAGATTCATCTTCTTATAAACCTGTCTAGAGTCAGCAGAAACAATTTCTCCGTTAAATTCTAAGGCAAGCTCTACAGCTAGATCTGATTTTCCACTTGAGGTTGGACCAAGTATTGCCAGGAGTTTTGGTTTCATATATTTCCAAACATTCTAAATGATTCAACTTTATTAATTTTAACTTTAATGAATTGACCAATTAAGTCTTTATTAGATTTAATCATGATAGTTTGATAATGTTTGGTTTTTCCAATAAACCAATCTTTCTTTTTGTGAGTAATTAAACACTCAACTTCCTTATTTAAAAATTTCTTATTAAACTTAAGAGCAGTTTTTCTTATAATCTTATCTATTTGTTTAGTTCTTTGTTTTTTTTCTGGATTAGAAATATCATCCTTAAGTTCGAAAGCTTTAGTATGTGGGCGAGGGGAGTATCTAGAAATATAGGCCATAGAGAACTTAACTGATTTAGCTAGTTTCTTTGTATTTTTAAACTGTTTTTTAGTTTCTCCTGGAAATCCCACGATAATATCTGTGGATAAGAATAAATCCTCGTTTCTATATTTTTTGAATGCCTTCCTAATTTGTTTAACTAAATTTATATATTTTTTACTTGTATATGGCCTGTTCATCATTTTAAGAATAGTGTCATCACCAGATTGAACAGGCAAGTTGAAGTAAGGAGTTATTTTTTTAGATTTAGCAAATGTTTCTATCATTTCTAAGCTTAGGTCTTTGGGATGAGAGGAAGTGAATCTTACCCAAAAATTACCTTCAATTTTATCAATTGCAGATATTAATTTAGAAAAGCTAGGTTTATACGAATTTACATTTTGTCCTAAAAGCCATATTTCTTTTGTTCCTCTTTTAATGAGCCGTTCTATTTCACAGAGAATATCTTCTATTGGTCTAGATATTTCTCTATCTCTAACATATGGAACAACACAATAGGAACAAAAGTTATTACACCCTGTCATAATAGGCACGAGGGCGCTTATTTTTGACCCATAAAGAGGCGTTAGGTCGAGATAGTGAGAGATATCCAAAGATTTATTAATATTGAATCCTAGTCTATTTAGGACGTCATCTAAATCTTTTAATTTATCAATTCTCATGAAGTA
>Ga0307928_10001595_pt1 | contig 17246 bp, 19 predicted proteins | sample AceLakmetagen232_FD_201815 | JGI IMG/M metagenome (GOLD analysis project Ga0307928, IMG submission 201815) | Saline water microbial communities from Ace Lake, Antarctica - #232 | ecosystem: Environmental > Aquatic > Non-marine Saline and Alkaline > Saline | place: Antarctica: Ace Lake... | reverse complement strand
GCTATACATCTCTGGAGATGCTGAAAGTTTTAACATCCACATCAACAACTCAAGAAATAAAATACCATTACTTGGTGTTGCTTCTTTATCAAGTCCAAAGATCCCAACCATGCAACTGGCCAACAAGATTGAAATAAACAAAGAATTGTTTAAACAAATTTTGGGCCGTTGTAGTGATGTGTCTGATTTTGTAGCAATCAACATTAACGAAAATGGGTTTCGTATAATCGCACAAGGTGATGGTCGTGTGGCCGATTCAAAGATTTATAAAACATCTTTGGTATACTATGAATTCTCTACTGAATCTTTGAGTTTTTATTCCCTGAGTTATTTGTATGGATTAGTCAGGAACTTGAAATTCAAATCGTTGACTTTGTATAACTCAAATGATTACCCGATAAAAATAGAATTTGATAAACCATATATGTCCGGGATGGTATTGCTTGCTCCAAGGGTCGAATCAGATGGTTCATCAGTTTCGATTCCAGAAGATGATCCGGCAGATTACTCAGACTCTAACAACATGAACAATGACGACCTGTGGTAATTATGGTAGAATATTTTTGTAGGCGATGCGGGAAGAGATGCTCTAAGAATCCTCAATTTGTTGGTGACTATGTTTATGGGCAAGTTTGTGCCACAAAGATTGTAAAAATTCAAAATAATTTAAATTTGGATGATGAAAGAATATGGTAGTCAAGATCGAAAAAGGAAAATACAAAAGACTATTACAAGTTTATAACATGGATACATATCCAAGAACTGTTGGGTTTCCAAATCAATTCTTTGTAAATAATTATGATGATTTTTGGAAGTTCTTTGATTTCACCCGGGGAAATGGTGTGTGCTTTACATCATCAAACTCTTATCCTAAAAGTGTTCAACGTCACAGGAAAAAAATTCCTATTATAATATCTGTCAATAATATTTTTTCTGACTTTGACAGCGTTAATAAACCAGAGAATGCACTCAGAGATAATAGACGAATGGTTAATTTTATGATCGATGAGGAACTTGCCGATATTAGTGGTTACTCAGGATCGAAAGGCTGTTGTAATTATATTCCATTGAAGCCTTTAAAATTCAAATATCACACTAATGGGGAGTCCGCAAGATCGCTTAAAAGATTAGTCTGGGGGGTTCATCTTTGGTTTGAAAAGAAATTTAAAATGACCACGATGGACAAAGTTGTGATGAAAGATCCGAAACGGTTATGCCGTATGTATTATTCACCTCATTGTAATATGCAAGGTGAATTAAATGGTCGACATTGCTACCCGTTCACAACTGAACAAGCATTGGATTGGAACATCACTGATATTGTAGATTATAGTTATGATCCAAAGTTCCACATACCAATAACAGAAGGAAAAAGATTAACAATCTTTGAACTTGCCGACCATTTATCAATCGATTTTGAAGAGATCGAAAGCGAAAATAGATTTAGTGATATTGAAAAGGGAGATATCAAAGATTTACCTGATGAGGATACATATATGATCCTTGCAATGTTAGAAAAATTAAAACCTTGTATCGTTAATGCCCTCAAAGGAATTAATCCAGATCATCCAATTAGGTTCGCGCTCGCTTGTTTTATGAAGCGTATGAATATTCCAATCGACAAAGCGGAACGGCACTATGTTAACATTGCTAACCATTTTAATTATGTAGATGCCCACAATGATGATGAGCGTTGGATTCAATTTGAAAATATTTATAATCCTTCAAACAATTATAACTCAGAACCCTCATGCAATAATTTAATCCGGGACAAGTATTGCATTGGAGAAAGTTGCGAAAGATTCCATAAAGAATGGAAAGGATATGAATCAAGGAGTTTACAGAAATGACCACAGTTTTTTATCTGGTTTCAAATGATGGAACGAATGTCACTTTATCGGTCAAAGAAGATGACACGGAAGTTAAAATGAAATTGAAAGTTCGAGAGGCTGAAAAGTTCGCAAAGGTGTTGAAAGCAGAAGCGCGAGCAATGAGGAGATTAAAGAGGTGATTATATGGAATCTATATACATTGTAACTGAAGGAAACTATAGCGATTATAGGATTGTTGGTGTGTTTGACAATGAAAAATTAGTAGACAGATTCGTGAATAAATTTGGTGGTGACATTGAAGAATTTCCTATTAATCCAGGCATTGAAGAAATGAACAAAGGGTTGTCAATTTATCGCGTTGTAATGACAAGGGATGGTAACACACCACACATTAATAACACTGACTATGCTCAACAATTGATGTGCCGTCATGGTGTAAATCTTGTTATGGATTGTTGGGCAAAGAATGAAAAGCATGCTATAAAAATCGTAAACGAAAAACGATCCGAATTAATAGCATCCGGAGATTGGGAGCCACCAGAACCAAAAGTAATCGATGAAGGCGTTCCAGAGATATCTCAAGAAGAAATAAATAAAAAATTGCATACGGCATTGAAATCCATAATTGAAAAATCTGAAGAGGTGATTGAATGATAAAATCAAAAGGAACGGCGTATATGTTATGGTGTATAAGTCTGTGTGGGTTTTGTGGAATGCATAGATTCTATTTAGAAAAATATGGAACTGGTGTATTGTGGGTACTAACCTTTGGTGTATTTGGATTTGGAACATTGATAGACCTATTCACATTAGGAACTCAAGTTGATGTTTATAATGGCCAGCAAGAAATGAAAGAGATTAAAAAAATAACTCTTGCTAACATTTCGAATGACGAGAAAAAGTTAAAATAGTATGGGTGTTATAACTTAGTATTAACATATAGAAAAATTTATGAAAACATAAAGAATATATACCATTGTATACCTTATATCTACATAAACATTTATTTATGGTGATGATATGAAGTCTTTAGAAATGGTAGAACTAAACGGAACTTACTGCGTCGAAGAATCTACAGAGATTATCAAACTAACAAGAACGAAACAACCAACGTGGTATAAAAAGAAAAAGGATGGAACTGTCGTGCCATTAGAAAAAATACATAAGAGATCATACAAAGATATTATAATCGGAATGTTCGAAAACGACCTTGAGCGTAAGGAACTCTCTGTAGTTGAGGAAAAGATACTCGATGGTAAACATGAGTCTCCAAGAATTAGATTAATAATAAAAAAGTATGGGGAAAAACAAACATCTATAATATTGAGCCAGAAACAAGCAGAAGAAATTACAACCGCAATACATGAAAACTTTAGTTACGACGTTGAATTTTCTGACGAGTCTCCAGTTTTAGAATTGAACAACGAAACAAAGATATTGATTGCTTTGTTGAACAGTTCAGACTTTCAAATCACTGTTGCCAACCTTGAAAAATTCAATGTCGGACCTGTCTCGTTTAACGTTGCTGTAAAGTCATTGATTAAAAAAGGTGTTATGCAAAAGTGCGGACGAATTGGTCGTCGGTATATCTACACCGCAACGTGCCCCAAAGATGAACTCAGAAAATTATTTGGAGTTGAGTGATTAAATGAGTATTTGGGTTGTGTATTCAGAAGTAAATAGCGAACCTCAATTTCACGGTTATGTAGTTGGTAACAGAAAGGCACTTGACTGGGTAACATACGAAATTGAGAGTTACGGTGGAAACTGGGAACTCGATATAGAGAATGATAAAATAACCGCATACAACGGAGATTTCGTATATCGAATAGCAGTAAAATTGTTGAAGGTCATTGTATGAAACTACAAACCCTACTCGGAATGGAGAAGCGACTCAGAGCGAGACTGGAATATGGTTCACTTGGTGAACTCATTGATACAGTTAGAAATATTATCATAGATGATCCATTCGAGTTAGATGTTAATGATGAAGACCTGAAGACACAGGCAGGGGTTCTAAGCGCATTTCTCAAGCGAATAGGGTTAGAGTATGTCAACCGTCATCCGCTCGTTGATCACCGTGAATTGGATGCCATAGTTGAATCATCTAAAAACTTTGGATTTAAGATCGTTGAATTGAAATTAGGTGATGGCGATTACGAGAGCGAGCCGAGACTTGCCAAAACAATTAACATAGAGCGAAAGGCAAAAGATTTTATTCCATCTCTCTTCAAAGATCGGCACATTTATGAACAACTGAAAGCAATGGACGACAATGACAGCAACACGGCAAACTTCCTTGTTGTTACGAAATCTTGGGATGAAATCAAACTTGATATGATGAATAGAGAACACCCAATTCCAGAAAGTGTATTGATAGGTTATGTGGCTGAATTATGTTTAATTGGCTACCCCCCATTGTTTATAAATGATAATGAGGATTTCTTATCTATAGTTGAGAAAATCTTTGAGAATTATTACAACGACCCAGCCAGAATTAAAAGAGTAAACAAAGCCATAAAGATGAGATCAAAAAACATCATTGAATTTCCTGGTGTGTCTGACACTTTAGGAGAAAGATTGCTTGAAAAGTTTGGCTCTATTAAAGGTGTGTGTAATGCTTCCGAAGATGAACTAAAACAAGTCCACGGAATTGGAAACAAATTAGCAAAAAATATATTTGAGGTTGTGAATGGATGACATTCGGTGTAGAAGATGACAATATAATAATTCATAGTGTAAATGTTCGTTCTCATATAGCACACATAGAGGATGATAACGAGCGCAAGATTTTATTAAAGTTGTTGAACGGTCTTTATTGGTCTTCGGATATTATGGATGGAAGAGGATTCGTTCATGGGATTTCTCAATTATATTGTAGACAAAAAAGATCAACTACATTCCTTGATTCATTTGGAAATGAAATTTTCGATTGTGATATATTGGAAGTGAGCCAAGCCAAAAATCTTAATTTTGTATTTTGGAAAAAAGATTGGAGAATGTGGTTGAGTAGATCACTCGAAGAAAATTATTATATGGGTGGTGGAATGTTGAGTGGTAATATCCACCCCGGTATGAGAATAAAAGTTATTGGAAATCTTTATGATCCAGAATTCCGAGAAGTTGTAGTAAAGGCTTGGAAGCATTATTTTAAACCTGAATCTCATTGGAGACCTGAAGGTAGTTATAAGGTGATTGAATGAATTGGAATGAGAAATATCGACCTAATAATCTCGATGAGGTCAAAGGTCATGCGCATGACATTGCAATCATGAAAGCAATTGTTAAAGAGATACATGAGGGAGTGGATGATTCGGCTTGTCCAAACATTTACATTGATGGACCTCCTGGCACTGGCAAAACTGCCACGATTAGAGCATTTTTAAAAACTGCATTTGGTCCAGATTATAAAACAAATTATAAAGAATTTAATGCAAGTGAAACTAAGGTAGATAAAATAAGAAATGATGTTATGGACCTTGCAAAGAAACCACCACTTGGATCATACACAGCACCAGATGGAAATGTGTATGATATACCTTTCAATCTTATTTTTCTGGACGAGGTTGATGCCTTGTCCCCAAAATCTCAAGCGATCTTGCGACGAGTTATGGAAGAGCATGCCCACATAACAAAGTTTGTGTTGTCATGCAATTTTGGACATAAGGTAATCGATGCATTAAAAAGCCGGTGTGCAATATTTCATTTCGGTAGATTGAGTCCTGATGATATCGCAGAAGTTTTAAACCGCGTTATCAAAGGAGAGAATATCGATATTGATCCAGAAGCATTAGATTTGTTATGTAAATCTTCCAAAGGCGATGCCAGAAAGGCTCAGAATATTTTGTATAAGGCTCATCTTCTCGGACCTATAACCGAGAATGAAATTAAACAGTGTTCTGGAATCTTACTTGAGAATTTCAATACAAGGATTTTACAGATCGCAATAACTTCAAAGAACAAAGATGACAAAGATTATTCAAAAGATTTCAAGATGTTGGAAAATAATATCGACAAATTATATTATGATCAAGGATTTTCAGCGACTCAAATAGTAATGAACATCTTTGACAGTGTTATCGATGATGAAAAAATGCCTATTGGACTCAAAAGAAAATTATTTGAGTCGATAGGAGAATGCCTTAGAGATTGCTCATTGGTCGAGAGTGATTTATATGCACTCAAAATGTGGTTGAGAGGATTGAAATAATGCCAAAAGATAAATCAGACCGTGAAGTGGTACGAGTTACAAAGATTGATTACTATCCAAATCAAAAAGATAAAGAAGCATATAGAAAAGAATTGCTCCTTATCATTTGGGGAATCAATGATCGTGGGAGACGAGTAGAAATATTAATTAAAGGATGTGAACCACGATTCTGGACTCCAGAAAATCCTGGTGACACATTCATTCCAGCAGAGGTCAAAAGATACATAACAAAAATTACAAGAGAAGGTCATTCCTTTGTGACCGATGAACCATTGTATTGTATCTATGTCAAGTATCCTTTCGGTACGATCTTCCATAAACTCAGGGATTGTTTTGATGTTACATATCAGGCAGATGTAAAGTTCAACGAAGCGGTCAGGTCCTTCTATGGAATACAAGCATACATATCAATCCCAAGAAACAGATACAACATTCACATCTCTGAAGTGACCCCGATTGAAACACCAGAAGAGCATATACCAACGAATGATTATATCCTTGATATAGAAACAAGCGACGCGGATGGGTTTGCAGGAGCAGAGCACCCAACCGCTCCAATTAGAAACCTCACATTGTTACATGTTCAGAGTGGGGCAATCTATCAAGCAATTGCGACAACTGCCAACCCTGGTAACATAAATTTCCTTTTGCGAGATTGGCAATTTATAAATTCTGTTGTCGATAAAAAAGAAGGAGTCAAAGTTGAACCATTACCAGCAGATACAAAGATTCAAGTTCATCTTAGTGATGATTCTGACGCAGAAGAAAACGAGCGTGGATTATTTGTGTGGTTGGAAGAAGCGGTACAGAAATTAGGCATAACTACAATATGCCAATTCACTGATTATGACACATCATATATTATTGAGCGAGCGAAAAAATGTAATTCGAAAATCGGATCTTGGAATTATAAAAATGATGGCGATAGAAAATATTATCCGAGGCACATTTTTAAATCCACAAACGTCATTGATCTTGAAAAAGTTTATCAAAAATTTATATTCAAGTCTGCACCTGCCTCTGGTAGAACTGCATTGAATTGGATGGGTATGGAAGAACTTGATTATGGAAAAGTCATTCGTCCAGCAATTGATGAAATGTTTTATAACAGTCCAGACATGCTCGCAATTTATAATATTTGGGATTGTGTTTTGCCTGATCGCGTAATGAAAAAGTGTGGAGAATTAGTTGAAAAATACCAAGCACTTTGTAACTTTTTTGGATGTGGGCTTGACAATTGGAATATGCCACAAAATTGTTGGGAACAACTTCTCATGCATAGACTTGAAAATAAAAAGTTATTATATTCTGTCAAGAATGTCCCAAGAGATTCTGGTATGGAGGCTGGCGGGTTCGTTAGTGATAAAGCCCCATCAGGAATCTTTGAGAATATGATTGAACTTGATAATTCTGGAGAATATAATGCGGTTGTTTTGACTGGCAATATGGGATATAAAACTCTTGTTAAAGACAAGACCGAAGTTGGAGACAGACCTGTATCAAAATTTCCATCCGGCCGTTGGTATTATCTTGATAAGCCAGGTTTGATACCGTCGATATTAAAAGAGATGATTGAAAAAATTGACGAGTATAAAAGAGAAATTAAAAAAGTCAAAGCGGACCTAAAAATATTATATGATTCAAAGGCTCCAAAGATCGAGACAGAGATACTGGAAGCGAGGCTGGACATACTTGATCAATTGAAGTATATCTATAAATCTGGATCGTTGTCTGCTACAGGCATACAAGGAACAGGTGGGAGCCGTCGGCCATTTAGACTCGCACACGGTGGCATTGGATCAGATGTTACAGAGTGTGGTCGTGATCACATACATTGGAATAATGAATTTATTGTTGATCACACATTATTTTGGAAACGTATGTATGTAGCTGATGAATTCCCTGTCGAATTTTATATGATATTGTTAAATGATGAAAAAACAAAAGACCCAGCTAGTAATTGTGGCGAATTTGGTTGTAACTCACTAAAGTTGGTTGTTATTTACAATGATACAGATTCTTGTAAGTGCAAAATAGAAGGCAAAATACCAGAATTTAAAACTGACGAAGAGATGAATAAATTCTTAAATTCTGTAGGTAATATTTACTCAAGAGCGTTAAATCGATCTTTTGATGAATTTGCAATACAAGAACTAGGTCCCCACGTTACAAATCATTATTTCAATATAAAGGTTGATGCAATATACAAAAGATATTTTCAATGGGGCGCAAACAAAAATTACGTTTACAAAGATTTCAATGACAAGATCAAATACAAAGGTGTGAAACTGGTCAAGAGAGGAACCGCGTTTGTCATTCAAGCCTTTATGAAAAAGTTTTTCGATATTGTTATGGATGATATTTCAAAAGATGAAATAATTTCCCAACTCAGGGATTTATTAATCGAATATGAATCGGATTTGTTGGCTGGAAAATACACAAAAGAGTGTGGAGAACCTCGCGGAGTTCATACGGAAACTTTGTATTGGGATTCTATGATACACAGCAACACAATCTTTGATAAAGAATTTAGGATGGGAGATGTCGCAGTATTTTATCCAGCCAAGTCTGCTGGAGGAAAACCACTTCCGAAAAATAAAAATATTGCTCTTGAGTATGGTGATGATCCAACAGATTTCGGAGTTGATATTGATTTCAAAGATGTTCTGAGAAAATTAAAAAAGTCAATTGAAAAAATATTAAATGGTATAGAACCTGGAACAACTTGGGAATCTATATGCGACAATTTGAAACAAGGATCATTCGATGACAATGATGATTTATGGTGATGTTATGCAAGAAATAAAAGTAGTATTGTTTAAAATTGGTGAGCATCTTGAAGGGCTTGGATACATTGCCGAGGATTGCGAATTCACATATCCAAAACTCCCTTTTCCTGTGACTTATAAATTTAGTGATGGGTACCAGGTTGGCAGATGTATAGACATTCAAATGGTGAAAGATGAATGTATAGCAACCATAAAATTTGACAAGGAGATTATTTCTTTTGGTGCTCAGTGTCACAAATATATCCATAATGGAAAAGTCAGTGAAGTAAAAGGTATTTCGATCTTAGAAACCTCATTGGTGGGTTAAATGGAGTGGTCTCAGAAGTATGCGCCGAGGCTGGCAAAAGATTATCTTGGAATCAAAACAAACGTCCGTATGATGTCGGACTTTCTTGATCGATGGCTGGAAAAACAACCATTGAAAAAAGGATTTATTTTATACGGTGTCCCAGGCAATGGAAAGACATCCATTTTATTCGCACTCGAAGATGAATACAACCTTAATATAATTGAAATCAATGCATCGGATAAACGTAATGCTCCAGACCTGAAAAAGTTAATTCATCAAACTGGAATAAAAGCCTTCAATGATAAACAAACAGTCATGTTACTTGATGAGGCTGATGGCGTTAATTCGCAAAGCACATTATTGGAACTCATAGAATGTTCCAGATGTCCAATAGTGTTAACTTGTAACGACATAGATAAAATATCCTATGAAGTGGCAAGAGAGTGCATGACGCTGGAGATATGTTACCCTCCTATTGATCATATAATTAAACGTCTGGAGACTATACTCGACGCAGAGGACGAAGCCGGTAGGGTCATTGATCGTAATGCACTAACAAAAAATAAACTTCGTGAGATCGCTTCCAAATGCGAGTCTGTCAGATCAGCAATTTTGACACTGGAGATGGCAACAATATCTGGAGACTATGACAATATAATAATCCACGATGTAGACAAGAGCGAACGGCAACAAATATCTTTGTTGTTTTCAGGACAGCAAGTGAATATAACACTCGACCCAGCCACAATAAAAAAGTGGGCAATAAAGAATGGAGTTCCGATTCACGCACTTGATAAATTAATCTCGATGTCAAAGATTTATCCTAACTTTTCAAAGATCGTAAAAGAATATTCTCTAACACTCAGAGGCATTGTGGACAAATTACAAAGTCCATATTCGACAAACTTCAAAAGGACAAAACGAGCAAAGAAGGAACCTAAAAAAGTTTTCAAACCTAAAGAGGACAAACCGAGAAAAATAAAAAAGAAAATTATATCAGACAATAAGACATTTGATAACAATGAACTATGGTGATTTGATGGGAAAAGATTTAGCATTCTTGGCAAGATTGGTTTTGTTTTTGAAGGTAGAAGGATTCAATTCAGTCCAGATAAAACATATCTGTGTAAACATACTAAAGATCAATTACAAAAAGTATGGAAATAATATCTATAGAAAGATTGAACTCTATGCAAAAAATTCGGAGATCGCTGATGCGGAAAGGAGATTCAAAGCCGACAACATGCCAAAGCGTTTACAGTTGGCAGGACTCTTAGAAGAATTAAAAAATTATAAGAAATAACCATCATACAATAAAGTATTAATAGTGTTATAACATTACTGAATTTGAGGAACGAACATGCGAAGAATTTCTAATAAAAACAAATCAAGAATTATAACAATATTTTTGAAAGCGATTTCTTCAGGACAGCGCGACGGTTCCCCAAGTGATGGGAAATTTTTAGCAGATCATACGCATGATCTTGAAAAGAAATCTCTGCGAATGAATGCAGGTCAGACTTCAAATTTTATAAAGCGCGAAATGGTGAATATAAATTTTGGTGGATTCTGTGTTGTCATTAACAAAAAGAATAATAACAATGGCGGAAACGTCTATACAATGGTTGATTTAAATGCCTAAAGAAGCGAGAGAAATTGGTAGGTTTGTGCATTGCGCGGACTTGCATTTGGGATATAAACAATATGGTTTGGAGAAACGCGCCAAAGATTTTCTCGAAGTCTTTGAATATATTGCAGAGTATACAATAGGAAATGGAATTAAATTGTTGTTGATCGCTGGGGATTTATTTCACAAAAAGGATATAAAACCAGAAACTCTTATCTATTTTCAGAGAGTTTTAATCCGTCTGAAAAATGCTGGTGTGGATGTTGTTGTTGTTGAAGGTAATCACGACAGCAAACACACAATAAACAAAATGTCTTGGATAGAATATCTTGAACAACAAAGCCATTTAAGATATGTGTCTCACGCAATTGGATCAATCGTGACAGGAGATTGGTATACAGTTGTTGGAATGCCTTACTCTGGCGCAGTCACAGACAAAGCATTGGAGAAGATCGAGGAAGGAGTTAAGAAAGATATTGAAGCGAATTTGCATAGGTCAGAAGTTAATATCCTTATGCTACATGCTGGAGTGTTAGGACAGATTCCTAACACAGGCAATATATCAGCGACTGACTTATTAAGATTCAGAAATTATTTTGATTACATCGCACTTGGACACATTCACAAACCGTATGAGATCGAAGATATAATATATAACCCTGGATCGCCTGAGCATTGTTCATTAGGAGAATCCGAATTTGGTGGTGGAGTTTATGATGTCACGATAACAACAACGGGTATGAATGCAGAATTGATACAAACATCCAAAAGGCCAATGTATCGATATGTTTTAAACGTTGACAAAAAATCTCCAGCAAAATATCCAGATATAAATGAAGAGACAATTTTGGAAGTTGAGATCATTGGAGAATGTGACGGCGATGTTTTGAAGTCTGTTAAAGAAAAAATATTTGAAGATTTCAAGGATGTCTTTTACCTAAAACTCGTTGATAAGACAACAAGAGAAAAACAAGAAATTGAATTCAAAGGTTCAAGCAAAGCCGAGATAGAAAGGAACGTCATAAATGATATGACACAAGACCAAAAAATGACCGACATTATTATCGACATTAAGAACTCTGAAGAATTGGATCCAGAAATGACATTCGGGAGGTTTTTATTATATGTTACTGAAAAGCCTGAAACTAAAAAACATCAAGACGCATAGAGATACCTTTATAGAATTTCAACCTGGGATCAATGCGATCATAGGAGATAATGGCTCAGGAAAATCCACAATACTTGAAGCCATCGGGGCAGTTCTTTTCCAGTTGGTTGATTACAAAGCAAAAGAGTTTATCACATACGGAGAAAAGAAAGGCAGTATTGAACTTGTTGTCAATGCCGAAGAACAAGAATTTAAAATATTCAAGTCGTTTGGTTCTAATTCGGAATATTATGTCGAAGTTGGAAACAAAAGAATAGATTTAAAAGAAGAGATCGTTCCTTGGTTACGGCAAGTTCTTGGCATCGAAGAGTCTGTGGATTTGGCAAGATTGTTTCAAGATGTCATAGGTGTTCCTCAGGGAATGCAGACATCTCATTTTCTATTACCACCCGGGGCAAGAAAAAAGATATTCGATCCAATATTAAATATTGAATCTTATCCAGAGAGCGTTAAACAATTATTGAAAGTTGTTAACTACGCGAAAGAAAAAATCTCCGAGTCTGAAGGATTGATCCAGAATTATTCTGGACAAACTATGGATTATGAAGACCTAATCCACAAAGAGAAATCTTTGAAAAAGGAAATTGAAAGTCTCAAAGATGACCTTAAAAAGTTTTCAATTACACTCTCAAAACTTGAAGCGGAAAAGGATGATCTCACGAAACAAAAAGATTTGGTCGATTCAAAAAAATTAAAAGAGGAATTGATAAGAGGCTTAGATGCATTGGTAAAAAAATTAACTTCTGAAATTGTGTTATTAAAATCTTCAAAAGAAGAACTCGAAGGACTACACCAACAAGCCGAAGTTTTGTTGATGATCGAGGAAGAACTCCGAGAAAATTCAGAGTCGTTAATGTTACACAGAACAGAACAACGGGAGACCAATAATAAAAATGACATGATAAAGGTGCTCAAGTGTGATATAAAAAACTCTGGAAAACTGTTAAAAGATTATGACAAAGTGAAAATTGAAGCGGACAAATATGACGAGATTAAAAACCATCTTGATGCCAAAGAAATAGAAATGATCAAACAACAAAATACAATAGAGCATCTGGAAAAATATGAGTCGTCAGTTGAAATTGGAAATTGTCCGATACTTGAATGTGATTGTCCAAATAGAGATTTGAAAAACAAATTTACGATCATGCTTTATGATGCAAAAAATACTGAAAATTTAGAATCAGATATTGAAGACCTAAAAACAAAATTATCAGTGGCGAAAAAAGCAAAGGACGAATTATATAACCTTGTCCAAATTAAAAATATAAAAATCGAAGCAGAGAAAGAACTCGAAGAACTCCACAAACAACAAAACACAAATCACGAAACAGAAATTTCCAAATTAGAAAACCGACAAAAAGAATTAACATCCGAGGCTAAAGATATCAATGTTTGTGTTGTTGGCAAAATTAAAATGATCGAGGAATCTTTGCAAGATTTACCAGACAAAGAAAAGAAATTGAAATTTCAAAATGCCGAAATTGAAATTCACAAAAAGTCCATTGAAGAGATTGAGATACACACAAAGGATTTTGATCAAGCGAATATGGATTATATCATTGAAAAATTTCAGGATGCAAGAGATGATAAAAGTAAGTGTGAACAGGCGCTCACTATGACGACAAAGACGCACGATGACGCAGTTGGAGATATAGAGCGACGCGATGTAATACGCAGAAAGAAAATCGCAGAGGAGCAAAACCTGAGCGACCTAAATAAAGTTCATGATAAGATCGTAGAGATCCGGGGAATTATGAAATCGATACCAGAGAATCTTGTTTCCAGATATTTAACTCAAATTAATTATGATGCAAATATAATCTTCTCAGAGATTACAAACAACGATTCTACAATAGATTGGACAAATAACTATGAAGTCGTTGTTGATAAGAAAACATTCGCACAGTTGAGCGGTGGAGAGCAGATGGTGGTGGCTCTGTCTTTACGTCTTGCACTACTCAAAAATATAACGAGTCTCGACATTGCAATCTTTGACGAGCCAACTATAAATCTTGATGAGGCTCACCGATCAGGACTTGCCGAGATGATGCAACAGATAACTGGATTTAAACAATTGTTTGTGGTATCTCACGACGATACTTTTTCCAGCATCATAGAGAACGTAATTCAAATAAAAAAAGAAAACGAAACGAGTAGTATTTTATAGCCGTAATTACGCTCTCATATATACGTGGAAAGATTGAATACTTCTACATCAGACAACTTAAAACCCATTGTCTTTTTGAGATCATACGACCACGATATGGTACGAATTCTAAAATTGTTTTGAATATTTCTTTTCGCTGAATCGATTCTAACTTCCTGACCAGGGAAGAAATCATAACGATCTGGTGGAACAAACTTAACATCTATTTCATTCGGAACTTGGTTGTGTGTTCTGACCCAACCTCGGGCGACAGCATAACAAGAAGCGACCCCGATCAAGGACGATTCATCAATTAATTTATGGGAAGGCTTGTCAGGAAAATCTGGAACAGGACTTTCGTTTGTGCCTTCTCCTTGCGGATAATAAGCCCGCACTCCATCTTTCCCAATACAAGTGGCACAATTAAAATAGTTCGCGCCTTTTCTATCAATTTTTAAATCTTCAATATCTGTGTCCGTTAACGTGATCGCTGGAGATGAATTAGAATAATCTGGAAGTGGTGAAAATATTACATACCCACCACTAACATATAAATGGTAAATTTTGTCGTCATCATTTGCACCATTAGCCAGATGTAATAAAATTTGAAGTGCTTGTAATCTTGTCCTATCTGTAAGATCAATCTCCGAAATTATAACTCCAGTTGATACCGAAATACCACCAGAGTCAAGATCGTATTTTGATGATGTCACAATATCTTTTATGATGGCGCCAGCGTCAACTCCAGAATAATATCCATCATTTTTAGGAATGTGTTCTGAATTTAATTTCTGTAAACCATCATAACACTTTACCGAAATGGTATTACTCTCAGAAACATCGAGGACCGTTCCTTTAAAAATCGATTGCTCGCTCATAGGTCATCCTCAATTTCTACGATATCATCAAATTTTAAAATGCCTGCATTTATTCCATCCGGGTTGTCAAATTCTAATGTAATTTCAGTGGAAGCGTTATCACTAACCCTGGCGGTTATCTTTCTCGGATAGACATATCGAGAACTACCATTCACATCGGTTATTTTAACTTTTAAATCTCCCAAAGATTACACATCCACATGTTGTAATGTTGCTGTCCAAGGCACATCATCTTTGAAACCACCACGTCTTGATCCACGGAAAGTCTTGATGTATCCTGTGAAAGTTTTTGCCACACTGTCGAGATCGTTATATTTGAATGTCACAAGAGTGGCGTCCAAAGTGTATTGTTTCATTAGTGTAAAATCTGATTCTGATAAATGTGATTGCCCAGAAATCTTTAACCCTTCATTTCTATATGAGGTTGGAGTCACATCTGGATATCCACCGGCGACCGTTCTTGTAACTTGTAATTCGGATTCATAATCGAAATCAGCCTGTCTTGGAGTTCGATTGAATATAATAATTGTGGCTGATAATGCAGGCAATATTTTTATCCTCATCGTGAACTTTTCACTAACTGAGCCGAGGTCATCTTTGACAGTGAGGCCAACCGTGTAAACACCAGCAACGGTGTAAGCATGTGTTTTGTAATCATCGACTTGATAGGATGCAGGAGCACCATTCCCAAGATCGAATAGATAGCCACCAGAGGTGCTAATGTTTCCATTATCATCTTGGTCAAAACTATCACTGCCAAACATCGTAACACTTGCAGATGGTCCAGCGCCAGACATTCTCACGACTGAAGGACTTGACCACATTCTTGCGACTGGTCTGGAGTTTGCTACATCCAAATCTATATTGTTACTCCACCCTGTAACTGACTCAACAGTTCCATCCGAGAGTTTAACTTTGACTCTTGCTTGCCAAGCCTTATCGGCTCCGGCTTCTGAAACATTTTGAGAGTGTTTATTATAAACGTGATTAACTACATTATTTGTAATCCATCCAGAGTTTAATCCATCTCCAAAATCAAACCAATAATGTGTGACTTTGGTATCTGGATCGTCAGGTGTTTCGGCAGTTGCTTCAAATGTAATTCTGTATCCGGTCTTTGTGTTTATTGGGGTTGTGATATCTCCATTATAAGTATTGCCTGTAACTTCTAATGTGACTTCTCCACCAGTCACAAAATAGGTGACTTTGGTTTCTTCTAATACTGGAGAATCATAAGAATTCTCAGCCCAGAATTTGAAATACAAAACTATAGTGCTTTCTGTGATCGCACTTATATCAATAACGTTATCTGTCAAATCTGCATAACCAGAAATTACATTCTCACTTGAATCCAATATACTACAAGATATAAATTTTTCATCTTCATTTGACTGACCTAATTTTTTAAGATCGATTTGGTCCCATTGATACCAATTTACATTGGTAATAGGAGTGGTTTTGAATTCTTGTTGATGTCCAGAATATAAATTTGTATCGTCATTTTGTTCTAAGTGGGTTTCTATTTGTGGATGTGCGAAGTAATAATTACCACCACCACCATCGTCAAAGATGTTTAATCTGAATTCATTTCCAAATTCAATGTCCTCAAATTGTTTTGTGACATTTGAAGTTTGTTTTCCAATTGTTGGAGATGTAATGTTATAATATATTATACCATCTTTAACTTCGAATTCTAATTTTACCCACTCATCGGTAGTTGGAATTTGTATACCACTATCTACAACTGTCGATGAACTACTAACAAAGAAATTTTTATTTGTTGTCCAATCATCAATTTTTATGTAAGCAAATGGAACGGTTTGAAGGTCTGCATAAGCAGTTAATACGATCTGGAAATAATTTGTGTTTGTTCTCATTGTGTCATCTATATAAAAATACATAGAGAACTTTCCATCTTTCCAGCCACCGGCAGAAACTCCACCACCTGTTTGATATGAATGTTGCAAAGATGTTAATGACCCAGCACCTATTCCATAAGCGACCTTCATAGATTTTGTTTTATCTAACCATTTTGAAAATGCATTTGATGTCACACTGGCATCGGCGGAAATACCTTGAGTGTCCCAAAATCGGTTGAGTTCTGCTATATTTGTAAAGTCTGATTCATCCGCGATAGAATCTCCCATTATCAATCCGGCGTCTGTTAATTGTTTAATTCTTTTCCTACTGTCAGGTGCGGTCTTGATCTTTGTTGTATCATGATATTGATCTTTCCAAATTACTGCCATTATAATACCTCCACATCGCCTCTAACATTCAAAGATTCTAATTCTTTCATAACAC
>Ga0307928_10001594_pt1 | contig 17254 bp, 22 predicted proteins | sample AceLakmetagen232_FD_201815 | JGI IMG/M metagenome (GOLD analysis project Ga0307928, IMG submission 201815) | Saline water microbial communities from Ace Lake, Antarctica - #232 | ecosystem: Environmental > Aquatic > Non-marine Saline and Alkaline > Saline | place: Antarctica: Ace Lake... | reverse complement strand
TTATCTTCTTCCTTTAGATTATCTCCTTTGGTTCGGTAAACAACCCCAACTTGTTTTACATTCTTAACTTTTACTATTCTGTGAATGATCATCTTTTTAAAATCATGATCAAAAAAGGCAATATTTTTACCTTTTTTAAGTTTTTTTTGAAAGCTTTTATCTTCTAATACTTCTACCTGGACTAAACTACCTTCTTTAAAGGTTGGATACATACTCGAGCCACTAATCTTTATTTCTATTTTCTTGTTTCTATAAAGATCTTTTAGAAATAAAAATGCTTCATAATCAATATCCTCTTCTAAAACAATATCTTTATTCTTAGACAACATTTCAAGAACTTTCTTAATCTTTTTTTTCATTAATAGTTATTAAAAAATGCTTTAGCGATTTTTAAGGTTAAATATTTATCATTTCCAAAAAATTTAATCTTAATTTGCCTGAATTTTAAAGAAAGTTCTTTTTCAATAGTATTTAAAGTTTTTGCATTTCCTTTCCCAATAATCCCACAATTCAAACTATTTGGAGAAGAAATAATTTTTATTTCTTTTTTGTTTCCGTTTTCTTTTATAAAAATTTCCATTTTCTTTCTTTTATCCAAAATTAGCTTTCTAAAACCAGCTTTACCTAGGCTATTAACTAAAACCCAACAAGCAACAGGAGTAATCCCGCTCCTTCCACCCAAAAGAGTATTATCTTTCTGATCTAAATAATCAACTGGTTTTTCAATAAGCTCTCTTAAATTATTTCTATACAAAACTAAACCTGCTGGCATAGGAACAAAACCAAATTTATGAAAATCGGTTGAAAAACCTTGAATCTCTGAGAATAAAAAAGGACGAAAATCTTCATTTAAAAAAGGTTCTATTAATCCATTTGAAGCTGCATCAACCCAAACAAAAAATTCTATTTTTTTAAATTCTTTTCTTAGAATCTTAATTTCTTTACAAATATCCTCTATCGAATCTGATGTTCCTGTTAAAGGATAACCTAAAGTTAAAGGTAATAGAAATCCTCTATAGCCTTTATTAACAAGTGCTTTTATAGTTTTCCTAAATCCTAAAACATTGATATTCCAATTTTCTTTATCAAGAGAAGTAATAAAACTTTTTAAACCAACAATATCTGTTGCTTTTTCTATTGAATAGTGAGTTAAATCTGTCCTAACAAAACATATTCTTTCTCTTTCAATTCCCTCTTTCTCTAGATATTTTCTACCTAACCAGGCTAAAAATATATTTGATTCTGTTCCTCCACTACTGACATAACCCTCAATTTTATTCTTATTACAATGATAAAGATCAATCATTTTTAAAATCAATTCTTTCTCAATAGCGGCTGTTTCTTGATTAGGCTTTATACCTTTGATTGACCAATTCCCTAAGTTGTTAGGGTTATAAGGCAATAACTTTCGCCAAACATCTATCGATTGTCTTTTAGGAAAGCCTATTAAGCTATCTGGGGTAATGTATCTTTTCTGCTCTCTAAGACCCTGTAAGACACCCTGAAGACGAGCTTTAATAAGGATCGTGAAAATAGGCCTTTCTGGAAAATTATCAATATTTTTAGGGAATAAAGCCTTAGGATACAAGATATTTTTCTTAATAAAAGTTTTTATGCCAAGCATGTTTATTACTTATTTTTGTAAGATACCTAAACCTGATTCTTTAGGAAATGGAAAAGTTATCTTTGAATCTAATTTTAATTCCTGCCAAAATTTCCAAACACCAAAATTCTTAAGCTTCCCCCAATTTTTGACTTTTACGTCATGAAAGACCATTAAACCTCCCTTTTTTAATCTTGGCCAAAAAAGTTCAAAATCATTTTTTACCCCTTTATAAGAATGATCACCATCTATATAGATATAACCATAATCTCTATTTTTATATTTATCAGTAAAATCTTGAGAAGTCATGATATAGGTATCTATGCATTTATTTAAACCCAAAGCACCAAAATGTCTTTCAGGATCCTTTTTCTTCCAAAAGGCTTTTCCTCCCCAACTTTTAGGATGATTATCTTCATAACCAGCATCAACAAAATCAACCTTCCCAAAATCATTATCTTTACAGGCCAAGGCTAATATTGAAGGAACAAAACCAAAACCTGATCCGATACACAATATTCTCTTAGGTTTTAAATTACGAATAAAACCATAATGGATAAAACCGTAACCTAGATTGCCTTTCTTTCTATCAATAAAATGGCCACTATTGCCACCATAGTAATTAATTAAGCGTCTTGCTGAATATTTATTGAAAACAGAAAAAGACAATAAAGAATCTTTTAAATAAAGAAGCGCATCCCTTAAAATCCTTAATCTTGTTTTCAAAAAAACTTTTTTAAACACTTTTCTATTTTATTTTTAATTTCCTCCAATGTTCCTGTATTTTCTATTAAAATATCAGCCTTTTTTAAACAAACTTTCATATTCCTTCCAAATTTACCTTTCCCACTCTTAAAATCGGCTTTATCAACTTTCACAAAATCTTCCCAACTTATAGGATCAGATTCCCTGTTTCTTTCAACCATTCTTTTGTAACGTAGTTTTCTGGGAGCAGTTACTCCAATAAAGTAAAAATTAGGTTTTTGTTTTAAAAAATCTACTTCTGCTTCTCCTCTTATAGAATCGATAACAGAGCAAGAAATCTTTTGATTAACAACCTTATCATAAGTACGACTAGCAAGGACATTAGGCCCAAATTCTTTTCTTAATTCATCAGCAACTTTCTGTAAATTCTCTCTGGTAATTTCTATCCCTCTTTCCTTTAATTCCTCTCTTACCCTGTCTGAAGTTGAAGAATAGAAGAATCCTTTTTCTTTTAGATAATCAGCCACAATCCCCTTACCACCAGAGATTGGACCAGTCAGACCAATGATTATTTTTTTGGTTTCCATTTTATAAGCTTAATTCTTGCTTCTTTTAATAAAGACTGAGCAAATTTATCAGGATATGGTTCTTTAAAAAAATTCTCTTACCATCATCTTCTCTAGCTAGACAAATTTCTCTTTTATCCCTTAGATGAAAGTATAACATTTATCAAGTAAACAATGATTATTAACCCAACTTTAAAAAAAATATAATAAAACTTGTGTTTATACATTGTAAATTCCTATCAATCAGAAATGAGTTAGAAATCTCATCATTTTCAATAAAAAAATGCTGTTTAATAAAATATTGGTAACATAATTATATAAAACATCTTTTTAATTAATAATAAAAAAATGCATTTTTAGAATGAACATCTACATATCTTTTAAATAAAATTGTATTAACTTCTGATAATAGATCGTTTCTTTGATATTTTTCAATATTTTGTCTATATATTTTTAAAGGCGTCTTGTTTAGAGAGGTACTATTCATAATTTTTTTAATCTTTGATAAATCAAGTTTAATATCATTATTATCTATTAGTGTTTTTTTTTCGATTTGAAAGTTGTTTTTATCATAAAAATAATATGTATACGATAACTTAATATCAAATTCTATTATTTTACAAAAATCTGCATATCTGCTATTAACCAAACGATTATATCCATCAATCACAGAAGAATAAGAAATAACAGGACCGTCCTTTTTGGAATTTCGAACTAATAATCTCAGTAAACACAAATCAACAGGAATATCAAAGTCGATAATCATCACACTATTATAATCATGTTTTTTAACTAAATCTAATACAAATTTTAAGTCATCCCAATAATCAAATCTACGTTCAATTATGACTGTCAATACCAAATCTAATTTTGTTCAGTGTATTAAATGTACATGGCACAACAATCAAATAATCTTCTTCGGGAATAGATGGCTTTCTTTTACTCCAATCAAAATCTTTTACAATCATCGCTGTACCAAAATCAAACTCTCTCATCATCTTTTGAGCTTTTTCCGTCGGGAATATCCAAACTGATGCGCCATTTGCTATTAATTCCCTTGATATTTCTGGTACAACTTTGATTTTTCTTGCAGAAGTTAAAACGAGATAAATGACTTTACCTTTTAAATTCCCTTTACCAAATCTTTTAATTATTTTTTCCATAACCCTCTCTTATTTAATATCTCATAGGATAATACTGGAAGAACCGTAGGAACAGTTAAAAATGGTACTTTAGACGAACAAGGTAATGCCACATTTTCATCCATTAATTTTTGATCGGTACTCGACAATCCGTTTGCTCCACCTATCACCAAAATATCTTCTGGCTTCCATTGGAAATCCAAAGCGTTCACCGATACATGTGGAGATGTACCGATTAAACGACTACTACTGATTTTTAAATCTTTTAATTCTTTTTTTACTCTTGGAATCCACTTAACATCCTCCTCTCCAATGTTCCAAGATCTTATTTTTCCCAAAACTTTTGGGTACATAAAATCAAGTGTTTGTCCAACCATAATAAAACCGACATGGGGTATCTCATCAACTGTTGAAGCTAAACACATTTGTGCTGCGTAAGCAACATCAAATGGTTTGTTTAAGTGAACCAAAGCAACCTTTATTGGAGGAACAACGCAACTTTTTTCCCACTCACCAAACAATTTCATTTCTGAATGTTCCTCATATGGATTAGTCTGTACAGACAATTCTCTCTTTATTTTTCTCCAATCTTCTGTATTCATATTTCGACCATACACCTCTCACGAAGAATTTCACACCCCCATGTGTATTTCTGAAATAAAATTAAAATCCGCAGGTGTAGGTAGAGAATCACCACTGGGGGTGTAAAGCTATTTTTTAAGTTTTTAATTGATGTTTTGGTATCCCCTATTTCTGATTGTTTTTTCTATTTTCTAAATATTTTTTAATTAAATTAATCTTTTTTTGATCTCCTTTTCCTAATTTTTCTTGACGATATTTATCGCGGAGCATAAATTGGTAAACGCCAAGATACTGTTTGGGAGAAAGTTCTTTAAATCTGATGTCGTTAATTTTAGATATTTTTATTTTTTTTGGATTTATTTGAAGTCTTTCTTCTAAGTCTTCTTGCCTGGCAAAAGCGATGATTTCAGAATCTCTTGTAAATTCATGTTCATGTTCATCTTTTAATTCAAAATTTATTTTACCTACAAGATTAATTAAAAAATTCCATTTCTCTTTAATAAATTTTTTGGGGACGAGAATATCAATATCATTCGCTTTATCAAATTCACCTATTATTTTCCAAAGACCAAGGGAGCCATAAAGAATAGGGATAATACCATATGTATTTAAAAGACGAGAAACTTCTAAGAAAACCTCAAATTTTCTTTTATTTATGCTTAAATTCATAGGGTTATTTCGCTAGAAACAAACTTTGTTTATTTTATCAGATTTTAGAAGATTTAAGCAGTTTTCTTTATTATTTTCCGAAATAATCAATTTTCATTTTTTCCCTAACAATTGCCATTGTTCCCTGCGTGATTTTTCTGGCCTTTTCTGTACCGGTTAATAAAATTTCTTTTACCAGATCCGGTCTTTCTTCATAATAGCGCCTTTTTGTCTGGATCGGTTCCAAATAAGTAACAATTTTTTCTATCAGATCTTTTTTGCAATCAACACAGCCCAATTTTCCCGATTCACAGAATTTTTTAATATTTGCTAATTCCTCTTTCGAACTAAAAATCTGCTAATATTGATAAACAACACAATCTAAGGGATGGCCTTGGTCATTCTGATGAATTTTTTTAGGATCGGTAAAAGCTTTTTTTATCTTTCTTTCTATCTCGGCTCGGAAATCAGTCAGGTAAATAGCATTGTCCAAGCTCTTCCCCATTTTATTTTTACCGTCGATGCCTTTAAGACGGGGAAAATCACTTACTAATGGTTTCGGTGATAAAAAGGTCTCTCCATAGATGGAATTAAACTTACGGACAATTTCATTGGTTTGTTCAATCATTGGCAATTGATCGGCCCCAACCGGAACCAATTGGGCTTGAAAAGATAAAATATCTGCTGCTTGTGATACCGGATAACCCAAAAAGCCCATAGTTACTCCGCCTTTAAAAACATTTTCTTTTTGACTGATTTCTTCCTTAACGGTGGGATTTCTTTGCAAACGAGCAATGGTTACCAAGTTGGAGAAATAAATCGTCAATTCCGCAATCTCCGGGATTAGAGATTGAATACAGATAGTGCTGATTTTAGGATCAATGCCGGCCGCTAGATTATCCATTGCCACTTCAAAAACATTCTCTCTTACTTTTTGGGGATTTGAAAAATTATCCGTTAAGGCTTGGGCATCAGCAATCAATACATAAGTTTCGTATTTTTCCTGAAGAACTACCCGGTTTTTCAAGGAACCAAAAAGATGACCAAGATGAAGTTGGCCTGTTGGTCGGTCGCCGGTTAAAATTCTTTCTTTCATAATTAGTTAAAAATATTTTTTCTAATATTTTTTATATTAGCATTACTGGCGGTTTTATCCCAAAGTTTCTTTAAATTCAAAGAACTATTATAAAGCTTCTGATATACTCTAATTTATGAATAGCATTTCTTTCCCTAAAAGTATTACTCTTGATTTTAACCCCAAGATTGATTCTCAAAAAGATTTGGAAAAAATTGTTTTAGATTCCTATAAAAAGAATCAAGATTTCTTCGGTGAAAAAGAAATTGATATTAAAATAAAATTTCTTTATCAAAGGTTGGAAATGGATGAGATTTGCGGTTATAAAACCCAAGATTGGGAGGTAGGTTATGCTAATAAAGAAAAACAAATTTCTATTTTTAGCCCTCTGGTTTTTGATAAAGTGTCCAGTCATCCCCAATCTGATTTTGATTATGTCTTAACTCATGAAATAGCCCATCTTTTTACCAATGAGATTTTAGGATTTGGTTATCCTAAATGGCTTCGTGAAGGAATTGCGGGTTATGTAGCTAAACAGTATAAAATCCGCTCTGTTGGGAAAATTGATGAATTTTCTAACCTGCATGATAAAGAAGGCTGGAATAAATTTCACAATTACCCACAGGCTTTTTCTTTTACAAAATATTTAATTGATAAATTTGGGAAAGATAAAATATTGGAATTTTTAAAGAATATAAAAACAAATATCGGCTCGACTAGTACTTATGATGACTTTGTTAAATTTTTTAATCTCTTTTTGAAGACTGATTTTAACCAAGAAGTTTCTTTTTGGTTAGAGCTTAGGTGAATATTTCTTTTTTAAATTTTTCTAAACAAACTTCCCTACCCTCTTCTTTATTCCACCAAATTGTTTCCATTCCTAAAGATTTAGCCGCATTAATATTTTCTAAAGAGTCATCCATAAATAAACAATCCTCTGGTTTTACGCCGATTCTTTCGCAGGCAATTATAAAAATTCTAGGATCAGGTTTTCCAATTCCTTCAATAGTAGAATTTACAAAAATATCAAAGATTGAGAAATCAAATCTTTCATCCCAATAATTTTTTGCCAAAGCATTACCATTATTTATGACTCCCAATTTAAAGCTTTCTTTTAGTTTTGGCAATAATTCCCAAATTCCCGGAAACTTTTCATATTTTGCGGGGATACAATATAAAGCTTTTCCCAGCTCATTTTTATCTAAATTCAAATTAGCTTTTATATCAGTAAGAAGTTTTTGATCATCAGCGTGGTTATAAAGCCTTTCGATTTTGTCAGCATTAATCTCATCCTTGGTAACAGCCGAATAATCAGATTTTTTAAAAATTAAAGCCCCAACCATATCGAACAAAATTGCCTTAAATAATTTTTTTAATTTAGACATTTTGCTTTTATTGTCTTTTGGCTATTTCGTAAATAAAACAACCTGGAGATATATAAACTTTGTTACCTTTTTTATATTTCTTAAATTCTTTTTTTAGCTCTTGGATTATTGATTCCACTTTTTTATTTTTATTAAAATATGTTTCCATATGAAAATTCATAAATATTTCTAACGCTTCTTCAAATGATTCATATTTAATTTTTTCGCCCGTATAGTGTTTTATATTTAAATCTATTATTTTTTTATCTTTAAAATCAATAAATATTTTATCTAATAATTTTTTAGATGGGGATTGTTGGTTCGATTTAAATATGGGGAATACCTTTTTCCATTGATTAACAAGTATACATTGTTCTTCGCTCTGAGTGTCAAAATGGATTAAATACATTTTCCCACCTTTATTGATATTTTGTAATAAAAATTTTTTAATTGTTTTAGCTATATATTTTGATGATTTTTGTTTACCCTCATATATCATATGCTGATGGACAGAATGAGAAAAGCTCCACAAAGAAAATATTAAATCGTATTTTGATTTTGTTTTTTCTAGAAAATTAATTGTATCGATTTCAAAAAATTTTAAGTTTGTTTTATTATTAAATCGTTTTTTTGCATAATCATGCATATCTTTACTCAGATCAATGAGATCGAAGAATTTATATTTATTTACTACATCAAAAAATATATTTGTAGCTCTGCCTGAGCCAAAACCTAGTTCTAACACTCTTAAATTATTTTGTTTAAAAGGAAGATTAGTTTTTAGATATTTTCTAAAATGTTCTAGATCAGTTAGTCCCTTAAATATATATTTTTTTAGAAGCTTATTATAATATTCTGGAGGGATATAATCAGCGATATCATCTGATGACCTTGCTATCCAGGGATATTTTTTTATTAGATTATTTTTAATATAATTCATAGCTAATTATCGTCAATTATTCTTTTAAGACTTGTAATTAGAAGAGTCATTTCATCATCTGTTTTTATTGCTAATCTGAAGTACTTATTCTCTAGACTTTTAAACTCCGTTCCATCCCTAATTATTATTCCTTTTTTTCTTAGTTTTTTAACTACTTCTTGGCTTGTCAAATCAGTCATGATTTTAATAAGTATAAAGTTAGCCTCTGGTTTATAAACTTTTAATTTCCCATCAAAATTTTTTAAAAAAAGTTCATATACTTTAGCTCTTTGTTTTTTATAAAACTCTCTTGTTTCTTTAAAGAGTTTTTTTTGATTTAAAAGATAAGGAACAATAATTTCTGACATAGGGTTTATTAAATATGGAATTGACGATTCGTTATATCTTTTTATATTCGTTGGATTAGATATTAAGATTCCAATTCTTAGCCCTGGTATAGAAAAAAACTTAGAAAACGAAGTAACGATATAAAGATTATTAAATAAGGCTGCCTCTTTACTAAGAGTCTGTTTCTCGTAATCTTCACGAAAGATAAGGTAAGTTTCATCAATAATAAAAATAGATCGTGGATTTTTTTTAATTATATTTACCAGAAATGATTTTTTTATTAGAGTTGAAGTGGGATTATTTGGATTACATAAATATATTGTTGAAAATTCTTTTATTTTCCTTTCAAATTTAACTTGATTTAATTCAAAATTATCCGCTTCTTTCAGTTGAAAAAAGGATATCTTTATATCTTTATATCTTTTATTTGCTTCATGATATTCCCAAAAACTTGGTGATAGGATTAATGCCTTTTTTTTATCGAAGATTCTTGGAAGTGTGAAAATAACTTCAGTTGTTCCATTTCCAATAGCAATAGAGGTTTCGGTTAGGCCTAAATCTTTTGCTATAAATTTAGTTAATTTTTTTTTATTCCATTGAGGATATCTAAAAAGTTCCAAGCTGCTTGTTTCCAATATATTCTTGAACTTATCTTTATTAACTATTACGTTAAAATTTTGCGAAAAATCATGCATGTTCATATTTTTTAAATACATTTTTTAATATTCTCAACGATTTATGGTTTGTAATTGAGAACGTATTATTATTTTTTATAATATCACTTTTTTCTGTAAGTGTTTTAACCTCTTTTACTAGAATGCTTTTTAAATAGTTTTTAACTAAATCATATTTTTTATATCCCAAATAAAATTCTTCTTCTAGACCAGATTCAGATTTATATAGTTTTTTTATCAAATCTTTTATAGTAAAAGAACTTGAATCAATCATATCAATCGCTAATAAAGTTATGTTTCTTTCAGCCAGATTTTTAATTCGTTTGTAAAACTTATCATCGGATCCAATATAAATATGAGGTGAGGTAAGAGCGTTTAGTATTAATCTTCTTTTAATTTTTATTGATGCTAAAAATTTTTTGGTTTTAATTACTCTTGGGACAATAAATCTATTATTTGCTAAAATTAGTCCACATAGAAACACAGCTTTCTCTAAATCTTTGTAATCAATAAAAAGTTTATTTTCATAAAGCACCTCATTATCGAGTTTAAGATCATTATTTTTATGTAAGTTAACTATAAATTCTTTGGTTTTTTTAAAGTCATTTTTATCGTATTTTTCAATCGCTATAAATAAATCTATATCTGATTTTTGTTTATATTTTCCATATGAATAAGAGCCATACACACAAGCAAAATAATTTCTATTTTCAAATCTCGATTGTAAAAAAGACGAAAGATTACTTATTATTGAGCTAGTTTTCATACATATTCTTTTGGTTTTTTTATTATGCCAACATTATAAGATAAAATAGAACGAAAAATACTAAATTTTTCAAATAACTGTTCCCAAAGAATTTCAATTTTATGTATTAAATTAATATCGGTTGGGTAATACTGTGCTTCAAAATTTTTTAAATAAACATTTTTAAAAGTCGTCTGAAGAAGATTTTTAAATTTTTGTTGTGTAAAATGATCATGTTTTAAAATTTTTGTCATGTGGATCCAAAATATGGGATTATATCTATTTGCCTCAGCAATAATAATAGTGCCGTTTGGTTTTACAACCCGGCCCATTTCAATTAAATGTTTTTGCGGATTTTTAACATGATGTAGCAAGTTTCGAGCATATACCGCATCAAATTCAGAATCATTAAAAGGTAAGTTAATTGAATCACCGACAATAAAAAATAATTTGAAATTTTTAAATTTTTCCCAAGAACTGTATCTGATCTTGTCAATGGCAATTGTTTTTTTTGCAACCATTGAGATAAGCTTTGAGTTTTCTCCAAAACCGCATCCAACATCTAAAATATTTTTGTCAATAAAATATTTTACCCCAATTTTTTTAAATACTCTTTCTTGATATTCCCAATAAGATTTTTTATCAAATGGAGGTATCATTTTACTCTGTTTCATATCATGCAAGATTTTTATAAACTTCTCCCCCTAAAATTCTTACATATTCAATCATTTTAAGAAGATCATTCTTGGTAACTTTTGGATTACCAGACATATATCTTTGAGGATAAATAATTTCTCCCTTTTTTATTTTTCCAGCATCAATAATGCTAAATTGGTGCAAGTGATATTTTCCATCCTTTATAATTAATTCATGGATTTTTTTATTTACAAAATTCAATTTATTAATATCATTTATTTTTATTTTACCTTTATACATAAACACCACGGAATTAATCTCAATCTCATTAATAAGGATAAAATCAGAATCATCCTTTAAAATTTTTGACAAATAGACTGCTAAATCATATCTTTTTTCTATTAAATCATTAAGACCTTTTTTGCCTAAATTTTTCATTAGAAACCAAAGTTTTAAGGAGTGCCATGATCTAGTCCCTAAAAATGGAGTAATTTGGCCAAATGCGAACTTTTCTTGCATTATTAAATCCGATAGGCTGGTTATAGTTTTGAGCTTTTCTGGATTTTTAATTAATAACGCGCTAAGAACATAAGGAGTTGCAAGAACTTTATGGGGGTCCATTGTTATGCTATCAAATGTTTCGATGCCTTTAATTTTGTATCTAAGCTTTTTACTAAATCCCAAACTAAATCCATGACAAGCATCTGCATGAAGCCATATAGACGGGTCTATTGATTTAGTGATTTTAGCTATAGCATCGAAATTGTCTACTGTCATAGTTCTACTATCTCCGGCATAGGCTACTAATCCCATTATTTTCCCACGATTTTTTTCTAGCTTTTCTTTTAAATCATTAAGGTCATATCTAAAATTATTAGTTTCTACTTCTATTAGCCTATTTCCACAACCCGCCCACATTTGGCCACTTTTTATACTATAATGACTAATTCCTTTAGGTACAATTAACCAACACTTGTCCAGATCCGATATTCCCCTCTCCATTGCATTAGGAAACCTATTTTCTCTAGCAAGAAGAGCACTAATAGCATTACTAGCTGTTCCGCCAGGAGTTATTATCCCACCTACGTCCCATATATCTGATATGGGGCCATTTTTATAGCCTACGGTTTCTCTCAACCATTTAATCACGCAAATTTCTATAAACGTTGCAGAAGGACCGCAAAAACTTTGATTTATTAAATTTTGCTGAAGAAGATTGTATAAAAATGATGCTCCGATTGCGGCGATAGAATTTCCAGAATCTGGGAACCCCATAAATTTTTTACTACTAAAATTAGTACAATATGGAAGCACCTCTTTCTTAAATTCATTCAAAATATCATTTTCTGATTGTCCTTTTTCAGGAAGCTCTTTTATTAGTTTTTTTCCACCCATTTCTGTTAGGCGTTCAACAGTGACAGCATCTTGAAGTTTAAAATCTAAACCAATCTTGATAACATCAGAAAAAAACCTCTCAGCTTTTTTTCTATTATGTTTGGTTAGTATCATATTTTCTTAATTTAAGAGTCTATTATATTTAATACCTGCTGATAAATCAATTATTAGGAAAATTATTATTGATAATAGAATTTTAGATTCTAGGAAAAAGAGAGGATTTAAGTTTTATATATTGACCTGAAAATTGCCCTATTATACTTTTGCTTGTTTTAGGAAGAAATGGCCTAATCGCAATAGCAATATTTTTAATTTGTTTAACATAGTATTTAATGTATTGGTCAGCATTTTCTTTTGATAGACTCCAAACTTTTTCTTGATTTATTTTAGTATTCAAAACTTTAATATCCTTCCAAATTTCTTCAAGCGCCAAGTTTAATGTATAATTTTCAATATAGTGCTCGTATTTTACTAGGATTGAAGAATCTATAATTTGAGTTTTTATTGTTTGAGCTGTTGACAAATCAGTATTGTTTATTTCACAAAGTTTAGTGACTCTGGAAACTAAATTCCCTAGTCCGTTTGCCAAATCGGAGTTATAAGCTTGAATAAGTTTTTCTTCAGAAATATTACTATCCTCGGTTAAAGTAGTATAGCGAAGAAGATAATATCTAACTGCATCTGCTCCGTATTTTTTTACCCAATCGGTGGGTTTTATAATATTTCCCAAAGATTTACTTATTTTTTCTCCATTTAAATTTAAAAACCCATTTACGAGAATTGTTTTTGGAAGTTCTATTTCTGCAGATTTAAGCATCGCCGGCCAAAGCAGAGAATGCCAACGTAGATTATCTTTTCCCAAAATATGAACATCTGCTGGCCAAAATTTCTCAAATAAATTTTTATCTTTTAGAAATCCTATGCCGGTAATGTAATTTATCAAAGCGTCAAACCAAACATAAACAACTTGTTTTGGATTGTTCGGGACAGAAATGCCCCATTTAAAATTAGTTCTCGATATTGGGATATCTTTTATTTCCTTAACAAACTCAAGCATTTCATTTGCCCTATGTTTTGGAAGAATAAAATCGGGGTTGCTCTTAATGTGATGAATCAAAAAATCTTTATATTTAGACCATCTGAAAAAATAATTCTCTTCTGTTGTTTTTTTTATTTTCAGATTAGGGTGAAATGGACATTTCCCGTTTATTAAATCCTTTTTGGTATAATAAGCTTCACAGCCGTCACAGTAAAGTCCGGTATATTTGTCCAAATAAATGTCTCCTTTTCTATTTACTCTGTTCCAAATTTCCTGAACTACTTTAATATGATCTGGATCGGTTGTTCTAATAAAGCGGTTGTAAGAGATATTAAGTGAATCTTGTTGTTTTTGATCTGACTTGGAAATTTTATCAACAAATATTTTGGTTAAAATACCTACTTTTTTTGCTGCTTTTTCCGCTTTTTGTCCATACTCGTCGGTTCCTGTTAGAAAAAATACGTTTTTTTCTCCAAGTTTAATTCTATAGTAACGAGCTAAAACATCTGCAATAATTTTTTGAAACGCATGGCCAATGTGGATAGTGTCATTTACATAGTCTATCGCTGTTGTAATATAAAACTTTGTCATTGTTCTATCAATTATATCATCTTTGATTTTTTGACTAAAATACATAGTCAAGTTTGTCATTATTAATGATACCGTCGTGCTTAAATCAAAGTAGCGATAGCGGCTTTATATAAACCCTCTAATCCCTTTTTTGTCTCATCGGATTTAAATTGGGGAGTCCAGACTAGTTCAGCCAGGGAATCGCTAACTATAAAAGCAGTAGCGAATTCAAATTTTCTGTAATGAGCAATAGCCGCCAAGGCCGAAGCTTCCATCTCTACTGTTAAAACACTCTCTTTTTGATATGCCTTTAGCTCCTGGACTGTTTCTCTATATGGAGCATCGATTGTCCAGCTTGTTCCTTCTTTGTAACTTAATCCCATCTTTTCTAAATTTTTCTTTAACTTTTCAGTTAATTCTTTAGAAGGATAAGCATACTTGGATTGTTTTAAGTAATGATGGGAAACTCCCTCGTCCCGGATGGCCCTATTGCAGACAACAATATCCCCTGATTTTAAATCTTTCTGTAATCCGCCGGCTATCCCAATACTTATAAATTTTTTTACACCTAAAGCATGTAATTCTTCTATGATGGTAGATACAATTGAAGGGCCAATGCCGAATTTAGCACTGATGGCAAGCTTTTTATCACCCTTGCTGAGCAAGTAAAATTCTCCAGCAAAGAAGTTTACTTTTTCAACTTCTTCACTTTCCAGAATATGCTCTAAAAGCGTTTTTTGATAACAGAAAATAACTCCTTGGGGAATTTCAAATTCAGGCATCAAATTTTTACTCTTCATGTATTCCATAAACTCTCGAGGAGTAAAAAATGATTCAGATAAATGTTTGCCTTTAGTATTGGGATAAGCCATATTTGTATTTTAGCATAGGGCTATAATTTAAATTCTTCTAATAGCTCTTTGGCTTTTATAGATTGATTCGGAAAAACTAAATATTTTGAAATATCTGTGGCGTTAACCCACATGATTTGTTTTAACTCATCTTTTTGGAGATTGATGTCTGTTTGTTCTCCTAAGAATTTCACTAAAAATTGTGTTCTTTGCTGCCCGCGCCATTCTTGACCTTTTTCTCTTAAATATTTTTCGATAATCTCATCCGGCCATTCGTATTGATCAGTTTCGGCGCTTTTTGCAACTATTTCAAACTTATCTGTTCCAATCTCTTCATGAAGTTCTCTTAAGATGGCCTGTTCTTCAGTTTCATTTTTTTCAATACCACCACCTGGAAAATCCCACTGATCATCTTGGTAATTTTTCTTTTGGATTAAAAGAATTTTATTTTCTTTATTTACAATCACCGCGATAGCGCTTTTACGATAAGGAAGAGAATTTCTAGTCATAAGTATAATAATTTTTTTTATTCTTCTATATAAAGATCAATTTCTTTTGTTATTTTAGTGCTTTTCTTCATATTTTTTTATTTATTTATTAACCATTTAACAAAATTCTTTTCAGCATTCCCCCAAGCTTTAGTTGCTTTCGTTGGATCTTCTTTTTTCAGCTCTCCCATTGTTTTGGTGTTTCCCTCTGGAATAAAAATATAGTCGATCAGCATGCCTTCATCGCGTCAATCTTATACTGATTCTTGGTAATCATGGTTACTTTTAATTGTTTGTTCATAAACCGATTATATACTAATTTTTGATTTAAAGAGGATGAATTTGTTAAATTTTGGAACAGCTTTCTTTTTACTTCTGGCCAGTTTAATTTCGATTCATTAATAATTCTGTTTTTAAAAATTTCATAGGACTAGTGGATAGAGTTTGAGCCGGTCTAGGACCATTTTATCATTATATATAAGAGTAGCTTGCCTTCTCAGGCTAAATTTTTCATTTGTTCCAGAAGTATCCAGTTGACAGGAAAATAGCCACCCCTTAAACTGAAAAAATGATTAAAAAGAAAAAGGCTTCATCAATTAAAAGCAAAAAGGATCTCTCTTCACTTATCTTAAGAGAACTCAAAATAATCAAAACCGAAATTAGAGACCTTCATGGTGAAAATGTAATGACAAAATCAAGGATAAGAAGCCTGCAGGATAAAATTGAAGATAAATCTGCTCTAATTCGCGAACAAAATCTTGAATTTAAGGATGAAATTTTAGGCGAGATTAAAGCCATGCGTGAAGAACTAACCGCTACCTTAGAGGTTTCAATTTGAGCTAATAAGCCATGTTGTTAATGCTCGCGAACGTTGTGGTACGCCAATTAAAATCCTCCCTACTCTAATTCCTAACCCAATTTCTAAAAATTCGTCATTTCTTAAAGTAATAAAAATATTACTATTAGAAATAAAAGACACCTGAAAGTAGAGAAATAGATTTATGATGAAGACGAAATTTCTTCAAGAGTTTTCAAACGATCCTCATGATTCGAAACTTGATGGGAAAGAACTGTTTGCTCTTCCCTGGCAGTCTTTAACTCTCCCACAACTTCATCCATTTTAGAAAAGAATTCCTCCTTTGTAGGGAGAATTTTAAGTTTTTCGTCAAGCTTTTCATCCAAAAGCTCTTCTATTTGGTCAAAATCTTTTTGCGTTAAAGCCATGTTTTTATTGAATCATGGTGTAACTCTCTATGTCAACAATGAAAATAAATCCACAAACAGGAAAGGTTGGCCTAGAAATATCCAGGGAGAAATCTTGCTAACTTATCACTAAGAAATTTTATTTTTTAGGCTTGTTCCAAGAAGCCCATTTACACTTAGGGTAATTAGAACATCCGTAAAATTGTTTACCCCTTTTAGTTTTTTTGATAACGACATCCCCACCACAATCAGCACATTTAAACCCTTCTAATTTTTCCACGAAAGGAGCCGTATATTTACAATCAGGAAATTTAGAACAAGAAATAAATTTTCCGAAACGACCGACTCTTATAACTAACTGTCCATCTTTACATTCAGGACAATTCTCTCCAGTCGCTTCTGTTGGAACCTGAACTCTCTCAGCTACCTCAGCCACAGTTTCAAGTTTCTTTTCAAAAGGAACATAGAACTCATTCATAAGTGAAATCCACTCAATCTTACCATTGGCAATATCATCCAATTCATCTTCCATCTTGGCTGTAAATTGATAATCAAAAGTATTAGGAAAATATTTAACTAAAAAATCATTAACGACCTCCCCTAATGATGTTGGTTTAAATTTTCTTTCTTCCTTTTCTACATACTGTCTTGTTTGAATGGTGGAAATAATCGGCACATAAGTAGACGGTCTTCCTATTCCT
>Ga0307928_10001593_pt1 | contig 17263 bp, 40 predicted proteins | sample AceLakmetagen232_FD_201815 | JGI IMG/M metagenome (GOLD analysis project Ga0307928, IMG submission 201815) | Saline water microbial communities from Ace Lake, Antarctica - #232 | ecosystem: Environmental > Aquatic > Non-marine Saline and Alkaline > Saline | place: Antarctica: Ace Lake... | reverse complement strand
AAAAGTCACAAATGTGTTCCCTTCGATTTCCTGAATGACTGAAATCCCCAGCCTTTTCGAGTTTCCTTATGAACGGGTCTCTTACTGACCTCTTGCCTTTTCCTGGACATCTTGGAAAGGGATGGTCGGCATCCAGCCCCAGAGAATGCTTTATCTTGATTTGCTCTTTCCTGCTCGGCATCGGCAACGGCTTGACGTACTTTTGGTACACCGACCACTTGAATCTTCCCTTTGGCATTATTCATTACTTCCTATATTCTTTCAATACTTCCGTTGACATCATCGCTACGCCGGTTACTATTGCCTCCGCTTCAGACAACTGTGTGATACATGATTTATCTTCAGGTGCTGTCAACATTGACAAATCGGTCACTACAACAAAAAACTTTGAACTTTTAGTCAACTTAACGATTTCCTTCAACATGTCCTCGTATGCCTGCACCTTGGTTGGTCCTTCTTTCTTTGGGGCTTTCTCCTTCTCATCAATGAGAGCATGTAGGTCGGCTACGCTCATCTTCATCTTCACCGCGGTCTCAAGATACTCTACCTGTCTGTTCATGTCCAGCTTCGCAACTTCCCTGTGGTGAGACCATGTTAGCTCTTTCCGCCTCACATTAGGTGCAACGGAGTTAGCTACCCACATCATATCACATAGACCTTGATACGAGTAGTCTGTAGCGTCTACGAGCTGTGCGTACTTCTCGCCATAGTTCCGTTCGCTATACACCAGCAAATCACCAAGCCAGAACCGTATGGAATCAGATACCACCTTCAATCCCATCAGCATACTCTCAACCTGCTCGAACTTCATGCCGTCAGGTATCACGAGCGATACTTCATCCAGCTTGTAATTGCCAAGCATGTTCTCCTGTCGGAATAGCTCCAATGCTGACGATACTCCGTTTTCACTATTTTCCATCATACCTCCTGTTGTGTGTTAATCTTTAGAGTGCCCAATGAAGGGAGACCATCCTGCCTCAACTCCGTGAGTTGTTCGTCAGCATTTGTGGAACCTTTACTACCCTTCAATGGATACACTCCTCATTTTCGTTTCGGGCATTTAACTCCAGCCGCCCTGCGTCTTCCAATCTTACTCGTCTTCCTGCGGGCTGACCCTTTGAACGGACCATCACCTGTACGAACTCCTTTAGCTGTCTTTCCCATCGTTTGCCTCCCTGTTTCTATACCATGGCGCTAATGCTTTGATTACAAGTAGCTCGATCAACGCAGGACTCGACACCTTTGCCGTGGTCTCCGCCACCTCGTCTATCTCTGCGGCTACCTTGTCATTAAACTCTACTGTGTATATCTTTGTCATTCATCACCACCACCTTCCATTCCTAAGCCTCTCTTGAGCGCGTCGTTGGCTATCCAGGACCGGCTCCGCTCTAAATCATCGCTCTTCGCGTCAAGTGCCTGAAGCACTTCCGTACTCAAATACAACGATACTGACTCCTTCGTACCTCGTATGTCATTGCCTTCGTTTTCCATATTTGTTCCCTCGTCTGTTATTTACCAGATGCTTCTGCAATCACATCTAATCGTTGCCACTCCCGCCACAGTTCGGGATAATTATCTCGTATTAATCGCCTCTTTGTCTTACCACCCTTTGGACAACAGAAGCATGATACACGGCTAAACACATCATACAGCCCGTCCCAATGGTAGCCTAATGCTTTACAATATGCCAGACTGTCTGCCTCGCTCATACCTGCTTCAATCAATGGAAATTTGACAGGCCACTTGCGTTCAAGCATCCACTTGGTTTGTGTTCGCTTGACCTCGTCAGCCGAAAATCCTATATATTCTACCTTATCACCCTTAATCCCGCGAATGTATTTAAGGCACGAGCTGTGTTTACACGCCGTACACCAACCACCAGCAGACTTCGGCCAACCGTAGACGGCAAGCTGTTCGTTGAAGTGGCGATAATATCGAACACGCACAACAGGGAGTCCGGTGTTAGCTGTTACCATTGCAAGGTGTGCTTCCATCTGTGGAAAGTCCCACTCGGTTTCAAAGTAGACAAGTTTCCCGATTGATACACCTTGCTCAATCAACAAATGCAACATCGCCGTGCTGTCCTTACCGCCTGAAAATGATACTATATTTTCCATATTTGTTCCCTCGTCTGTTAGAAACTACTATACTCTATTGTAATTTAATACAACCTAGCACACTCTCCCAGTTCTGTCAAGGTTTATTTTCATTTATTTTCATGGGGTGGTCACGGGTTCTCATAAATATTTTGGCATCGTCGAGTTCGGATTGTCCCCTTTCTTCCCTATCCGCGTGGGGGGCGGGTCTGGCTTGGGGTATCCCCCGCCTATTCATATGCAAACCTTGGTAACCTTGGCCAGCCTTGGTTACCCTTGGCAACACTTATGTTCGCATGCTTTACCAGTGTTTACTCTTAGTTAACTTTGTTCATGCACGTGAACAAAGTTTGAACACGTGAACATAAAAATAGGGTTGGGAATATCCTACCACAAACTTTACATCTCAAATTGCTTTGCGTATGTTATTGCTACTGAGACACGGTTGCAATAAGATAATACGAATTCGTATTATAGCCATAAAAATACTTTGAAATAATTAAAAATAAAACTTGCATTATGTTATGTATTCTGATAAACTTGTTTTATAAATTGAATGTTCTTTGAAATCTGAATACTGTATGCAATTCTAAATCACGGCGAATAATAGATAACATGCAGACTGTAAAACTTTTTTACAACAGGAATAAAATTAAATGAGTAAAAAAGCAATAAAAAAGAGTGATATAAAACAAACTGCGGATATTGATAATCAAATTAATATAGCAGTGGCAGAATCCGAAACATGGTATAACGGTTATTTGAAAATCTACATGTTGGAAAATAAACACGTCATTGCAGTAATACACGGAGATGAAAGGATATTTAATATCGTGTTTACGGCCCTGGCGGATCGTGTCGGTTATAAAAAGATGAAGAAAATTAATCAAGTTCATTTCCAACATTTCAAGACTTACGTCAAGATTGAAAAGTGCGGAATAAAAGCAAGGTCCAAAAAGCTCAGTGAAAAAGAAAAACTTGCAAGAGCAAAAAAAGCGGTAGACGTGAGAATGGCAGAGAAAATGCAAGTTGAAGAAAACAAACCATTACCTGAAAATGCTACACGGAAACAAGAAATGCAAGTGGTCTATAAGGGGCTTACTCTTATAGACTCTTGGCTTGGCAAAACAAGAGAGTATACGCTCGAATTGATTAACGAAACCATGAGCGTATAATCAGATAAGTAAAGTAAATAAGTAATAAAAACATTAAAGAGTTTTACAGTAAAATATTCAGTGAGACCTTGCAGGGGTAAAACTTTGCAAGGTCTTTTTTTGTGCTTATATCACTTCCCGCCACTTCTCATATTATTACTATTCTAAAAGAGCAGAATTTTTTCTCTTATACAGATTCCAGGTTTTACCGAAAGACCGCGATTTACTAAAAGACCCCGATTCTCTCACCGATGAGAGATTTGCCAAAAGACCCCGATAATACGAATTCGTATTATGAAACAAAGACTTGACATATGCTATGCTTTATGATATACTTATAGTATAAACAATGAAATAAGGAGAGAACATGAAAAACAGAGAAAACAAAAAGTGGGGATTGATTAGACGTATTTATGAGAGAATCAAAAGAATGAGCAGATAATACGAATTCGTATTATTGAACGCAAGGAGAAAAAATGAAATACAAAAATGCAGTCGAACTGTTCAAAACAAAGGGAACGCATCTTACAATGGCAAATTATGTTTCACTTGCGGGAACAGAACGAAGAGCCGCAAATATCGTGAATAAAGGCAAGAACATAAATGAATCCATCAAACATGAAACTGGTTGCAATATATTGACACGAGAACATTGTCGATTCGTAGGCAGAGACAATATTTGTCATGTTGTTCAGATGCGTTATGAATACGGATCGCCAAATGCTACGGACATCGCCGGCGAACTGCTTGCCATGTTGCATCACTGAAAAATAAAACTTGACTTGTGTTATGCTTTATGATATAATTGTATTATGATAATGAGAATAGGTTTGTTTCAATTTGGCAATACGAATTTGAGATAATACGAATTCGTATTATTGGACTGAAACACTGAACCGAGCGTAAACCAAAATGGTTGCCTGTCAGCGAAAGAAGTCAAAGGTAGAGTCGTGCCAACGAAACCGACTATTCCAGCCCTTGTGAAGTGAGTCAGGGGAAGATGTCAGCTTTCCGAAGTTGGCACAGGTTCTCTCGGAGGTCTCCCTATATATAACAGATGTGTCCAGATGGCAATCCATAAGTCCAAGCGTCTCCAGCGAAATTCTGGCAAACATGGTTCGCAGGAAAGTACGATAACTAATTCCCTCCTGGCGGGGATTGTACACCAGACCAATTTCATAATCTGAATTAAGATTATCAACAACAAAGGAGGATAAAAATGGAAACAAAAACCGTTCATCAAAACAACCTTACTTCTGAATGCTGGAACGTTCAGATTTGGGGAATAGAAGCCTGCGAAACATGCTCCCTGAAAGGCACGGAAGATTGTGGTGGCAAGGAAATCATAAAGAATGCGAAAAACGAAAAAGGTTTATCCGTCCCGATAAATTAAGGAAATCCAATGCAAACACAAGAAGCACAAGCTAAAGCTGTAGCAAAATATGCGAAGCTGGAATATTACAACGGAGTAAATCCCATGCCGACCCTACGTAACCTGTTCAAGCGTAAGGGTATGCGAGCAAGGTACTTTTCAGAGATTGTCCACGAAGGCAAGGAGTCACCTGAAAATGGCGTGGTGATAAGAGTGCGGAAACATAAAAGTGGGAAGATTGCAACCGTGTATGTAGAATCGCATTTGAATGGTAGAGTCGTGATGGCTCGGTCATAATACGAATTCGTATTATATGAAAGGTGGTGCAAAATGATGTTGAGACAAACATTAGAACATCCAGTAAATGGTTACTGGGACGGTGGGAAAAAGCAAGTATTTGATTGGGAAGTTGACCATGTTGCAGGGAAGGATGCCAAGGGTACATATGTACAAGTTGGATCATGGTCTGCGAACCACTGGTTTAATGTAGCACAAGGCAAAACGGAAAAACTGACATTAAGCTATGCGAAACGACACCTGCAAGCGTCAACAAGAATACCGTCAACATTTGAATACATCGAAAACTAATAATACGAATTCGTATTATTGAAACAAAGCAAGGAGGAAAAGAAAATGCAGACAGAAGAACCATTTGAAAAAATCGAGTACAAGGGCCATAATATTAACATCTATCAAGATGACCATGATATTGACGGTGGCCCGCGTGACTGGGATAATCTTGGCACAATGACATGTTTCCATAGAAACTATGCACTTGGAGACAAACACGAATGGCAAGATGCTGATGAATTCAAGGAATATATAGAAACAACAGATGAAATTGCAGTCATCCTGCCTTTGTTCCTGTTCGATCATTCCGGCATATCAATATCAACAGGATCAGGAAAATTCCGCGCTGTTGATTCAGTTGGCTGGGACTGGGGACAGGTTGGATATATCTATGTAACGAAAGAACAAGTCAAAAAGGAATACAGCGTCAAAAGGTTAAGCAAAAAGACATTGAAGAAAGCAGAAAAGGTCTTGGAAGCAGAAGTCGAAGTTTATGATCAAGCTCTCACTGGTGAAGTCTACGGTTTTATGATTGAAGGTGATTATTGCGACGACTCCTGCTGGGGCTTTTATGGTGATATTGAGCAAACGGGTGGTCTATTGGAAGACGCTAAAGGTTTCATTGATTACGCAGTCAAAGAAGCGCAGAAGAAACACGAGAAAAAGGTCAAGGCGTTTATCACAAATCATGTACCGTTGACCGCGCGCACAGTAACAGCATAACAAACACGGCGCCCCCCCGGCCATTGACAGGGGCGGGAAGGAAAACATGAACATAGAAGCACTAAAAAAAGAATTGAAAGAGAAGCAAGAAGAACAAAACAATTTTGAAATTGACCCTGACGGACACGAAGAAGAGTGGCGCGATTTCATAGACGAAGAAGGGCCAGTTAGAATTATTGGCTTAGAATATAACGCGGCTCATGTATTGGAACAAATTAACCCGACCGCATACAGCTGCGGCCTGAACGATTACATTGACAGCTTAGAAATAGAAGAAGACAAAGCATACAAAGAATTACAATCCGAAATTGAAGAAATTGAAGACAAAATATCAGACGCAGAAGAAGAATAATAACAACCGACCAACAGGAGGATAGTAGAATGAAAGTACGAAACATGAGAAGTGAAAATATATGATATTGTTGATGGTTTGCAAAGCCAGATTGAAAAGATGAAAATTTGTATTGCCAGCAAGCAAACATTAGACACTTTTCACGATTAACAACACGGCCCGCGCCTAGCCGTAGACAGGCGCAGAAAGGGAAGCATGAAATTAACGAAAAAACAGTTTATCGCACAATTTCCGCATAAAACCAGTATCAGGGGAATAGAACCCATGCATGATAAAAGAGACGATTTCGAAGGAGTGGAAGTTTGGAGAGCATTAAACCTGCTCTTGATCAAAATTGACGGTGAATTTTACTGTCACGGATAACAACACGGCCCGCCGGACGCCGCAGAGCTCCGGCAGAAAGGGAAGAAATGGAAACATTGCAAATAGGCGATACGGTAACAGTAACAAAAAGGAAAGAAGGATATTATTCTGCTTATGCTGGTAACCCTGAATGTTATTTTGAACCAGGAGAGAAGGGTACAATAGGATCAGTAAGAGTACCCAAAGTGAGGAGAACACCAGGCGGCGATTATTTCTGCTGTATTGATTACGAGAAATACGGCAAGATTTGGAGAACGGCTGTAAACTATGCGGATATATTGATAATCAAATAACAAAGGAGGGTTCACAATGCCATTTTGTATATTTTTTGATGATATTCGAATAACGTTAACTTCAAAAATTTGTCACCTCACAAAAAAAGACAAAGATTTGTTGGAATTGGTTTTTTACTTCTTTGACATCAGCGCGCCAGGAGAACAAAAAGGGGCAAGTGTAAACGACATACGGAACGAGGCGGTTTGGACAAAAAAATACACAGAAACAATGTTAACGAAGTTACGGCGTAAAAAAATAATTTATGAAAGCTGTTTTAAAAACGCAAAACAGGAAAAAACTTGGATGCTTTGCGAGGGTTTAATAGCGTGGAAAAAATACAACAATAAAGCCGCAAAGCACGCCGGCGACCGTGTGATGAAAAAAATGCACACAAAGAACTGGGCAACTGAAGCATATTACGCCGCAGACAATGAAGCACGGCGACTGGTGGGCTTGCGATAGTCTGCAAAAGGCTTAAGCTGTCCCGGGTATGACATAACAACGGCCCGCGCCTGGCCGGGAACAGGCGCAGAAAGGGAAGAAATGGAAACATTGCAAATAGGTAAACAACAAAGGAGGATGGAAGGATGAATAACGAAAACGTCACGGGAACGGTTATTGGGCCAATTACAAAATATGCAGCTCATCTTTACAATATAAAAGGTGAACCGCAAGGACAGCTATTAACAGCAGAGACCGAGAAAGAACTAAAGGTAAAGGCACTAAATTACTTTGATAAAAACGGGGGTCTTAAAACATGGGCTGATGGTCTTGATTTAAGGATATATGACTAAAGGAGAGAAAAAATGAAATTCCTCTTATTTGTTGAAGGAGAGAGTGCAGATGAACTGTTTGCTGTTGGTCCAAAAGATTTGATGAACCATTTTTTGCCAAAATATTTAGGAATAAAAAGGCATGATGTGAAGGCGTGTTGGTTTGAAGAAATAAAAGGAGATTTATTAAAAGGTGAAACCTGCACTATAACAAAACATAAAGATAATCTTTACAGGCGAAAACATAAAGTAAACACAAGCCCCGGCCATTGACAGGGGCACAATGTGCGTTGATACTATTACATTGCAATTCGAGAAAATTGGTCTTGCAAATATGTTATACTAACAGAAAGGAAGGACAAAACACAATGAGCAAAACAATAAACAGAAGCTGGCTCAAAAGACGTGTTCTTGCTGGCCAAATCATAGGCAGGCACACAATGGGGTTTAATCCTATGACCGATTGCACAGAGAACACCGGGCATAAGGAATTTAAGCCTTGTTTCTATGCGGAGAATATATCCGAAAGACGGGAGGGCATGGTCAACATCTGGGCGCATGACTTCAAATCAAAATCCGGCATGGCGTGGCAGGAGAATGACGGTATTATCAATTTATCAAGTGCTGGGGATAGCTACGAACTGAAATTGGCACAATAGCATAACACCGAAACGCCAGTTATTAGGTAATCCCTAATAGCTGGCGTCCGTACACTTGGCAATGTACGCTGATGAGGTTGCCAAAGTAGACAACAACAAAGGAGGCATAGGATGAACCCAATTTATAGTCAATACTATTCACATGAAGGGTGTGATTATTATAAAATAGATCTGCCTTTCACTAATTATCACAGCGAAACAATAGTGCTTTGTCCAGTTGACAAAGGGTACGAGATTGCAAAGACAATGGCAATCGGAGTAATTAACGAACACTTAGCCGAAGTTATGGCTCAAGAACCCATAACAACAAAGGAGGATAACGTGACAAAGAAGGAAAAGTTGAAAAGGGCCATGCTCAAGACTGGCAAGGCTTACGACACGGCTTTGAAGCACGCAGGAAAGGCGAACAAGGCGAAGGATGTCGCTGGCAACGCTTATTATATCGCTCGTGCGGCGTACAATGACGCTTGGAAAGCATACACAGAATGCAAATAACAAAGGAGGCAATCATGAAAATATGCGATGAATGCGGCGACATAACCGGCGGCTCGTTGACAACAACTGAAAAAGTGCCACGTATTTTATGCGATGAATGCTGGTATAAGCTGACCGTGATATGCGAATTATGCCGTGAGCGTGTGATGCGGACGGACGTAGACACTGACGGGGTGTGTATCTGGTGCAGGGAAAACAGCAAAGGAGAGAATCATGCGAATTAACTGCAAATGTCAACTCTGTAAAAGACGCTACTATGTTGATTACGGCTACCGCCCAGAAGGTGGATACACCCGACACAGGCATAAATCGTGTTGCCCTACCTGTTTGCCGAGATTGCTTGCGGGACTAGTGGACATAGAACGGAAAGCTGAAAAACGTGTAAACAGCGGTACGCTGATCTCGCTGGGTGCGGGACGGTACAGGACTGCAATATGTGGAGGATAACATGAGAGTAAAGAAAATATCGGTCAGATGGTTGCATGAGCATCAAGCTTGTGATAAAGAAGCTATTGATATGTTTAAGAAACAAAGACAAACAAACCCCATTAAACTCATTGAAAAGCTGATAAAGAAAAGAAAATTCCCCGAACAACTTGAAAACATTGTGTTTCCTGCTTGCTTAATACAATGTAGTTATGGACAGGACTATGGAAAAGGAGAATGTGTAAATCTTTGTTCACATAAGTTTGATAGACAAGGAAATCCAATAGCAATAAATAACAAAGGAAAAATCAAATGACAACAAAGAAAAGGAAATGTAGTATATGACAAACATAATATTTGCGGTACTTCTGTCTGCGGTGGCAATGGTGGAGTCGAGCAATGATCCTCTCAAAAATAACTCAAAGGAAAACGCAGTTGGATTACTGCAAATCAGGCGGTTGGCTATGATTGACTTGAATCAGCATTACGGCACGAATTACGCGCTTGCCGATTTCTATAATCCAAAGTTGGCAAGGTGGGCTTTCGTTCACTACACATCTTTATACGGAGCTGCAACATTTGAAGATAGGTGTAGGTGCTGGAACTCAGGGTCAAAATGGAAGCGTAAGAAGCACCTGACTGATGGATATTGGCGTAAGGTTCAGCGTGAATTGGCAAAGTTGGATAGATAATGAACCCACAACTATCAGTAGGTGAGCTTTTCGCGGGAATAGGCGGATTCGGACTTGGGCTTGAACGCTGTGGTATGCGCGTGAAATGGCGGGCCGAAAGGAATGAAGAAAAAGGCAACAGAAAAATATTGGAATAAAATCAAGAAGATATGCCCCTACGCAAAGGTCATGTCAAAGCAAGAGTTGAAAGGGTTAAGTGAAATATGAAAATATCAAATAAAACATATAAATTTATTCAGGACGAACTTGTATATGCAAGGCGTTGCAAAAAGGCGTTTAAGGGTAGTTTGTCAATCTACATGGAGGGCAAAGAATACGTATTGGAACGTATAATTGACGCTATTACCAAAGATAATTTTTAAGCGAAACAGGCTGACGCCAGCCGGAAAGGATGATATGGACGACGACATGGAGAAAGATATTAGAAAAACATTGAAGGATATACTGGAATACATAGGTGCTGACGTGAAGTATGCGGATTATGCACAGTTACGAAGATGGCTTGAACGATTGATTAAACGCAATCAGGGAATCTAACGGCAACCAATGAACCCGTATGACAAAATTGATATGTGAAAGGAACCACAATGACAACACAAACTGAATTATTCCCACGCACAAGCGAACCCTTGCCACCATTTGCGAGGCATTCCGAGACATCACGGCTCGCCGCTATTAAAAAATACGACAGGCATAATTCTCACAGAGACCGTGAAGAAATCTATCGGTACATTGAAACACAAGGGGCATTCGGAGCTACGAGAGAGGAGATTGAGGACAACGTGTATTTGCGGTCAATGAATTCATACCGTCCGAGAATCAAGGAGCTATTGGCAGAGATGAAGGGTTACACAGAAGTCAGAATCAGGCGTAACGGTGCAACTCGTAAAACTAAATGTGGGAACAATGCGGAAGTATTAGTGGCAGTGTAAACAGAAAGGAAAATAAATGGAAGCAATTAACATCAGCATGAGACAACGTCCGAGCAAGAAGGATTGGCAGACAACCATACAAAGGCGTGGTTATTCGGCTGATTTCTCATACTCTGATACATTCGCAAAAGCGATTAACCAGGTACACGAAATTCTATTAAAGGACTGCGAAGAGTTCGACGGTAAACCAGTTGAATAACAAAGGAGGACAGGAGAATGATAGACTGGAAGAAAATCACGAGTGAGGAAACACGAATCATCAGAAAGATTATCAAGCGAACCGATAAGCTCTTACCAATCAAAGACCACATGAGTGCGCAAATGGACATAGAGGCGGCACATATTGAACACAAGATCAAACTTGAAGAACTGCTCAAAGCAGACAGGTTTAATCTTGCACATGATGTATTCGGAATAATGCGCAACATGAACAGGAGCACAGGCAAGCTGGATAATTGCTTTGTCCCTCGTTACTCAAAGTAACTAACAACAAACAAAGGAGGCGAACGATGAATGAAATAGAATTGTTGACCGAAATGCTTACGATTTTAGAAAGCATAAAAATTCACATCAAGTTTATTCTTTATGCTCTCGGTGTCATCACAGGAATGATGATAGGAAAGACATTCATAGGGAGGTGAGAAAAATGATTAACTTTTATAACATCAGGACTGCTCTAATCGGTATTAAAACTTCAAACGATTTAACCAGCGAAGAAAAGAAAGCGATAAGTTCTGCGACCTTCATCCTTGGGATGCTTGAAACGATGATGGTCTCGGTGGAAACAGAAGTGAAAGACTTTGACTACCTCAGAAAGGAATTTTATGAAGACACAAAATGAAATCGAGGCTGAGATGGCGGGTTACGATGAAACACAAGAGGACTGGGACGGCGACGAGAGAGTTCAACGTAAACCAAAGTTTACCTTCCCTCGGTTTGGATTACCTCGTGGTGCGTGTGGACCGTTCCTGAGTAAGAGACAACTAAAGATAAGTAATCCAGACAAACCGTTCTAACCAAGGAGAACAACACATGAAAATCATACTCTTATATCCCGACCTTCAATGTATGAAAATACTTAGAGCGTTACGTAGTATCTATGGTAAGAAAGACAACAGTTCATTGGTTAAATCAGGAATCAATCAGATTGTTAGAGCACACGCAATCGTAGAGAAGCAACTAAAAGAAAATAAACCTTGACACACACATTCGTTTATGGTAGCGTGTAGGTATGAAACTTGAGGAAGCTATCACAATCAGCAAAAACAATAGACCGCATTGCGTGCCGGAGTTCCGGAGACAGAGACCAGCCTTAAAGGCCTTCTCAAGTTTCAAGCGTGATGCGGCTCTCTTTTATAGGTGAAATATGAAATCATCCCCTTCGTTCCAGTTTTTTCCTAATGACTGGCTAGGTTCAACAAACATTATGCTTATGACTCCCGCACAAGAGGGTGCATACGTTCATTTACTGGCAGTAGAATGGAACGCCGTAGACTGTTCCCTGCCTGACGATGATGAACAGCTTGCCATCCTATCAAGACTCGGTGAAGGGTGGTATAAGGGTGGTTCAGAGGCTATAAGAAAATGCTTCATGAAAAAGAACGGAAAACTTTATAATTCTCGACTGCTCTTAGAGAGAAAAAGACAAGCAGAATGGCGTAAGAAATCAATAGAGGGTGGCATAAAGAGTGCTAAAGCACGATGGGGCAATAGGTTAAAACAGAAAGATGATGATAAGGGTGCTTACAATAAGGTTACAGATTGCTTACAACCAAATGGTAACTCTTCTTCTTCATCTTCTTTTTCATCTTCTATTAAGAATAAAGAGAGTGCGAACTCTAAAGTTTTGGATAAATCAGAACACCTTAAAAGCCCTTCCTCTCCCCTCAAAGATGAGTGTTCCGCCGCCGAGTTTGAACAATTCTACCAAGCGTATCCAAATAAAAAGGGAAAGAAAAATGCCTTGAAGTCATGGGTAAAGGCGGTCAATAAACCTGCTTTGAATATTATGTTAGACAGATTGAAAGAACAATCTAAATCTAAACAGTGGCAGGAGGACGACGGTAAATACATTCCAATGCCAGCCACATGGTTGAACCAAGAACGGTGGAACGATGTGTTTGAACACACAAGAGCGAAATGGTTGGATAGCGCGGAGAGAAAGCAGAGTCCATCAAGACAGTAAACAAAAGGAGAACCATGAAGACACCAATGAAGTTATTTGTGTGGCGAGAATATATGCCTAATTATAGCGGAGGATTAGCCGTAGCAATTGCTGAGAACGAACTGGAAGCACGTAAATTAGTCAAAAGATATGGATGTGCTTGGGGTGATGATTGGGGAGAGTTAACGGTCTATCCGCTTACAAGTAAATTTGCGGTATCCGTAAACGGCGGTGCTTAACTTATCTGAGGCAGATAGCAGAAGCCAGTCTGGCCATGGCGTAAGGTGTATTACTCCACCTTGCTTAGGTTATGCTTCCTGCCGTGTCACCATTCCTGCCTGCCTCAGTAATCTTTAACAACAGATAATCTTAATTAAGATTATCAAACGAACGGAGAAACTATGAAAGACCTATACGCTGACATAGAAGCCGAGAAGGCTACGCTCGGAGCTATCATCCTTGATGCCGAGCAGACATTTGGCATCATATCAGATAAGAAAATCAATGACGACATATTCTTTGAGCCAAAGCACGACATCATCTTCCGTACCATGATGGCTCTGAACCGTGAACAGAAGTCCATTGATGCAATCACACTTGCGGAAAGATTAAAGAGTAAGAACCATCTTGATAGAGTTGGTGGACGTATGTATCTCAGCGAGCTTGTTGATTCCATACCTACCGTAGCACACTTTGAGTTCTATCTTGATACCGTAGTTGAAAAGGCAAGGCTACGTGCCTTGAGTAAATGTACCAGAATCATACCGGAAATGATTAAGGATGGATGTGAGTCCTCTGAAATCGTGGCTAAAGTTATCACGGATGTTGTAGCTAACGTTGACTTGAAACAATCAGAGTCACCCGAAGTCCTGCACAAGCAGTCTCTTGAAGGATTCCAACAGGCTAAGAATGGGCATAAGGTTGGCTTGACATCGTTCCTTGAGCCAGTCAACGAGGTCATAGGTTCGTATGTTCCAGGGAGTGTATATGTCATAGCCGGAAGACCTTCGAACGGAAAAACCTGTTGGGGCTACAACGAGGTAAACTACAATGCGGTTGGCTACAATATCCCATGTGCCATAGCCTCAATGGAAATGAAGGAGAAGTTACTACGAGAAATGATGGCCGGTGCTTTAGCCGATGTGTCCATCTACTCTATGATGAACGGAAAGTATTCGAATGAACAGTACGCAAGACTAAAGCAAGCGTTCGATGTTATTAAAAAAGCACCAATCTATATCAACGATTCGCGCATGACAGCAGAGGAACTTGTTTCGTGGCTAACATACATGGTTCGCAAGCATAAGATACAGCTTGCTGTCATTGATTACATTCAGCTAACCAAGTTGTCTAGCTGGATGCGGTCAAACATGAGCCGTAACGACCAAGTAGGAGAGTTTTCAGCACAGATCAAAGACGTAACCAAGAGGCTTGACATTGTTACATTGGCAATCAGCCAAATATCAAGGTCAGGCACAAGGCTCAAGGAGAACACACCATTGCCACCCACGTTAGAGGCATTGAGAGATTCGGGCAGCCTAGAACAAGATGCTGACGCTGTGATGTTTGTATACAAGAAGCCCGATGTACCCTTCGGTGAGTTTATGAGCGACAAGGATTGGGAGATGGAAATTGATGTTTGCAAGCATCGCATCGGACCGACAGGTACGAAAGATATTAAGTTTGTTCGTAGACGACAACGCTTGGAATCCACAGACGATTACTATAAACGAACCGTGTTAAACCTTCCACCATTGCAGACGGAGAGTTTGTTTAGCAAAAACACAAAGGAGAAATAATGACTAAGTGTATTGATTATACTGATTTGTTTCTCGCTCTACGCAACCGCGATCGCGAGAAATACGAACGCTACAAGTTTCTCGAACCACCGCAACTCCCCGACTCGCTCAAAGCGAGAAGTCGCTTATACAATGATATGCTAGACTTCCTCGCTACTGGTTATGTTCCGCGAACCGATGAAATTGTTTCGATTGATGGGCATGGTAACGTACAGTAAACAAAGGAGACGCAATGATTAACGTCAACCTACCTGAAAATATCAAGGCTAACAAAGCTAAGGCTAAACTAAGCAACCAAGATGACTACGATAAACTCAAGCCTGCTAAGGCGTGTCGTGGAATTGGTTGTCCAATGGTGAAGTTGTGCGGGCGAGTCAGAGAAGAAGCACCGTATGATTGTCGAGGGTTTCGTCGGATGGATGATAATTTGTGGGAGTGTCCAATGTTTACCAGAAGAATCTATAAGTAAAACAAAAATAACAAAGGAGATATTATGACTGAATTTACAGGTTTCCCAAAGATAGGTAGATACAGCCGAGAGGTTATCGTCAGTGAAAAATAAGTAAAAAAAGGATTGACACCCCGTTTTATTTGTGCTATTCTGTTCATAGATAATCAAAAGTATAGTCATGTATAAACGAACCATAAACACCGAGCCACCTGGATGCCAGTTATCTGGTCACTTCAAAGCTATGCTTTGGTTATCTGTCTGGGTGGCTTTCTTTATGGAGTAGCAATGAAACAAACTCTTAATAAGTGCGAAAAATGTGGAAAATCTTTTAGTCCCCACTATACCACTAAAGGAAAACAACGGTTTTGCTCACAAAAATGTAGGTATACTTCTTGGGTAAACAACAATAGAGAGCATTTAAACGCTACAGTCAGAAAATATCGCGCACGTCGTTATCTTAAAGAAGGACAATGGAGAGATGAAAGTCCTAAAGCAAGAGTGCTGAAGGCGTGGATGGTTGAATTAAAATCAAAGCCATGTCGTGATTGTGGGGGTACGTTTGAAGTATGTTGTATGGATTTTGACCATCGAAAAGGAACTGTTAAAAAATACAATGTTGGAAGTATGTTTGCACACCATTATTCACAAAAACTAATTGAATCAGAATTAGCAAAATGTGATTTGGTTTGTGCAAACTGTCATAGAATCAGAACAAGAAACAGGAGGACTGGAAGTGCAAAACAAAACAATGCCAGAATTTGTGGGGTTTCCGAAGATTAGTAGATACAGCCGAGAAATTTTGGTGACTGAAAAAATCGATGGAACTAATGGTTGCATATTTATTGGTGAAGATGGAGAGTTCCTTGTCGGCAGTCGCAAGCGTTGGATTACACCAGAGCAAGACAACTACGGCTTTGCAAGGTGGGCAAAGGAAAACAAGGAAGAATTAATGGAACTCGGTCCAGGTCGCCACTTCGGAGAATGGTGGGGTAGTGGTATTCAACGTGGGTACGGACTCACTAATGGCGACAAAATATTCAGCCTGTTTAATGTTACACGTTGGTGTCCGCGTGGATGCGAGCCACAACAAATTCCATGTGCAGACCCTCGCATTGTAAAGATGCAAGACACCCTGCCAATCTGTGTAGGTCTTGTTCCTGTTCTATGGCGTGGTATGTTCGATGATTTAGATGTAACAGATATTCTTGCAGATATGAGCCATAGCGGAAGCCGAGTTGTTCGTGGATTCATGCGACCAGAAGGAATTGTTATATATCATGTTGCAGGAAACGTAGGGTTCAAGAAAACATTCGACGGAGATACACCAAAATCTATGACGAACAAAAATACAAAGGAGATATTATGATTAATGTTTATACATCAGAAACGAAACCGATTAAGAGTTGGTGCGAGGGGATAGAGGAAACAGCGTTGAAGCAAGCTAAGAATCTTGCGAACCATCCATGCACGTTCAGGCACGTAGCAATAATGCCTGACGCTCATATGGGTTACGGAATGCCGATAGGTGGAGTGGTAGCTTTTGAGAACGCAGTGTGTCCTAACGCTGTTGGAGTGGACATTGGGTGTGGCATGGTTGCGGTACGGACTGGCTATCATGCAAAATATCTGACACCAGAAGTCATACGTGAAATACTTTTGCAGGTTAAGCGAGATGTTCCTGTTGGGTTCGAGCATAACAAAGAAGATGTGCTATGGGAGGGGTTCGACAATGCTCCCGACATTCCTATCGTTCAGCAGGAGTTGAAATCAGCACGCCGTCAGCTTGGAACATTGGGTGGTGGTAATCACTTCATTGAATTACAAGTGGCAGACGACCAACGCGTATGGTTGATGATTCACTCTGGCTCTCGTAACTTTGGTTTCAAGATTGCTAAGGAGTACAACCAAAAGGCCATGAAACTGTGCGAAATGTGGCACTCTGAACTTCCGCCTGGAAACGGTGAGG
>Ga0307928_10001592_pt1 | contig 17269 bp, 42 predicted proteins | sample AceLakmetagen232_FD_201815 | JGI IMG/M metagenome (GOLD analysis project Ga0307928, IMG submission 201815) | Saline water microbial communities from Ace Lake, Antarctica - #232 | ecosystem: Environmental > Aquatic > Non-marine Saline and Alkaline > Saline | place: Antarctica: Ace Lake... | reverse complement strand
TCGTCATTCCAATATGCTTCTAATATTTCCATTAATCCATAATAAAACCACATTTTAGCAACCACGCTATCACCTATTTTATATTTTGGTTTAGTCATATATTTATTATTGCGATGTTATGGTTTGGCTAGGGTTTTGATAACTAAGTATAATTATTTTTGATATGGAGGTCTTTTATCTCCACCCCCTATAGATATAAATACTAATAAGAAGAAAACCGCTACTACTAAAATTATTATTATTGCCATATTTTTTCCTTTCTTTTAAAAGTTGTTCTTTGTTCATAGTTGTTTATTGGTTAGGGTTTTGATAATTGTAACATTCTACAATGATAATTGTATCATTTTGTAACGATTAATGTAACAATTATATCTATTTTTTATTATTGTCAACGGGTACCCAACTTCTTTCTCCACATTTTTTACATTGAAAATATGTCTTTTTTTCCCAATCATGGTCACATTCTTCTGGGTCAATTCCGCTTAATTCTCTTCTCACTTCTATTTTTATATCTGAAATAGAAAGAGATTTTGCTCTTTGTAGCCAATCTTCATAATTCTTTTCATTAACTACCTGTAGTGACTCCGCTAGTCCTGTCCATTTGGCGCCCTCCATATCTTCTATCTTTACTCCGTATTTTTCACAATAAGTAGCATATATGCTAATGAAATAATAAGCTTGTCTTCTTCCTATCTGTAGTTCTGGGGATGCTAGGTATGATTCAAACGTATCATACCCTCCTTCTCCAAGATTACGAAATAGATTATTTTCTTTGATTTCCTTTAGCCTTTGTCCTATTAAGATAAATGCCTTGCCAACGGAATTTCCTAATTGTATTATCTCTTGATGTAATTGAAATGCTTTTTTTACTTTAGATTGTTTTGATATTTGATTTGTCATAATTTTAATATATTATTTGATGCGGAGACAGGATTCGAACCTGTGACCTTTAGGTTATGGGCCTAACGAGCTGACCACTGCTCTACTCCGCTATGCAGGGCAGAACATCTCTGCCCTATGTTTGTTTTATTAATTATTTCCATTACCATCAATAAAATTAATAATTTCCTTACCAAGTATACGCCATTGCTTCCTACTTCTGGCACCGATATCTACCCCCCTTAATTTTCCGCTTTGAAATAATCTTTTTATATGTATTTTTGAATGACATGGAAAAATACCATCCTCTGCTAGTCTTACCAATTCTGAAACAGTATACCATTTATCTGATATAATTTTATTATTTTTTTCCATAGTTTTCTTTTGCTTTATCTATGTGTTTGCACTGACTCCTATATTTAAAACTAGCACAGTCACAATACCATACGCCATCCATTTTTATTACCTTATATTTTTTAGAGCTATCTGAAGATGATTCTATTTCAAAAACCTCTTCTGCTTCTATTATTTTTTCTTCACTTTGTAGTTCTAGATATCTTTGTGCATTTTTAGTCATTATTAATAGGGCTCTATTACTGGAATTTCTTCATCTTCAATCTTTTTTGTTGAAGGTTTGTCGTTCTCATTTTGTGTGTCACCATCTCTATCTTCGTCTGTTACGTCTCTTACATTGATATATCCAGTTGGGCTTCCGTGAGCTCTTGTATATTCTAGAACAATATCTTCTCCCTCTTTTCGTTCTGCAAGTCTAGATATTAAATAATGAACTTCGCCTTTGTCATTTTTGTATGGTACAAAATATTTGTATTCTTTTCCGTCTTCTTCAAAAAAGAACCAAAGACCATCTACATCCTTTCCACTTCGGAAGTCTTTGTTAGTTCCTTCTTCGTCTCTTAGTAATTCAACAATGTGTGGACCAGTTCCAGCTGTTCCTCCTCCAGGAACTTGTTTTACTAGTTTTAGAAATCCAATAATATTTTCTCCTTCTAAAAATTTTTCTGCATATTTAGTCATGTTTTTTTGTTTTGTTTAATTTATTATTTATTTTTTAACGACCTTTGTCTTTGTTTTATTTGTTCTAAAATCAGATTTTATAACTAATGGGAAATCTCTCTGTTTTGGTTTTGTATATGGATTTTCTTCTTTCCATGTTTGGTAGGCTGTTTTGAATAAGTAATATTTGTCTTGAATTTCTGTAAATTTATATCCATTTTTATTCCTTTTGTATCCTATTTGTAATATTGCAAGTTTTCTGTTTTTCCATTCTTCATCTGTGATCCCCATTTTTTTATAATCTATATCAGCATGGCTGTATGCCGAGACTTGAATAATCATATCCTTATAAATTGATTTGCTTGTTTTCAAATCTATTATCCATATCTGGCGCACCTTATCTTTAATAAATCCTATTGAGAATATTCTGTCTAACGTTCCTGCGTATTCTTCTTCTGAGTTGTTTTTATTAAATACAGTAAGCTCATTAGCTAATAGTTCTGGTTTTTCTTTGTCAATGTAATCTCTATAAGACATAATAGCTTCATATTCTTCAACTGTTAATTCTTCTCTTTCTCCGTTTGCTTTATTTAAATATTTCGCATCAATAGCTATTTCAAGTCCTTCATCTAGGTCCTCTGTAGCTTGGTGAATTTTATCTCCCTTTAATCCTGCTTCTTTTAGAATCGTTTCTGCCTCTGTTAGTCCTTTTTCTGCTATCCATTTTATTAAATATGGGCTTGTGTAGTAATAAGATTTAATCCACGTTACAGATGGAAAAAACTTTATTTCTGGTAATCCAGTTGTTTGATTTTTAGTTTCTTTTGCGTAGAATCTTTCATCTGTTGTTGTTACTTGGCATACTTTTTCTCCATTGACTGTTATCATCTCTTTAATATATTTTTTCATTTTGTTATTTTTTTATTTATTAATTTATGTCTTCTATATTCCATTATACACATTTAAGACGTTTTGTCAATGTTTTTATTCGGATGTAGTTCGTCCCAACATGATTTACAATATTTTGGATGTTTTGGATAAAAGCTTCCGTAATGATTCCCAAGGCTGTCTGTCCTTGTTTGTGATAAAAGAATTGAACAATGTTTACATCTGATTTTGTTACATTGATCACATAGCCATCTTTTATTCACTCTTTTCCCAACTCTAACCATTCCACACCAACTGCATTTGTTTGTTCTTTTTATTTCTAATACTGTTATCCACTTATATATAAGATGGATAGAAACGTCCATAGTTCTAGCTATACTAGATTTAGAATGTCCTATTTTGAACATTCTTCTCAGTTGTTTTATTTGATTAGGCTCTGGATTTATTTTTTTTTGAAATGCCATTTGTTTTCCTCCATCGTTTTAGTGATTTGACATATATGAAAGGTTATTTTAGACTATAGTTAATAACGTTTTGATAAAGAGGGAAATGTCTCTATAAAGGTCGACGAAGGCTTTACAAAGGTTGACCTCTTAAAAAACAATTACCTTTGTGTCTTCGAGAGACTTCCTCATTAATTTATATATGTCTGAAATTATAAAAAATATTAAAAATAAAGCTGCTGCTCAAAAGGTTAGTGGACTTGTTAAGGAAGTCAATAAAGATGTTAAAAACATCAAAAAGCTAAAACAAGACTACAAGGTTGCTGATACTAAAGAAGAGAAAGATAAAATAAAAACATACATAGAGACTCTTGAAGAGAAGGTTGGATTTGTTCTTAGCGCTATGACTCGTGACAAAGTTGATGCTGCTAATTTGGCTCAGCTATCTAAAGCATTAAGAATACTTTCTGATAATGTTGTTAGAACTCAAGGTGGAGATGTTAAAAGTATTGAAGAGAAAAAGTTAAATATTAATATTAATGTAAAAGATATGAGTCCTGAACAGTTGCTAGAATTTCTTGGTAAAAAAAGTCAAGAATATCGGAATGAATAAAGATGAATTTTGATTGGCACAATCTTTCATATGACGATAAACTTCGTGAGAGAGCTAAGGTTCTTATTTATGCTCCATCTGACAAAGAATATCAAATGCTTTTAAAGGGTCTTTGTAAAATTGATCCTGTTTTTTTTATTGAAATGTTTTTATTTACAAAAGATCCGAAAGAAAAACCAGCTACTCTTCCATTTATTCTTTACCCTTACGAAAAAGATTTGATCAGATGGTATGAAGATAGATTAGAAAATGGTAAGCAAGGATTAGTAGAGAAGTCTCGTCAAATGGGGGTTACTTGGACATCTTTGGCTTGGCTTTATTATCATTGGTTATTCTCTGAAGATTTCGTTGCACTTGTTGGTTCCAGGAAAGAAGAACTTGTAGATAAACGAGATAAGGACGATACTCTTTATTATAAATTAGATTATTTTTTAAATAGAACTCCTAAGTGGTTGTTACCTAGGGGATATAATTCGTTAAAAGATAGACGACACATGTTATTGGTAAACAGAGAAAATGGTAGCACTATTTTTGGTGAATCAAGTAATGCTGATTTTGGTCGTGGATCTACATTAAGTGTAGTTTTCATGGACGAGTTTGCTACATGGCCAGACGCTGGTGCATCTTGGGACGCTGTATCTGAAGCTACTCCAGTCAAGTTACCTGTGTCGACTCCAAAGGCATCTACGTTTTTTAAGACATTAAGATTTTCAGCAGCAATGAAAAATAACGTTAAAACGGTTCATTGGAGTAAGCATCCTAAGAAAGATAAAAAATGGTATGAAGATCAAAAACAGAAATTGTCTCCAGAAACGCTAGCACAGGAAGTAGATATTTCTTATGATGTATCTGGTAGAGGTAGAGTTTACGAAGAGTTTGATTTAGTTCCAATTGGAAAATATAAATATGATGCTAATCTTCCTTTGTATGTGTCTTGGGATTATGGATTAGATGATGAGACAGCAATGATATGGGCACAAAAAGATATTGAGAAAAAAGAAATTTATATAATTGATACATATCATAATTCAGATAAAATAATTGATTTTTATGTTCCCCTCGTAACTGGTATTATTAAACCAGGAGACGAGCCTCTCTATACCATGGAAGAGAAGACAAAGATAAGGTTGCATAAAAGGTGGAAAAGAGCTAGGCATTTTGGTGATCCTGCTGGTAAGCAAAGACATCAATCTACAAATAAAAGCGTAATTCAAATTCTTAACGAAAGCGGTATTCATGTTTTCACAAATGATAAGGCAACTGGATTCATTCCCCGAAGAGATTCTACCAAACTATTGTTAAGGCGTCTTTGTGTTGATGAAAATAATATATATTTTATAGAGTGTATTCAGCAATCAAGATATCCAGAGAGAAAAGTTACGAGTCAAGCGACCTCTCCTATTTCGAGGCCAATTCATGATTATACTTCACATTTTCGTTCTTCTCTAGAGTATTTGGCAGTAAATCTTAAGATAGAGGGTGGTCCTGCGAGGAAGATTGATTATCGCAAAGCTCAACTTATGAGAACTAAAAAAGATGGTGGGCTTACTGAAGAAGGAAAAGAAAGAGAAAAGAAAAAGAGAGTTATCAGATATTCTTTTAAGAGTTATTAGTCTTTGGATAATTCTTCTATTGTTTGCCTTATATCTTTTCCATCAACTTCATTTCCAATACAATCCCAATTCTTAAAGCTTTTATTTTCAAATAATTCTCCATCTGGTTTTCTGGCAAAAAGCTCTATGCGTGGCAAGTCGCCAAATAATTCTACTATTTTATTTCTTACTTCTGGTGGCTTTGCACTATGATTACCTCTTGGAGCAATAATAACTTGAGATATTTTATTAGTTATTGGTTTAATTTTTCCTTTAATACCTAATAAACATAATTCCATATTACTTTTTGTATAATATCCTACTCCAAAAAATGGAAAACCGTTTTTTTATTTGTTTTTAACCAAGAAAATCCAAGGGTTTTATATTGAAATCCCCATGCATCAAATACTTCTAATTGTTCTTTTAAATATGGAAATGTTGTCCAAAGGAATAAAGCACAATTCTCTGCTGTTATATTTTTAACTGGCAGTTTTTTTATTTCATCCATTGTCATTAAATCATAATGTCCACAAGCTCCTCCTCTAAATCTTGTTTTATGATTTGCTCTACTATTATATTTCCAAGGCGGATCGGCTAAAATAATTTGATATTTTTTCATATTATTTTTTAAATAAAATCTTTCCCTTTTGTTTTCTTTTCAAGAATTATTCCAGCCTTATTGATTTCCCTAGGAACAACCTGTATTTCAAATTTATTAAACCATGTTTTCATTTTTACTATTTTATCTAAAACCATTGTTGTGAATTCTATATCATTTACCTTCCCTTTTATTCTTTCATTATTTATCCAATAAAAAACAACCTGACTATCAACTCTTAATAGAAGGTTTTTATATTCACGTTTAAAGGCATAGCATATCGCTTCCCAAACGGCTAGTAATTCTGCTATATTATTTGATCCTCCAGGTTTCGTAGCTCCTCTTACTTGAGAGTGACCTCTTATCTGATCATCAACAATACAAATGACCATTCTCCTTTCTGAGATTTCTTTTTTATTATTTCCACTGCATCCTCCGTCTGAATATATTATCTTTTGTCTTTTCATTATTCCACTATAGCATATTTAACAAACTTTTGCAATAGCCTTTGTTTACTTACTCTTTTAGTCTTACTATTTGTTTACAATACTTGCTACAGAAGCCTTCTCGTGCCCCAGGATTAGTGCCAAGATATTTCCATCCTATTGTTCTGCCACAATTCTCGCATTCTTCTCGTGTGTATTCTATGTTCTCGAAAGCATAATCAATATCTTCGTTAATTTCTTCTAGATGCTCTGGTAATTCTCGATTATTCCAGTATTCTTTATTTATATATCTTTTTATACTTAACATTTCCTCTACTAATACTTCTTGTTTATCTATTATTTCTTTGTTTTCTATTTCTAGTTCTTCTGTTCTTAATTCTAAATCTTTCATTTCATTTTCAAGTTCTTCTTTCTCTGTAATGGTATTGTCTCTGTCTTCTTCTGCAATTCTTAAGTTTTCTTCTAATCCATTTATTTGTGAGTTTAAATTATCTATTTCTTTTTCTATTTCTTTTTGTTCTGTGTTTGTAATTTCTATTTTTTTATACATATCTATGTGCAGATGACTGCATATTATTCTTTTAATTTTGACAACAGATACTCTTCTTTACTCATTTTCTCTATTTGTTCGTTGACATAGCACCACCCATTTTTTCTATTCCAATTTTTATCAGATTTATTTGAACATTTATATAATTTAACGAAATATCTGTTAATAAGTATTCCTTCCGATGGATCAAAAGTGTATGGACCATTGCATCTTACGTAATTACCAATTTTAAGCTTTGTCTCATTTTTATCTTTCATTCTTTCAATTTACTTAATTTATAACACATTTTAGAACAAAATAAATTTACTCCTTCAATGTTGTTGGAGTATTCTACGGATTTTTCAAATGTATCATTTGTAATTGGAATATCTGAGTATACGTTTATCTTTTCCCCACAGGTAGTGCAAGTTGCAGATTGTTTTAATAGCATTCCCATCGTTCCCCTAAAAGAACCAAGACATGATTTACATCGTATATTCCCAAAGGTTATCTTTCCCGTTTTCTCTTCGTCAAACATAAACAATGGAGTATCACATTTTTGACAATGTATTATTCTATATCTCATTTTATTCTTTTAATTTGTATAATTGATAACATGTCTTAGAACAAAACACGCTATCAATAAGTTCTATTTTTTCATTAGCATTTCTTTTTTTATTATAAGATTCAGATAATTTGCTTGGTATTTTTGTTTTTATCCATACCTTTTTATAAAGTTTTTTTCCACAATGATAACATTTCTCTAGATCTTTTTTTATACCTATATAGTCAAGAGATTCTTTGTTTATAATTAAAAACGAAACCGTTTTTTTCTCGTTAGAAGGAATTTCTATATTTAAACTTATTGTATTTTCATTTTCTTCATTGTAAAAGTTTGCTTTATATAGTGCCATATTATTCTTTTAATTTTTTTAATTCTCCTTTAAGAAACTGGTCATAAACATTTATTGATTTTTTAAACTCTTGTCCATCAATTATTTGGTCAATAGTAGATTGTTTATTATTCAATAAGTTATGTATCACTTCATCAATGGTTCCTTTTGATAGAATATAAAAAATGTTAACAGCTTTAATTGTCCCGATTCTGTGGCAGCGATCGATTGCCTGTTCTTGATCTGATGGGTTCCAAAGCAGGTCTGCAAAAATAACATTTGATGCTCGTGTTAGCGTTATGCCAACTCCAGAGGTTTGGACAGTTCCAATAAATACTTTTGTTTCATCGTCATTTTGAAATTGATTAACTGCTTTTCTTCTGTCATCTATGTCTATTTCTCCATGGACCATAACAGAGTTTGGAATTTGTGATTGAATGTCTTTAACTACTCCTCTGTATTGGCTAAATACAACTATCTTGTCATCTGGATTATTCTCAAGTATATTTTCTACAATTGATTTAATTATTCCAGTTTCTACTTTATGTCTTGTGCATATTTGTTTAAGTGTTTGAACCTTTGCAAACGCTTCTCCGCGCATTCTCTTATTTATCTCTCCCTGATTTAGTCCCGTGTATTCTAACAAAAACTTTCTAAAGTTATCAATTGCTAAACTATATTGTTTTTCATACTCTCCGTCTATACTTATTGTAATCTTGTTATATATTTTAGGAGGTAATTCTGATAAGATTTCTTCTTTTCTTTTTCTGAATGCAAATGGTTTAATTTTTTCAGAAAGTTCTTTTATGTTTTTTGTTCCTGTTTCTACAAAATACGAAAATCTGGGATGATAGTATCCTCTAATATAAGTATCTCTGAATGATAGCCAATTATTCCAAACATCTTTGTTGATATAATTTAATTGGTTCCAAATATCTAGCGGTTTATTTGTTATTGGTGTTCCAGTTAAAAGAAGGCGACGGGGGATTTTCAATTTCTTTACTGCCTTTGATCTTTGCGCCTTTGTTGATTTAATAAAATGGGACTCATCTAGTATTATACAATCAAACTTTTGTTTTTTAAGTTCTGGTAAAAATTTCTTAATAATTTCATAGTTAACGATTGTAAAATCTTTACTGAAATCTAATTTCTTGTCTTTCGCACTTAGCATTGCTGAACTTTTATATGACCATTTCTCAATTTCGTCTGACCATACAAATTTCAAGGAGTTAGGGCAAACGATCAATGTCTTTAGGTTGCTTTTAATCGTATATATAAGAGATATCAAACACTTCCCACTACCCATAGGAAAACACAAAAGTCCAGTCCCGTTTTTCTCTTCAATCCATTCGACTGCTTCTAATTGAAAATCACGGACAAGCTCTGAATTTTTAATACAAGATAAATCCATTGTTTATTTTTGATGAATAGATGACCCAATAAACATTTTCTTTTTTAATTTATTTATAATGTCTAATGATTTCTTTTTAAAGTCAGATGCATCAGAAACTATTATTAGTTTTTTCTTTGCATCATAATTAGCTTTAGCAAATGGAGACAATATAACCCTTTCTACTTTTTCCCAATTCTTATAATAATACTTACTCCACATATATTTTTTTATTGTCTCAATTCTAAAAAACATTTTATTAACTTCATCTTTTTCATCTTTAGATAACATGTCAAATGCCCTTTTATTGTTTGTATTGCACCACTCAATAGAATAACCAACCTTATTTTCTAAGAATTTATCTATGTTATTATTTTCTTTTTTAATTTCATTTTGAAGCTCCATAAACCATTTTGGAGCATTGTATTTGCTTTTCATATTTAATTATGCTATAGTGTATATTATGGATAAAGCCAAACAACAATTTTTGGAGGATCACAAGGATGATCTTCAAAAAGCTATTTGGGGTTTTGAATTAGAAATCCGTTATCTTGAGCGTCAGAAACTTTCTCCTGCTCAAGCTGATTTGATCAAAATTCAAGAGTCAATTAGTGCCATCAAGGGAAAGACAAAAGAGTTTGAGGCAAGAATAGAGTTAGTTGATACTATTCTTTCTGAAGGGAATAACTAATTCAAAACGCCTTATATTTATTAAGTTTTTAATATGACCTTTTGTTTTTAAATGGGTGTATTTGTGTTTGTTTATATTTAATCAATTAGCATTGCGATAAGGATTATAGCAAGATAGAACGCACAGATACCTAATTGCAATCTCCAATATCCTGCCCACCATAAACCCATAACGGTTATATCTTTTTTCTCATTTAAAAATTTTCTAAGAGATGGATTGTATCCTAATTCCTTTTTTTCTTTTGATATATTATTTTTCATATTATTTGTCATATTATCACCACCTTTCTTTATTTATTCATGGTTTGGTTAGGGTTTTGATTTTATCTTGATAATCTTTTATGGCTTTATTGTAACCCCAAATATAATGGTCTGCATTTAATACTCTTGCTGAAGTTTGTTTATCTGTTTTTTTCATCTTATCTCCTATCTCTATAATCTCTTGGCGTTGGGCTTTGAGAAAATTTTCTATTTCTTGTAAATCACAATCAGGCAATCGTGTAATTAACTTATTATTTAATTTTTGATAATCTTTTTTATTCATTTTTGGTTGGTTAGGGTTTGGTTAGGGTTGTTCATTTTTAGCTTCGTAATATATATTTTCCTCTATTCTTTCTATTATTCTTTCTATCTCCTTCTCCAATTCTAAAACAATTTTAATTAATTCCTCTTTCTTCATTTTTTCTAATTGTTTTTTGTTCATAATTCTATATTAATTGGTTGTTAGTTTTTTTTGAGAACTACCAAACTCATTGTTATTTGAGGTCTTTCATTATTTCCAAACCCTTTTTCAAGACAGCAGAGAACTCTTTAGCATGTGTGAAAGAACAACGATCGTTAAAACTCCAAGAGATGCGCCATTCTTTCGAGTCCTGTAGTTTTCCAAGAATAACCTCAGCTGAATAATTGTCTGAACACATCATAGAAACTTGAATAATCCCATGTGCTTTGTTCCCTCGTATTGTAATTTTATCAGCAATTTTCATAATTTAACACCACCTTTCTTTTCTTATTTTATTATAAATTATTTATCAGCATCAACACACTTTTTACTACAATATCCGTCAATCCCTTTATCAAGGATAGGTTCGCCACAATAAATACAGCTTGGGACTATTTCTTCTATTACTTCAAATACTAATCCTACTTCTATTTTATTTGGTTCAACTTCAGCAAATCCATCATATATAATAAATTTATTTTCGTGTTCATTTATAAAACGACTTAACAATTCTCTTAATGATGCTACTTCTTTTTTCGTTAGTTTCATAATTTTTTATTCTTTTAATTCTTCTACCTCTTTTATGCTGTATTGATCACCCCATTCATCTTCGTTTTCAATTTCTCCACTAAAAAACATTTCTCTGGCTTCGTCTTCATTCTCTGCCTCTACCAAAACTTCTCCATTTCCATCAAAATAATAATGTATTTTATATTTTTTCATAATAATATCTCCTTGTTTAGATCCGATCTTTAATAGTTTAATAATAAATTGCTTAATATCTTCAAATGCTTTTATAACATCTTCTTGATCAGCAATCGGTAAGTGTCTGTATTGTTGTAATAATTCATAGAACTCCTGCTCATTTAATTTTTTTATAACTTCTTTTTTATTCATGATAAATCTCCTTATTTTAAAACCGACCTTTATATTAAGCACACCATCTCGCAAAATTTATTTTTCCAGCTTTTAATACTTCTTTAGCAAGTTCTTTTGGGTTTTTTGCTCCATTTGAAATTTTTCTTAAAACTTTTTTATATAGATCATCTTCAAAACCATGAGCCATTTCATCGTCAGAGGTCATGTTCTTTAATTCTTTAATACTATCTTTTATTGATTGTAAATCGCTTTTTTTAGGTTTCATATTTTTTCCTTTCATTTATTAGATCCAACTTTTATTTATTTCTCTTCCCACCTTTGTTTTCCATAATCACCATTAAAGGCAATAGGAAAAGATAGCTTTGATTTGACTGGGATGATATAGATAACTTCAAAGTCATTTTCTTCAAAATCTTTTTTTATATCTTTCAAATAAACCTGATGAGGCAATAAACATTTATAGGGAATATATCCACCACCTTTATTGCCTGCCAAGATTATTAAATCATGATGTTTAGGCATATCAAAACTAAATACTCCGCCTTCTTCGTCAAAAGTGCTTTTATTTATTTTTATAAGTTTTGATAATTTTATTTCTTTTTTGTTCATAATAATTTTCTTTATTTAGATCCATCTTTATATCTAATATAAGTAATAGGTGTGTTCATAGTAGCATTTATCACCCGTTTAGGTAGAAGTAAAAACTTCGTCTATAGACCACTAAGGTAGCTACATGGGAATGCTTTGTGGCACTTTCCCTTTTTAGCGCCACCTATTCTTTATAATTTAATTTTTAATTATTTATTTATTTATAACCATCTTGAGTTGTAGGATATCCAGATTATCGATATGTTGCTGAGAACATTTTTAAGTATTGTTTTTTCCCTTGATTATTTCCCAATATCATAGGGAGAGTAATGTTTGTTCTCATCTGCTCTGCTTTTTTAAATGTATTTATACGATTAGCCCAGAACGTCCTACAACTCTACTACCATTGTATCCTATCATATTTCTTTATAGAAGTCAAGGGATAACTTGTTGATAACTTCTTCGCTTTTGCAATTTGACAAATGACTGGTTTTGATATAAAATAGAAGTAATAAGTATTGCTTTTCCCTTTTGTTTATGCCAATTACTGCACTAATCTATGCAGATGTATGCACACACTTTTGCTTCACTAAACTATGGCTTTCGCTTCACTTAATTATGTCTTTGTTCTGATCCATTACCTCAATAAGAAGTTTGGCAATTCCATTGATATGATTATCTAATTCAACTACTTGCAATGGATCAATATCGCCATGTTCTTTATACCTCATCATATCCACAGATATTCTATCAATCTCTTTTGTTATCTTATTGGCTACTTCTTTTTTAGTTATTTTGTTTTTATTCATAGATAAGTTTTTTATTTATTTAGATCCGACCTTTAATAATTAACTCCTGAGTAGGATATATTATGCTATCAGATAATATACCCTATCAATGGCTGATTATTCTTTAATATCCATCAGATAACCTTTTTCCTTACAATTTGGGCAGTATTCTTCATCGTTTTTTATAATTAAATCTTCTTCATTGCCAGACCAATAACACCAATTACATTTTATCTCATCATTATATGCTTTAATAACTCTATCTGCTTGTTCTGGCGACATTTCTATAAACCTTTCTTTGTCATCACCCTCAAAATAAACTCCAACCTTATCTCCTTCGTTTGTCATTGATATAACTTTATCTCTTATTAATTTTTTCATAATATATCACCTCACTTTCTTTGTTTAATCAATTTATTTAATTTTTTTTACTTTACCTAACTCAAAACTGATCATTTCTTCTTCTTCGCTATCAAAGTTCATTTCCATTTCACAAAACTTGTCTTCTGCTTCTTCTTCACTTTCTGCTTCTATTTCAATACTTCCATTTTTTGTATAATTATATTCTACTTTATATTTTTTCATAATAATTATTCACCTCACTTTCTTTTTAATCTATTAGTTTCCTAAAAATCCATTTCTATATATTTCAATAGCTTCTTCTCTTTCATCTTCTTTTGATAAATCAGTATTCTCATCAATCCATAAAATAGCACTTTCAAGCAATTGGTCTTCTACATAAGTATCATTTTGTCCCGCTTCGTATATTTGTTTTTTATTCATAATTATTCACCGCCTTTCTTTTCGTTTATTTGTTCTTTAATTATTTATTACACTTGGCAAATACACATCTCTAAACCACTCATTAAAGTCATCAAGATTATCACTCCATTGTTTAGCAAAATCTTCATCATCTTTCCTTAATTGATTGTATTCATCTTTGGCCATAGCACTATGTTCAAGTAGTTTATCCATTTTTGATCTAAACTCATCTCTCATTTCGTCTTCTTCAAAAATAATATCTTCATTTTCGTCATATCCCCAATAAATTGTTATGTTTAGTTTATTATTCATAATTATCACCACCTTTCTTTATTAATTGATAAATCTTAACAGCACTATTTTTCTTCATTTTCTTTATCAGTCAATTCAGCATCTTTTTCAATATCCCCATCAATTCTAACAATATACCTTGCTCCCTCAAAAACTCCCTCTTTATGTCCGTCTTGACACTCAATATATGTATCCATAAGATATTCTGCTCCTCCATCTGTTTTATGATAATATAGTTTCATAATTTAACACCCCCTTTCTTTAATAATTTACTATCTTTTTTGTAATTAGAACGGCAAGACCGACACCAAGATAGATATTTTTTATCAATCTCTATCCAGATATCTTTAACTTGTCTTTCTTCTTTACAATTTTCACATGTTTTTTTCATAAGTTTATCCTTTCTCTAATTAAAATATCATATAGTTTATTTTCTGCTTCTTCTAATGTTTTTCCTTTTACTGACAATGTAGCATTTCTTCCACCGCTTTTAATGTTTTCATATCCAATATACCATATTTTATTTAGTTTATACGGCTTATGTAATTGACAATTCGGCTTTCCATTATTAAGCATAGACAATCCATAATATATTTTGTTCGGCAATTCTTTTTTCATAATAAGTTCCTTTTTATTCATCAAAAGATATTTTAACACTTGTATCAACTCCCCTTTTTTCAAGTTCTTCAGCAATACCACTTAAAGCCATTATATCTCTTGTTCCATAACAAGCTATCTCATATATCAGATGATCATAAGCAACGGCTTCTTCTTTCAATTTATTCGTAGTCCAATTCTTAAAGTATTTACTTTCATTGTTATATTTTTTCATAATAATTTTAGTTTAATTAAATCATTTTAGCTACGACCTTTATTTCTTTAATTCTCTTTTTCCCGCTTGCTTGCCTTAATTGTTTAATTGATCTTCTAATAGCAGTTCCAAAACTGCTTGCCCTTTCCCGATATATAAACTCTTTAGGATAAGGCATGTTTATAGTAATAATAATAAAATAGTTCTTCATATTTTTAATTTTGTTTATCACTATCATTACTTGTTATTTGTTCAGCATGGTATAAACAAACAACAAGTAATAAATAGCAACTAATTATCTTCTAATATCTTTTTATGCCATTTTTTATCAATATAATCTAACATGCCATTTTCTTCAAAATCACTTCCAAAAAATCCATAACAGCTATCAACATGTTCATTGCTTTCAGATCCACAGCATTTACATTTACTAACCTTTTCAATAGAAAATCCATAGACATCACCCGTTAGATATTGATCATATATTTTTACTTCATTTATCAATTCTTTTTCAACTTTTTTCAATAATCTTTTCCCAATTTTCTTTACTCCCATAAACTCTTTAATTCTCTCTTCTGTAGCATATATAAACCCTATTTGACTGCTATCCCATGGACAACTAAATCCCGTAGTATTTATAGTTATTCCGCCATGATCATACAAGTATAACGGCAATATAACCAATGCTTTTTCTTCTTTAATAATTGCTTCTTCCATTTCTTCCCACCCGTCATAATCATTAATATCATATCCTAAATCTTTATCACCTAAATCATATCTGTCATGATAACATAACATTTTTCCTAAATTATCCCACTCTCTTGGATCAGATCCGTCTTCATCAACAACTATTTCTAAAATCTCTTTACCTATTTTATATGTTTTATTCATTTTTTTATTCCTTTCTTCTTTATTTTATTTCTTCAATATATTTCCCTTGTTTTGTATAAAGACCTTTTTTAACACTTTCCTTAACAATTAGATCAACTTCTTCTTTATGCTTATCATAATAACAACTTGGTATAAACCAGCTCGTTGTTTCAGCATAATTCTTGTCGCAACCTAATTCATTATAATAATCTTCTTCACTAATTTTTTCGTCTGATAAAGTATTATTAAGTATTGATAATCCCATTTCAACCACTTCGTTAGTATCTTTTTCAATAATTTCTTTTTGTATTTCTTTTGATAAATCCTTAAACTCATAAACTTTTATTGTTTTCATGTTATTGTCCTTTTTTAATTATTTCAAGTTCTTTTAATCCTTTATTCCAGCACTTATCGCAATAATCATCTAAAAACTGATCATTACAATTTATACTATCATCTAATTCAGTCCCGCAATCTTCACAATATCTGATCCCGTCATCATTATTACTAATAAAATCATCTAATTCCTGTTCAGCTTCATCTTCTGTTAGTCCCATATCTATAGCACATTGCTTGGCTAATTCTTTATTTATAATCATATTTTTATTCCTTATTTAATTTATTTATTATATATCAATTAAACCTTTATCAATTCAGTTTTTATGTATTTTGGCATATTATTTCTAAACTTAACCGCTTTTCTCTTATTTATAAAATGTATTTCACCGCCACTATACCTGATGATATAGATATTCTTGGCTAACTAATATCTTCTTTTATCTGCTAAAATTGACAAAACTTTTTTATTCATGTTTTTATTTTAATTTATTGTTATTGTATATTGTATAATCTCACCTTTATTATCTTCTATTGTTATTGTATTAAAAGAGTAATCAACACTAACATTTTTATTATTCAGATCTTTTGACATTTCTTTTTCTGCTTGTTCCTTAAATCTTGTTTTTAACATAATATCAAAGATATTCGTTATTATTCTCGTTGCTTGTCTTTTTGTTTTTTTCATTTTATTATCCTTTCATTGTTATTTATTTAATTTTTTGAGTAGTTTATATCGGATCATATCTTTTCATTGTCTTACAAGTCCTTACAATGATCCATTTTCCCCGTTATTTCCTTAAAAATCGCATTTACTTGCTTTCAATTATGTTTATCGCACCCGCTTCACTTAATTATTATTATTACTTAATTAAAAAACCCGTAAATGTAGCAAGTATTAAACATTTAACGGGCTTAATAGTGGCAAGGATCAATCCTTGCGAGTAATAAGGCGGTTATCATCTAAGAGTCAAAGCTATTAAAAGACCTTTCGCATGCCGTTTGATGTTTCCGTCTTCCCTGTTCTTTGCCAATTTTTTGAGCATTTCCATAAACATGATCCAGTCATTTTGTTTTTCTTCGGTATTTGTTTTATTCTTCATGGTTTTCCCTTTCAAAATAGAAGTAATTAGCATATTGAATTAATGTTTGTTCTTGCTCTTCCGTTATTTCTGCCGTTGTCCATGGAGTATACCAATCCTGAAACTGATATTTTGCCGTATCTGGCTGATCATATTCGTCTAATTC
>Ga0307928_10001590_pt1 | contig 17270 bp, 18 predicted proteins | sample AceLakmetagen232_FD_201815 | JGI IMG/M metagenome (GOLD analysis project Ga0307928, IMG submission 201815) | Saline water microbial communities from Ace Lake, Antarctica - #232 | ecosystem: Environmental > Aquatic > Non-marine Saline and Alkaline > Saline | place: Antarctica: Ace Lake... | reverse complement strand
TACGCGTCTGGATGTTCGGGGTCACGTCCACGGCCGAACGGACACGCGCGAGCGCGCGCGCCGTCTTCGCGCCGTCTTCCAAGTCGGCCATATCCGCAAACAAATCGCGTACGGCGTCCGGTTGGGCAGCCAGTATACGGTCGTAGGCGTCGATGGACTCGGCTGTGGAAAGCATTTCGATCTCAATCGCGTCTGTCATCACATACCTCGTCGTGTCTATGGTCACACACGTGCCGCCATTGTGGCGACGCGCGACACCCCGATCCACGAGTCTGATCATACACGCGCCTGGCGTGCCTCGCAGGGTGCCTGGTTGGTTGTCGATAGATCGGGGCATGTATCTACCATAGCGCCACGCGTGCCCCACGCAAGCGCAACGCGTGACACCGTACTGGCGCACGCGCAACGCGTTGCACGCCAACACGTTAACCGATCTGGACCTACCGCACCCCCCCCCGTCCATTCGGCCCTCCCTCGCCCCTATTTCTCGCCCCTCTTTCGGGGATGCCCCACTGTTGAACACGTTACATGCCTCTTGCGGCCCCTTGCTCCTACGCGTTCTTGTTGTCCTGCCGCCTCTGGATTTGCCTTTTGGGTTGTTGTGTTCTACTGTAGTGTTCATGAGTACTGGTGGGATTGATCAGCCTGTGGTTGATTCGTACGTGCCTCCGCACTTACGGAGCAAGAATCGTGCTGCCTCGAAAGCGAACCGGGATTCTCAGACGGGTGGTTCGGCTCATGCTCCGACTGAGATGGAGATTGGCTGGATAGCTCCGGATGCTGGGCAGGCTGTAGGTCGTGCGGAGTCTGTGAAATTGGCTGAGGGTTCGGGTCCACCTTCATGGTGGGAGCCGGATTGGCGTGAGCAGCTTCTGGCGAAGGGTATCATCAGCACTGGTTGCGACCACCGCACGTCTCGTCTTCTTCCGACTTGGCAGGCCGGCTTTGGTTGGCACTTACCCTGTCAGCCTCCGCCTGGGTCGAAGCGTCACCCGATAGTACCGACTGGCACTCCTCGGTACGATTCTTCGACGTGGATGTGTCCGAAATGCAAGTCACCGGATCACCAGCTTACTCACCGTTGTTACCAGCGGAACCACTGTTGGATTGACTACATGCTGACTCGCTGTGTGATGTGCGGTTACCAGCGTCAGATGCTCTGTTCTGATGCTCCTGTTGCGGAGGTTCCTCCGGTTGCGTCTCGCAAGAACCGTCGTGGGCTGTGGTAGGTGGGTAGTAGTGTGTGTGTAGTCTTTTCACAAGGAGACTGAGACAATGGCTGATGAACCACTGAGGATGACGCCGCGCGGGAACGCGATTCTTGACAGGATAGAGGCCTTGCGTATCGCTTGCCACCGGGTTCCTCCTTCTCACGCTGGCCTCACTGACGAGCGCATTTTGGTGCAGACGATGGCGGATGAGCTTGACGCGTTGCAGGCTGATCTTTACGCGAAGCTCTCGCTGGACGTGTCCCTTCCGACTGCCGCACCGCTCCCGAACGTCCTTTCCGGCACTATGCGCCCTCCCACCGAGGTGCTTGTCCCATACAGTTTTGGTGACATGGCGGAGTACATCGGTCGCTACGTTAAAGGGATGGGCAGCAATGCCATTCAAGCGGCCGGTGAAGACGGCGTGTGGTTCCAAGACCCGAACAGCACCTTGAACGTCCCCGGCGAGTTCATGACTTACGAGTTTCTTGCCAATTACCGCTGGGTTTACAGCGACCGCCCGTGCGGTCTCGTGAAGGAGCGTGCGTGATGATCATTGACACCGGACAGATCGTGGAACGCGAGGGTACTGAAAGCGAGTTGCTGCGGATGCTCAACCAGAGAGGGCAGATGCTGGTGCCGGTCGATGAAAAGGTTATGACAGAGAAGCAGCGGCGTGAGCGCCGGGTTTCACTCGCAGACCACACCAGCCCGCTCGGGAAGATGCGCGGGACCGCACGCAACGCGCCCTGTCCCTGTGGGAGCGGGCTGAAGTGGAAGAAGTGCTGTGGTCTCTCCTGAAAAAAGGCAGACCAATGAAGCGCCCGAAATGCGATGAAGCGGCTGTTGCGGCGAAAGTCCACGAGATCGACGGGAAGTTCTGCGGTATCGACGGGATGACGGCGATTGAGGCGCGCACGATGAACCGCTACCTGTTTGGTCACGTGCGTTCGGCGGGTTCGGGGCTGGGTTTACGGCCTGTTGCGCCGCTTGCACCGGGGCCGCTTATGCTTTCGGGGGAATGGCGCGATGGCTGATGCTACAGGGCTGGCAATGTCGGAAGACACGGCGCTTGTGGGCCTTCCTTTGGACGGTGCGGACGACGAACCGCTGTTGAAGACTGACGAACGCGTGTATCCGAGCGTCAACCAGTTGAAACTGCTTGATCGCCGCCGGAATGTGGCGACACTGGCCTTGAAGAAGACCCCTCCGCACACGATTGCCGAGATTCTGAAGGTGAAACTGGCGACGGTGCGTTCCGACATCCGCGTAATCCGCAAAATGTGGACTGCAGAGCTTGGTCAGCGCGCCAGCGAGTTCCAGAGCATGACTCTGGCGCAATACGACGCCGACGAGCACGAGATTCGCCGCCTTTTGGCCGTTGCACTGCCCAGGCCGTCGTCTGCGGCCGAGATCGCGCAGGGTTTTCCACCTGTCCAGGGTTCGTACGACCAATATGCGGAGATGTACAGGCTTCTCCTGCGGATACAGGAACACCGGGAGAAGATGTACGGCATTGGCTGGGATCCTTCGACCGTTGTGCCGCTTTCGGGCCATGTTGACGACGACACTGGCGAGGTAGCGGACGGCGTGAACTTCACGGCATACGAACACGAGGACATGGGCGGTGGCAGTAAGGCACTTCGACCTTCAGAGCCAGCGAGCGCGGCAAAAACTGCGGAAATGGTGTCCGACAGTCAAGCAAGTTGATTTGGCGCGACGTCTCGCGGATCCGGCGACAACCCGCATGTGCTGTGACGGTGGCGGCCGTTGCGGCAAGACAGAGGGCATCTGTCGTCATCTTGTAGCCAAGGCGATGCAGTTCCCCGATTCCCGGCAACTCGCGGCGCGCTTCCGGCGCAAAGACGCGAAAGCGACTGTCTGGGATCAACTGTGTACGCACTTGAGTCGGTACGTGCCGAGGCACAAGTTCAGCCTGTTCCTCAGTGACCTGTACGTGCTGTTCGATAACGGTTCGATGATCGTCGTTGACGGCCTTGACGACAAAGAGCGCGTGGAGAAGATTCGCGGCAGTGAGTGGTGTACGATGTTCGTCAACGAGGCCACCCAAGTCTCCTATGACACGATTACGACACTCCGCGACCGGCTGGCCCAGCCGATCTACCACGGGCGCACAGGCGTACCGGGGCAACGCCAGCTTATCCTCGACTGCAACCCCAAGTGGCCCCAGCACTGGCTTCACCGCTACTGCATAGATGGCATAGATCCTGCTAACGGCGAACCGCTGATGAAAACGGAGATCTACAGGCGCATCCACTGGACGCCGTTCGACAATCCGTATCTGCCCGAGGACTACATCGACACCCTCCGTGCGCTCCCGCGTGTGAAGCGAATGCGGATGCTTCAAGGGATCTGGTGCGCGAACGACGGCGCGGTGTACGACATCTTCGAGGAAGACGTGCATGTGATTGAGCCCTTCCCGATTCCGAAGCACTGGCGTCGGGTGAACGCGGTTGACTTCGGCTACCGCAACCCGTATGCCCACCTCTGGGGTGCTCTTGACGAAGACGGGCGTCTGTACATCGAGCGCACGCATTACGTGACCGAGAAGACGGTGCGCTGGCACTGCGAAGTAGTGAAGGATCACACGCCGAGGCCACCGGAAGCGACGGTTGCGGATTGGGATGCCGAGGACTGCGCGACGATGCACGAGAACGGGATCAGCACGATAAACGCGTTCAAGGACATCCGGCCTGGGATCGACGCGGTACTCGAGCGATTGAAGGTGCAGGGCGACGGGCGACCGCGCGTGATGATCTTCGACACCCCGACGAACAAGCCGATGATCAACGAGATGTACGCCTACATGTGGCCGGAGGGCGCGGACATCAAGAATAACAGTGAAGTGCCGGTTGACAAGGACAATCACTGTCCGGATGCTCTGCGGTATCTGATTGCCTACCTCGACATCGCCCCGTCCGGTTTCGCGGCGGCGTCGGCTTACACGGAGAAAGAGCGTGAGTCAAACGACCCCGCCAGCGCCTACTGATGCACCGCGCGCCTTCACGGCCGACAGCATCCCGGTGTACTGTGCGTACGACCGCATGGTGCCGCTTGGGGAGTTGACGCCGAACCCCGATAACCCGAACAAACACCCGCAGGCACAGGTGGCGCTCCTTGCCGGGATCATCAAGGGCAACGGCTGGCGGCAGGCTATCGTCGTGAGCGTGCAGAGCGGCATGATCACAAAGGGCCACGGCCGACTGATGGCGGCGAAGTTCGGTGACATGACCGAGGCACCCGTTGACTTCCAGAACTACCCCTCGAAGGAAGCGGAAGAGGCCGACTTACTCGCAGACAATCGCATCCCCGAATTGGCGATCCGCGACCGTTCCGGTGAACTGTCAATGCTGAACCGACTACCCGCGCCCGACCGGCTTCTTGCCGGTTACACAGCGGTCGATATGGCCCTTCTGGCGACGTTCGCATCCACACCGGCCGGGGGTGCGGGTGCGGCCGACCCGCCGCCGCCTGCCCCGTCGCGCGTGCCGGATAACCCGCGTGCCGAACCGGGCCGGATTTACACCCTTGGCAGGCACCGGCTGGTGTGCGGTGACGCCACACACGGGCCAACGGTCACCGCTCTGATGGGCAAAGAGAAGGCCAATGCGGTGATCTGCGACCCTCCGTACGGGGTTGACTTCAAGCGCGGCGAGCACATCCCCGACAGCAAACGGTCGAGGCACACGAACCCCGACGACATGAGCATCACCGACGACAACCGCAAGGGCACCGACCAAGGGGCGCTTACGGCCGCACTCATGGGATGCGCGGCAAAGGTGGCCCGTAACGGTGCCGCCGTCTACATGTTCGCGGCGAACCTTGAGGAAGGACTGCACAGCCTGCTCGGGCTGAAGAACGCAGGCTGGCGCATCCAGAGCCAACTGATCTGGCGCAAGCACCATTTCGTGCTCGGACAGGCCGATTACCAGTGGACTCACGAGGTGCTGTTCTACGGCTACAAACCGGGGAAGAGCCACCCGTGGTATGGCGGGAGGGACAAGACAACCGTCATCGACTGCCCCAGGCTGATGACGACCGTTCACCCCAACGAGAAGCCCGTTGACCTGTTCACGATCTTTCTCGGCAACAGCACCATCGACGGCAACATTGTGTACGACCCGTGCGCGGGAAGCGGAGCCTGCCTCATGGCCTGCGAACGCACCAACCGCACGTGTTACTGCGTAGAGATCGAGCCTGTGTGGGCGCACTACGCTATCGCGCGTTGGTGTACGGAAACAGAGACGGACGCCGACAAGGTGTTCGAGAGCGCCAAGAACGTGCCGTTGTAATTTCTTTGTGCCTACGGGCTTGACAATCACCGAGCGTGGCCCTACCCCGTAAAGAATGGGGGATGTCCGCGCCAAACGAAGGGCCGAACATGGCCGTCTCACTTGGCTGGCTGGACAGGGTAAAGTACCGGGGTAAGCGCAAAGCGAAGCCCGAACTGCGCCCGCAACCCGAAGACCGCAACCTCATATTCCTCTCCCTCCGGATGATCACCAACGATCCCGCGCTTCAGCTTACCCCGACTGCGCTGAAGGCGATTCTTGATGACGCCGCAGAGGGCGATGCACAGGAACAGGCCGCGCTGATTGACGAAATGACGGAGCGCGACAGTCGCCTCGAAGGCGTGTTCGCGGCCCGCGAGGAAGCGGCCCTGGCCTGCGATTGGGATGTGCGGCCTGTCGGTATGACACGGTTTACCGATAAGGACGAAAAGCCCGAGATCAAAGAACTGCGGGAGATGCTTCAGAACGCAGGGATCGAGGATCTCCTGTCACATCTTGTACGCGCCGGCCGATACGGGTATCAAGGCTCGTACATCGACTGGGGCGACGGCGGCGGGAAGATCCACCGATTCATTCCCGCGCACCCGACCGCATGGATCTTTGACGAGGCCGGGAATCCGGCGCTCAAGGACATGGAGGGCCACGAACAGCCGCTCAGTAAGTTGCACCCCAACCAGTACGTGTTCCACCGGATCGGCCCTCAGAACATGCTGCCGACGCGTTTCAGCATGGGGCGCAACCTCGCGTGGATCTGGTACTTCAAGAACCACTGTCTGAAGAGTTGGAACCGCTACCTTGAGAAGTTCGGCGTGCCATTCCTCATCGCCAAGGTCACCAAGGCCGAGTTCGATGACAAAACCACCCGCGCCAACATCATCAAGCAACTCCGCAGTATCGCACGTGATGGCGTGTTCATCACGACCAGCGAGGGCGGTGTTGACTCGATCAACGAGGCCGCAAGCAACGGGAACGTCCACGAGAAGGCCGCGCGCTACCTCGATCAGTGCTACGCCATCGGCGCACTCGGCCAGCTTGCTACCAGTGAAGGGGAACCGGGGAAGCTCGGCACCAACCCCGCGCAGAACGAGGTGAAGATCGAGAAGAAGCAGACCGACTGCCGCCGCCTCATGCAGACGATCCGGCGCGACATCATCGTTCCGTACTGGACGTTCAAGTACGGCGATCCCGCCGGGGCTCCCGGCTTCTTCATGAACTACATGCGGCCACGGGACACCAAGGCCCGAGCCGAGACCTTCGAGATTCTAGCGCGCGCTGGCTACAGGGTCTCTCAGCGTCAAGTTGAAAACGACTGCAATCTTGAGATTGCGTCCGTATCAGACCCGTTAGCGACCAGAGCGCGCCCCCTTCCCACCGACTCACAGGACGGACGCGAGGCCAAGGAGGACAAGAAGGATGGCTGATCACCAGCGACTTCCCTTTCACCATCTGCTGAGTCTCGTGTTCGACCAGCCGCTTGACGTGCTCCCGTCCAAGCTCGCCGTGGTTCTCGATGTGCTCAGTGAGAAGACCGGCATGTCCTTTGTGCTTTGCGACGAGGACGACAGCGGGGACACGCCGCAGATCATCCTCGGCAGCATCATTGACAAGTCCCAGCGCGACAGCAAGCCGTACTACGTTGACGCACACGGCACGGCGACCATCCCGATACAGGGAACGCTCGTGAACCGGAATGGCACCATCCGGCCGTCCAGCGGCATGTTCGGCTACGACGGCGTGCGCGCGCTCAGTAGCAGGGCCACCGCGGATCCGGATGTGAAACGCATTGCGCTCGACATCGACAGCGGCGGCGGGCACAGTTACGGGATGCTCTCCTGTGCTGATGACCTGGCGCGGTGTGCGGCCGCAAAGCCGATGCTCGCCATCGTGAACAACTCCGCGTACAGCGCGGCCTACGGACTCGCCTGTGCGGCCAGCCGTATCGTGATCCCGCGTGACGGCGGTGTCGGCAGTGTCGGAACGATTGCGGCCCACGTGGATCGCTCGAAGGAACTGGAGAACAAGGGCCAGCACGTCACGCTGATCTATGCCGGACAGCATAAGGCAGACTTTGTGCAGGTCGCACCGCTCACCGAAAGCGCCAAGGACGCGATCCGCACCCGAGTGCTGTCACACTACAAGGAGTTCTGTACGATGGTCGGAGAACGGCGCGGGCTTGAACCGTCTGCCGTTGCCGCAATGGAATCTCAGACCTATCGCGGCCAGGATGCGGTAGACATTGGCCTTGCCGACGAAGTCGTAGACACGGATGCGGTCCTCCAGAATCCGGAGCAGTTCTTTCCGAGTGGGAAGACGACCGTGTTGATGCCCCGAGACGTAGGAAACAGAGAGGACACCATGAATCACTTGAAAGAACTGTGTGCGCTGGTCGGCATCGAGCCGGGAGCAGACGAAGCGGCGACCACCAAGTTGCTGTCCGACCGTATCACCGCCCTCACGGCCAGCGAGAAGACGATGGCTCTGGTCTGCAAGAAGGCCGAGGTCGAGAACGCCGATGCGCTCATGGTGCATCTCGGCAGTGTCGTCTCCGTCAAGGAACTGGAAGCCGTCAAGCAGACCGCGCTTGAGACGCGCGCCGAACAGTTTGTGAACCAACTGATGAACCGTGAAGGCGGCAACAAGCTGATGGAAGCGGATCGCGAGTGGGCGCTCGGCAAGTTCAAGTCCGACGAGGACGGCTTCCGCGAGTTCATGAAGAACGCGCCTTCGCGCACGCCGTCGAGCCATGAGGCCGGTGCCGTGGATGCGCCTCCCGCTGGGCCGACGAAGACGGTTCGCCAGAAAAGCGACGAAGGACTCTCGGCTGACGAGAAAGCGGCGTTGATCGCTGACGGCTACACCGTGGAACAGGTGGCCGCTGCCGACGCCAAGGTTCGCGCGGTCGATGCGCGCGATTCCATCGACGAGGACTGAGCACGTACACTGAAGCACCGGGGCTTCCCGGCCTTTTGAGGCCAGCCCCGCAGCACCCCAAGCAGAAGGAAGGATCTATACGATGGCGGATCTGACACGCGACAAGCGGCACAGGACTTTGAACGAGGAACTCACTCGCAAGTACCTGCGTCCCATTCAAGCGTCCACCGAGGTCTTCGGTGGCGCGTCCATCACCCGTGACTCCAGTGGCAACGTTGGCGTCCGCACGGCCCTCGAACGGTTCGTGGGCTTCTGCGAGCAGGGCCAGGACAACAGTGACGGCTCGGCGCAGGCCACCGGCAAGGACGTTCTTCTCGATGACCTGTGTGACATCGAACTGGCAATCTCGGCCGCTGTCGTCGGTGACGAGGGCAAGGCCGTGTTCTGCAGCACGACTGACCAGACCTATTCCTACGTGCCGACTGCAGGCCAGTACGTCGGGTTCGTGGTCGCCGTGTTCGCCAGTGGCACCGCAATCGTGCGAGTCACCAACCCCGGTGCGTGCGATTGGACTACGTGGGTCACACTCGCGGATGATGCCACGCTGGCGCTCCCCGCACAGCAGGGCTCGCTGGAAATCGTCGGCGGCGGCGAGATCATGCGCTGTCATATCGGTGCGGCCGGTGCGGTCACCGGGGCACAGCAGATGCGTACGGCCAACACCGTGACGCTCGTGGATCCGGCGGCGGCTTCGACCACAGGTATGGCCACGCAGTACGATCTCACTGGCGGTGACGGTTCCCTCGCGGTTGTCGTTGACCCCGACGTGCCGCGTAACATCGTCGTGACCTTCACGGATGGCGATACGGGCATCAGCGCCTTCACCCTCACCGCGACTGGCTTCGACCAGAACGGTGATGCGGCGACCGACGTGTTCGTGTTCGCTGACGGTCTTGTCCAGCAGGGCGCGGTGGCGTTCAGTACCATTACCAGCATCGTCCTCACGGACCTTGCGGGTGCCGGTGCGGCTGACACCATCGACATCGGCCACGGAGTGAAGTACGGTCTTCCGGCAGACGCCAATGCCACCGGCCTCGATGTTGACCACGTTGCAGTGGCCGGGACCGAAGAGGCGGCGGGTGCCGAGGATGCCACCAACTTCACGTTCACCCCGACCACGGCGGCTGACGGCGCGAAGGACATCACCGTGAGCTACAGCTACGTCCGGAACTTCACGCTGGGTTCGGTCAACACCGCGCTCACGGACAGTGACGGAGACCTGTGCGTTTACGACGATGGCGCGAATGCGGTGCTGAAGAACCGTCTCGCTGTCTCCGCCACGTTCTCGGTTCGGTTCCTCGGCGTCAACATCTGACGACGTTTCTCGCTGGGTCTGGGCGGGGGTTAAATCCCGCCCTCCCCCGGCAGGGATGGCGTCATTCCAAAACAGAGAAGGAGTAACGGATAATGGCACTTACCAAACTCACAGACCGGAACCTCAAGGTCCGGTATCGCTTGTCGTACGAGGCGGCGCTCAAGGATCAGCCGTGGGACGAGTTCGTGCGCCGTGTGGACACCAACCAGCCCGGCGGCGAAGAGTTCGGCGGCAATGAGCCGATCTCGGGAATGCGCCGGAGCCGTGGCGATCAGAGCTACGACCGCTTGATCGGTGTCGCGTTCCCCATCGCCATGACCCCGTACGAGAACGGGTTCGTCGTGCCGATGGACGACTGGAACTTCGAGAAGGTGGGCGCTGTCAGCGACTCCCTCAAGCAGTTGTCCGGCAATGCCGCCTCGCACATGGGCGAACTGGTCGAGGATCTCATCGAAGAAGCCGACGATGTGTACGATCCGATTGAGACCACGATCAAGTACTTCAGTACGGCCCACGTGCTGGACGACGCGAGCACGCAGTCGAACTATCTCAAGGGCGACGTGGTCACCGTGCTGAATGTCAGCAGCAAGACCGCTCCGACCGTGGCAGAGTGGCAGGCCGCACTGCCGACGCTCGGCGTGACCATGATGCAGTTGACCGACAGGCAGGGTCACTTTGTGAACCGTGGTGCCACGTCGTTCACCATCGCGGTCCCGGCGGTGCTGTTCCCGAATCTGGAGCAGGCGATCAACCAGCGGAACATCAACGGCGGCGGCGACAACCCCGTCGAAAAGTCGATGTTCTCGTTCATCCCGATGCTGCTCCCCGGTTGCACCGAGACCTACAAGGCGTTCATGTTCGTGAACGGCCGCAGTCCCATCGTCATGCAGGTTCTCCGCGACCCCGGCAAGTTGATCGTCAAGGGACCGGGCTCCGACTACTGGGACACCCACGACGCGGCTCTCTGTCGCTGTCGCGGCAAGTACGGCGCCGGCTGGGACAACTACCAGCACGCCGCAATGCTTGAGTTCACGTAAGCAACACCAACGGCCCGAAAGGGCATACGGCAGTGGTTGACGGGGTGCGCGGCGAGTTTTTTGGGTCTCCTTGTGGGCTCGCCGCCACCCCCGAAGCCCTTCTCGAGAGGTGACGCGGTGGCATACTGGACCTACTCCGACATTGACGAAGAGATCGGGAGCGCCCTGCTTGCCGATCTGCTCACCGAAGTTGGATCAGCCGACCGTGAGGATTTCGTCAACGACACGCTCATCTCCAACGCCGAAGCCCTCGTCAACGGCCACGTTGTCCACCAGCGAACCGTTCCCGTCCCTTCCACCAGCACTACCGTATACGGCATGGTCCGCAAATGGTCCTTGGCCGTTATCCTCTTTGAACTGTTCTTCCGAGGCGCAGGCCAGGATGTGCCGATCAAGTACCGGCTGGCCTACGAGGACGCACTCTCCCAACTGGCGAGCGTTTCCAATGGCCGACTGAGCATCACCGATACGGACGGCACGGGACCGGGAACGGACGGCACCGCGTTCTATGCCGAGTCCGACGATCCCGTTATGGACATCGACAATCTCGGGGAGGTCTACTGACCACGATGAAGCTGGCCCCACAGTGGCGAACGTTCCACAAGCGCACGGTCGATTCGATCTCGCGCAAAGCGGTGCGTCACGCGGCCGGTAAGGTCAAGCTCCTTGTCCGCAAGCACGCCCTCGCCAAGTCCTCCCACTCGAAGCGCGGCACCGGCCATCTCTGGCACGACATCGCCTCAAGCGTCCACATCCGAACGACCAAAGCCCGCAGTATGACGATCTTCGTGGATCACTTCGCGGCACGCATGAAGGAGAGGGGCGGCGTCATTGAGGGTGGTGTGGGGCAGTACAGCAATCACAACTGCGAGTACATCGCTATCGGCGTGGGCCGTGCCGCGAAAACGCGTGTCGAGGATTGGCCGCGACCGCTCAGTACGCAGATGGTCGGGCACCGCGTCATAAAGCGACTTGCGAAGGCGCAGAGCCTCTTTGCGCGGGGCGCAATCAGTCCCGGTGACGTGATGTTTCACCCGTACTTCAGTTCGCTTGCACGCCGCAACGCGCGCCACGCCGAGTGGGCCTCCGGGAAACCGGCTGGCTGGGCGTCGAAGCGCGCCGAGAACAGCCTTGAGAAGATCATCACCGACACGATCAGCAGCCGTAGCGACCTTGCACCCCAGCGCGGAGCCGCACAGGTGATGACCGGGACGAACTTCATGTCCGGCGGCTTCGGGACCAACGTCGTTGTCGGCACGCTCGTGTTCTTCCGCTCTCACAAGGGCACCGGCCGGTTATCGCCGGAAGTGCTCTACCTGCTGTTCAAGAAAGTGTTCATCCGACCGGATCCGTGGTATCCCTCGCACCGGGGCATGGCTACGGTGTTCAACCGCGGCCTCAAAGAAGCAATCGCGAGGGGGCTGTAATGGCACACCTGTATGTCGATACCCTCGAAGAATACCGGACGAACATGGCCGCGCTCCTCACGAGCCCCACGGACGGCACCAAGACCGCCAGCAAGTTCGCCAGGGTCGAGCAATACTACGGCACGTCGCCGGATCAACTGATGGCCGAACTTCCAGGCCTCCCGCCCGCAACCCCGGTGATCGTCTATGCCGGTGGTATCTGGGGCAACCAGCCCGTACGAACGGCCACGTTCCGGGTCTTCGTCTATGTCGAGCGCGGCTCCGGAAGCAAGGCGATTTACATGGCACTCTACGCGCTTGCGGCGCGGATCATCCTCCTGCTCGACAGGGAGATACCCGACGCACAGCAAGTGGTGTATGTTGTGAGTGATTCCCCGACCGACCTCGGCGGCGACCAGAACGCGGCATACGAAGTGCGCGCTGAACTCAGAGATCACTAGGAGGTGACACGTGAGCAGATATGTAGGCAAGAAGGACGGGCATGTCGGAGCCATTCAGATCAAAGAGGGCGGGTTCTATCACCTGTGCGACCAGCATCCCGGCGTGCAGAAGGCTGTGAAGATCAGCCTGCTCAAGCGGGTGCCGATGCCCAAAAAGAAGGCCGCACCCAAACCGGAGACATCCACGCCCGCCAAGTAAGGGCAGGGTTGGGTTCTCGTTACGATGAAAGGATCAGCACATGGCGTACGCGTTCACAGACACTCCGACCTTCACCATTGTCGAACTGCCCGAAGTCACGAACTCCGAGGCAGACGGCTTTGACAATGACGACCGTGGTGGCGGGGTTCTCCCCGTTGTGCGTGCCGGAACCGGCGTGCAACGCACGATCAAGACCGTCATCCGTCCCGTGGGTTCGGCCAACGGCCTCACGCTCGTGCAGGCAATGGCGCTCCTGCTTTCCTGCGGGAACTGGACGGTCAACACAATCGGGCCGGGGCCGGTTGCCGTGGAGATCGGAGACGACTCCGTTCAGACCGCCACCATCACCGTAGGCTGACAAGGTACGCGACTCGTGCGTTCTCTGCCCAGCAACTTGAAGGAGTCACAACATGGCTGCTGACAGCATTCTTCCGTTCAATACCGTCACGATCAACGCCGCCGCGACGACTACGGCGACCTTTGTCTGGGGCTCCGGCACCGTTCGGGCAACCCCGGTTCTCGTGCAGAATACCGCAGGCGACGGCACACTCAGCAAGGCGTGTGCGGCCAAGGACATTGAGGCATCCTGGGATATGATCGGGGACCAGACGGCGCTGAACACGACCGCTCCGGACCAAGACCAGATCATCATCAATGCTCAGACGTTCTACGGCACCGTAAGCGCCCAGTACAGCGAAGAGTCAAACCGCACGAGCATGACCGCTCGGGGCAAGACCACTGCTGACGCGCTTGGCGATGCGGTCGGTATCGAAAGTACCACGGGTGGCGCGCTCCTGTAGATCCAACGCCCAGCACTGAAGGCCGGGAACCGTGTGAGCGCGCGGTTCCCGGCCTACTTCGTTCCGCACCCCACAAGGAGACCCGAGAGATCATGGCAAAGAAACCCATCCAGACCCAACCCGCCCAGAGTCCGCACGGCCTGCCCATTTCCATTGAGATGGGTGACGGCGAGAACCGCAAGGTGATGTTCGCCTCCGTCCGCAAGGCACCGAAACTGCTGGCGTACCTCAAGGCGATTGCCGATTGCGAAACCGAGTGTGATCTGGCCTTTGCCGCCTTCGGCCTTGCCGGTCGCCGCATTACCCGTGTCGAGGCCCGCAGTCTGACCGAAACAGAGTTGCTGTCCGAGCATCCTCCGACCACATCCGACCTTGAGGAAGTGGAGTTGCAGGACGCCTCCCACCAGTACACCATTGCCCAAGCCCGACAGGAAGCCGCCGAGATCGCACGCGGTAAGGCTATCTTCGAGTTCTTCCTCGCCGGTCTGATGGCCGCAGGCTACACCGAACAGGCTGCGGAAGACCTCGTGATCTACTTCGACCCGAACCGTTTCCACCAGCTTCGCATGAACGTGTTGCAGGGATGCGGGCTGACGGATTTTTTACCGCAAAAGGAGCAGTGACCCCGGCCGAGCTTGAGTACTTCACAGCACAGGGCCGAATGCTCCGCTTAAACGCAGTTCTGAACAATCTGGATCCGGATACGGCGCTACCGGAGGATGTAGACCTCCTGCGGCGCGACAAGAAGGGCGACAAGTACATCCTCGAACACGAGATGGACCTGGCCCAAGGCCGCTTGCAGATGGAGATGGCCGAGCGAGAGGTACAAGTCAATGCCGGGAAGCCTCAACGCTGAAAAGCTGAAGACAGAACTCGTTGTCGGCGTAGACAAGGCCGAGCGCGATCTGAACCGCATCCTGCGGCTCATGGATCAGATTGACTCCCGTTTCGAGAAGCTCCGTGGCAAACAGATGAACGTCCCCGCCCGCATAACCGGGCAGGGGAACACGGACCTGGCCCAGATTGTGGCCCGCGCAAGTCGCGCTGTCGGCACGCTCAGAACCGCGAAGACCCCGGCACTCAAACAGGCCGCTCTTAACGAGATCGTCGGCGCACAGAATACCCTCACGGGGATGATCGACACCGCTGCTGCTGCCTACAAGGGTGCCCGAGGCGCAACCCGTGTGGGACTCGGCGGGTCGATGCGCGGAGCCGTCGTTGCCAAGAAGGCTCTTGGCGAGGTCATGGAGAAAGCTGGCGTCCGCGACTACAGCCACCGCTACCGCTTCAACCCGAACAAGTGGTACGACGAGCGGCGCGGCGGGACTGTCCGTACCGCACGCGTCAGTGGTGGCGGTCAATTCGGGATGTCGAAGGATGAAGCGGCACGGTCGATGGGATTGGTCTCCATGGCCGACCATCGCAAGCGACAGGCTGCAGACCGCCAACGTGCCGCCGAGGAAAAGGAAGCGGCCCGTGCCTCCGCGATAGCCGCACGTGAACAGGCGCGGGTTGCGACGCAGTTGCGCCAGCAGTCGCTCGGTCAAGGCGTCATGCAAACCCGTGGGCTCACTGGCCGTATGTTTGCCATGTCGCAGGTTGGTCAGCGCGGGTTCGGCGCGGGCAGTCTCATGGCGAACATGATGGGGGTCCGCACTCCGAAGGCCTCCGGTGGCGGCCAGCAGATGCTCGGCGGCATGATGGAACGGATGGGGCCGGGACAGCGCCGGATGCTTGCGGCAATGGCCGTGGGCATTCGCGGCCTATCAATCGCGTGGCGCGGTATGGCCCGCGTAGGTGCCTTGGCGTGGCGCACGGTATCCGTTGCCAGCCGCTTCGCGATAAGGGGCGCACGTGCGGCCATTCGCGGTATGGCGAACTACACGCGCCGTGCCTTTTCGATGGTCGGACGAAGCATCGGCCGGATGTTCAGAGGGATGAGCTTCTACCTGCGTCACCCCATGCTGATGATGACGCGGATCCGGCACATGGCGTGGAACCTCATGTTCCTGTTCGGGATGATCGGTGGCGCGGCCTATGCGGCTGTGCGGACTCTGCGACCGGCCGGACGCATGGAGACCTGGGAGAAGCAGTTTGGCGTTCTGCTCGGGAAGGGCCAGGGCCGCAACGAACAGGAATCCCTCACCATCGGTGAAACGAATGCGCGTACCCGCATCGACTGGCTCACCCGCGTGAGCACCTACTTGAAGTTCACGATGGGGCAGACGGTTGAAGCTGGTCGCGCGATGGAGACGTTCGGGATCTGGAGCAAGCGCAATTTCATGATCGCCGCCGACGCCGCCAGTGCGTACGGCAAGAGCCTCGACCAAGTCGTAAACGCCCTTGGCTATCTGTCGCAGGGCAGGTTCGGCGCGGCCATGAGGATGCTCATGCGTCTGCGTATCAGTCGCGCGGCACTGGAAACACAGGGGATACGGTTCAGCCGTGGCGGCCGCCTCAAGAGTTCACCGGAAGAGGCACTTGCCGCTGTGCTGAAGCTCTGGGACAGCAAGGTCGGTGGCATGGCCGCACGCATGGCCGACACCTTTGAAGTTGCCCTCGTGAACGTCGGGGATGCGTGGTTCCGGTTCCTCGGTCGCGGTATGCGCGGCCTGCTTCCGTACGGCACACAGGTTGCGCTGAACGTCCGCAGTGGGCTGGAAGCCGGTGGCGGTGCGCTGACGGGCATGAACTGGGCTCCCATCGGCACGAGTATCGCGGGGTTCGTGAATTGGAGTATCGAGCAGGCGCTGAAGGGCAACTACACGGAACGCTTTGGCGACTCGATGGTACGCTTCTCGGGCATCGACGCGGGGGGCGAACGCGCCGGGAAAGCGCGCGGGAGCGTGCTCAGTGCGATGGGCCTCGGCCTCGGCACTGCGGCCAGTGACATCGGCAAAGCACTCCTGCAATCGCTGATGCTGTTTGTTGTGGAGTCACCACAGATATTCGCCGGTATGTGGTACGGGCTCGAAGACGTGATGAAGAAGGGTGCCGATTGGCTGAGCGATGCAATGGCCGTTGGCTTCACGCGGTTCGACGCGTCCGTACAGCGCATGGTTGACAATATTCGTCTCGCCACGGGAATCGGGAAGGGCGGCGTCGAGGACAGGATCGTCAAGGCGTACCGTCCCGGCAGCGAACTGGACAGCTTGAAGAGTGGCGCGGCGAAGTCTGCGATAGATGCCTCGCGTGACAAGGGTGGGCTCTTTGCCTTTGACCAAGGTCGCGTCACGCTCAATAAGCATGGCGGCGTGCCGTCAAGCATTGATGTCTCCCCGAAGCTGTTCGAGATGTCCTATAAAGACGCGTATAACATGCTGACGGGCAAGATGCAGGCGTTGCAGGCCGCAGAGGATGCGATTACCGCAAATCCCCGTGGCACCCATTTGGGAATGGCTGTACTTGGCGCGAACGACAAAGTCCAGATCGACAGAATGCGCGGCGAACGCGGGGCGTACGGGAAACTCCGCGACAACCTACCGGCAATGCATGCGCGCTACGCCCTTGAGCTTGAGAAGAACATTCGCAACCAAGCTCTCATGGACTACGCCGCCGGGGACAAGGGAATGCTCGGGCGGCTGTACCCCGGTGCCGACC
>Ga0307928_10001589_pt1 | contig 17275 bp, 24 predicted proteins | sample AceLakmetagen232_FD_201815 | JGI IMG/M metagenome (GOLD analysis project Ga0307928, IMG submission 201815) | Saline water microbial communities from Ace Lake, Antarctica - #232 | ecosystem: Environmental > Aquatic > Non-marine Saline and Alkaline > Saline | place: Antarctica: Ace Lake... | reverse complement strand
CAAACTTCTTTTTAATTCAAACTTGAAGGGGGACACCGAACAGTTCGGCTCGGCAAATGATTATACTGATATGCTTTTAGGTCTGGCTCTCTTCATACCAGCCGCAAAGATCATAAAAGTAACGGGAAAACTAGCGGGAAAAGCAATCACTTCCGCCGAAGCAGCGAAGATTGTAACCAAATTTGGATCTGATGATGTGGCGGCGGGGCTTTTGAAGGCTGTGAAAAAACATCCTTCAAACGGAGCAAAGATTATTGCTAATTATCCGGCAAAGGTTCAAGATGCAGTTATTGAAGGGTTGGGTAAAACCCCTTATGGGCGGGAAGTAATTTATATGTTAGGAAAACAAGGATTTTGGGGAGGGAAAACAACTCTTTGGAAAAAATTTCTTAAAGCGTTTGGGTTTAGTTCGGTAATTGTTGCCGCAGTAGGATCCTATCCCTTCGCAGGATTTATTTTAGAAGAAGCTCTACAAACAACAGACTTCGCGATTAGAACAGCGGAGGATAATAACGATTTGGAAGGCATGGAAAAAGCGGTTGCATGGAAAAAAGAATTGTTAGATAGAACGATGTGGGAAAAGATCTTTGCATCTCTCCCTTTTGGAAATGTTCTTAGCGAATTAAAAGATTATTACGACACGGCAAGAATAAAGTTGGAGATTGATGAAATAAGTTTAGAAAACATGAGACTCGAACTTGGAGAAGCAGATCTCCCAGAGATTTTAGAAACAACAATTAGGGATATTATCGACGGAGATACGATTAAAACAGACATAGACGCTTATGAGCCGAATGTAATCACTCCAACAAAGCTCCCAGAATATCAAAACAGCGGGAAAGCGAGGATTAGAATTGTAGGGATAAATTCCCCGGAGAAATCGCCGAAGGGTGAGATCCTTTGCACAGACATCGAAGTTTATGAGGTTGAGAAATCTTACGCAGATGAATCGCGAGATGTTCTTCTTCCCTTGAATGATAAAAAAGTAATCCTCTATATTGATCCGGATAATACTATGGACTCTTATGGAAGAGTGCTGGCAAAAGTCGTTTATGGAAGTCAAGATGTAGGACTCGAGCAAATAAGGAATGGATTGGCTTGTTGGTACAAAAGGGAAACACATAAATATATCAATGACGACTTATATAAAGACGAAACATTAACAGCCAAAGCAAACGGCGTAGGAATGTGGAAGGCTTTCATCATGGCAGACTTCAAAATAAACATAACATCAACCCCGGACAATGCCCAGCTTTACATAGATGGAGTTAATGCACATCACAGAACCCCATCAGATCAAGAAGAATTAAAAGATGTGCTGGAATTAATTCAGCCGGGATCTCACACTTTCAGAGCAGAGAAGGGCGGCAAGTATGGGGAAGAGGTAAAAACTTTAACGACCGGGGATAACGGCACAATACATATTTCTGTATCAACTTCAATCGGGGGAGAAGTAAACGGAGAAGATGATGGGGAAGGTGACGTTTTATTTACTATAAATTCAACGCCAGACAGAGGAAAAGTTTATATTGATGATGTTTACACCCACCACTTGACGCCGACAGATGAAAGAGAACAAAGAGATGTAATTCACCTTTGGACAGCTGGGAGCCATAAGATCAGAGTTGTTAAGGGTGGTTATGCTGATGAGGAAACCGTAACTTTCGTTAGAGGTCAGCGCAAAACAATGAATTTCACATTAAGCGGAATGGCTCCCGAACCGGGAGATGATGATGATGATGGCGAGCCTGCGAATTGTTCAAATTATATTTCTCAAATAACTACCCTTCAAGATAAAGTCAGTTCTCTTCAATCGCAATTATCAGCGTGTCAAGCTGGAGGAAATGGAGAACCTCCACAACCACCGCCAGAAGAATGTACTTCTGGGGAATACAAATGTGTCGGAACTACAAGATGGAAATGTGTTAATGGAAACTGGCAACTTCACGAAGCTAACTCAGCAACTTGCGGTTATGTTGCACCGCAGCCCGAAGGAGATGGAAAAATTATTCAGAGTTGGGCATCGGGGGATTTTGGAGATGATGACGAACAAGGAGCTCTCGGATCCGCGCTACAAGTAGATATGAATGATGACGGGAGTTATTCTACTTTTAATTTTCATAATAGAAAAAGCGGCTCATCAAAAAGAGGCGATAAGATTGGAGAAACTTTGGAAGGGTGGGAGGTCTTTCAGAAAAACGCTGGGCAAATGTGGATTTATACTGGGGCAATATCTAAAGGATTTTTGGTTTACTATGTCTATATAAAAGGGATGTGAAAAAAGAACATGGCAGCTTTTGTTAATATTGTTGGATGGCCTTCGGGGGCCAAGATTTTTAAAGATGATATCGAAATCGGAATACTCCCTCTCTATAACATCATGTTCAAGTGGGGAAAATATAAAGTTGAAGCAAAGAAAGAAGGTTATGAGCCAGAAGTAAGGGAGGAGTTTGTTGTTTTCAAAGAAGACAGAAAGAAAACAATCGTTTTCACATTAAAGAAAATCACAGAGGGCCTTTAAATGCCAGAAATATCCTCTATCCCTTACGAGTCTGCTGAAGACCTGAATAAATATCTTTTTGATAATTATTACAGCACAGAAAAACTAGAATCTATGGTGAGTGTTACAGGGTTTTTAAGGAATAGGATTTTTGAATTATCGCAGGAAACAGGAGTCACACAAAATTCAGTCTGCATGATTAATTATAACTATAATTATTTTAATCCTTTGTATGCGGAGGCAATTTGGAAATGTTATCTAAACAGCATGGCTAATTGTTATGCCTTCTTTGGATTTAAGGAAACTTTGGAAGAACCAACTTTTCCAAGCGTGGGGCCGATGGTTGAAAGTCACGCGGGGTTTATCGTCGATGATGGCAAACTTTATGCCTCTGTTGCTGACGGAACAGAACAGCAATATGTAGAGATCGTGGGGATTGATGCCACGAGAGTACAGAATTACAAAATCGAATACAACAAATTTTATATACATCCTTTGCCTGAGAGTGAGAGCAGTCTTGGCCTTCCAGCAATGCCAACGACTTTCCCGGGAATAATAAGAAAATGGAACTTAATAACAACCCTCTCGAATTATCCGCCACAGAATCAAGTCCACTACCTAGTTCAGTACATCAAAAACAGCGTCGGCGCAGACAAACGCCTTGTCTTCAATCGGTTCATTTACAAAGAGGTATACGCTGATTAGTGAACATGGCAAAGTGCATCGAATGTGGAAATCATGTTTGCGCGCAGAAAGCAGCGTATTACATAAAACCTTATTGTGATATGTGCTCGAATTGTCGGAGGAGAAAGATTTGTAAAGAGGAATTGATGGAAGAAGAGGTAAAACAATAAATGGCAGACGTGATGAAACCAGATCTGGGAGGGGCTTCGGGCAACCCAGTCTACGAATATATTAAGAAGGAAGACATAGAGGCTGCTTTCCGTGATGCTTTAATTCAGGCCTTCGCAGAAATCACCGCAAGAATAGAAACATTAATTAGTCTTTACGCTGCAACCGCCCCCCAATCATTATGGACATGGGATCATACTTCACGCTGGGATTATGATAAGTGGTGGTAAGGTTTAAATAATTTCATGGATTAATTAAAACATGGATTTAACAGAAAGTGCATACCAAAAGAAAAGACGTTTAGCCCGGGAAGAAGGTGATGTTATGGCAAACGAAGAAAAACCCGAGCAACCGACTGAGGAAAAAACCGAAGAAACATCTGAAACCCTCGAGGAGGAAACTGAAGATGTCGAAGAAACACAGAGCGATTAAGGCAACCCTCGATGTTGGCACAGCGGCAGAATGGAACGCAGATCATATCTCGGATTATGAAACTACGATGGATCATGCAAGGTTTTTTATGGGGATAGTGGTGACGGTCGAATGGGAGCTCGGGCAAGTTGCAGGGACAGGAGTGGCCCCAATAAATACTTTTGTGGATCATCATGCTAGTTGTAAATTAGACAGCGGAGCCGGAGCAAATGACGTTAGTTCGATGAGGCACAGATTTAACGGGGCGGTTGGAGACATCACACACTCGAGCAACGCGCCAATTCATACGACGAGAGTTTGGCTTGATTCTTTCCCAGCAACAACAAACTGCGCGGAATGGGGATTTTTTGAAGACACCGGGATCCCTTTTGCAGCTAATCAACATGGGGCTTATTTTGAAGTTGATACAAATGTTCTCAATGCTGTTACTGGCGATGGAGCCGCAGAAACCAAAACAGATATTACGCCTGCCGGGGGGATCCCTGAATATGCACATTATCGGATTGAGCTAACTGGTTCTAACTGTTTATTTTTTGTTGATGATATGGAAACACCGGCAGCAACCCACACAGCAAATCTTCCAACAAATGACCTCACATTAAAATATTCCTGTAAAAATATCGGGGGTGGGGCTGGCACGCAAGTAGAAATGTATGTCGATGCTTCAGCATTGAAGAGGAATGTTTACACAGGATAAGGGAGGTAAAATATGAAAATAACAAAAGTTATCGACGGTTGGGTGATTCGTGTTAAGGGTTACACAATCAGGATCCACAAAAGCAAAAAGAACGGGAGGAAGAGGTAGATGAAAACTTTGAGAGAGCAAGGAATTTTTGGATTGAAAGTTTTGAGAAATGGAATTATTCTTTCAGGCCTCTATTTTGTTTCGGTGTGGGCAGGCACAGAATTATCTTATGAGAATATGAAGCCGTTAGTGATTTTCTTCTTAGCTTATCTTTTTACGGAATTGGCGAGATTTTACAAACTTCAAGGTGCGCCTATTGCGAAAAACAAGAAGGGAAAAATTCTTATATCCCCGATGATTTACTAATTGATGGTAGGAATCAAACACTCAACAACTAAAAGCACGATGGATCGGGGCTACGCTTCTGACTGGAACGCAGATCACACGATTACCGGAAATGTGCCTTTTGGGAAATATCAAGCGATGGAGATGGTTGTTGAGAACGGGGTGGCCTTCCCGGCGGGCCCGGTGGAAGGACAATTATTTTATAGAAGTGATCAACATACTTTTTATCATTGGAACGGAACGATTTGGGTTGCAGTGCAGGGCCCGGCGACTGTCGTCGTGGCCGCAGATGGATCCGGGCAAACCACAGATATTCAGGATGGGATCGATATGCTCCCAATAACCGGGGGAGTTGTTTATGTCAAGGAAGGGCCGTATGTAATCACAGCCTCTATAAGAAGAGATATTGAAAATGTTTCTTTGAAAGGAGCAGGCCATTCCACAACGATCTCAACAATTATGAACGCGCCACTCATCCACTGGGTATCTGATCACTTCACAATCGACGGTTTTAATTTGGAAGGAAATAATGCCGGGGCAGGGCAAAATGGAATTTATCTTAATGGGGTTGATAATTCAAGCGTTCTAAATTGCTGGATTAAAGATATGGGAAGTGTTGGAATTTATCTTGATGGATCCTGTGGGAGTTGTTGGTTCATGGGAAGTTGGATAGAGGGCACAGAAGACAGTTCAATTTATATTGAAAGTGCAATAGACTGCATTTTTTCAAATAACTTCTGTGATAGAAGCGGAGGGGATGGCGTGGAGGTCGGGACCTCTTGCCAAAGGTGCAAGTTCACTAACAATAATATTAAGGGCATGGACTTTGATGGGTTTTTTATGTCTGGGAATCAGAACAACATCAGCGACAACACAGTATCAGCCTGTGCTGATACTGGAATTGAAATCTTTGGATCTCCAAGCAACATCATAAATAATAATGTTGTGACAAATTCAACTAACGACGGAATTTTAATCACAGGGGCAAGTTCAGATTATAATATAATAATGGGGAATCGATGTTGTGATAATGGAGGCTGGGAGATTAATGTTGCTCAAGCAGGTTGTCAAAAAAACATCGTCGTCGGAAATCAACTTTTAGTCTGTACCGGAGCGCATGGTGGAGCCCTCCAAGATTTAGGAACCAACACCGAAAAAGGCCACAACGTAGTGGCTTGAACATGGTTATTCTGTCACATAAAGGTTTATAAACCTTTATGTCTCTTTATGGATGTATGGAAAAAAAATGTGTAATCTGTGGGGAAAAATTTGAAACAAAATACTCAAATCAGATTACTTGCTCGCTTGAATGTGGTAAAGGAAGGCGTAAAAAGAAACAAGACAAAAAAGAAAAAGATAAAAAATTTATTATTTTTGAAAGAGATAATTTTACTTGCGTTTACTGTGGAAAAAATGTTGTTGAAGATAATATCAAATTAGAAGTTGATCATCTAATTCCAAAAACAGAAGGCGGCTCGAACGCTAACAACAACAAAGTGACTTCTTGCAGAGATTGTAACCGTGAGAAAAGTGGCAAGAAACTTAGTGATAAATTTATATTTCTGATAAAGACAAAAATATCAGGATCAAAATTGAAAGGAGGACAAAATGGAGAAGCCTTATAGATATAGAAAAAAGCTATTAAGATCAGGGACGAGTGACTATGTTTTGCTCCCGGCAGATTGGGTTAAGAAACACACCAAGCCCGGAGAGGAAGAAGTTGTTTTAGAAGTTTACAAAGATCACGTTAAGGTTTTGCCAGTGAAGTAAAAAATGGACTTAAATCAAAAATACAAAGTCAGTCTACCCTTATGCGAAGTACTTGGAATTTTATGGGATCTTGATATAGTATGTTTCAGTAACAAAACTCTTTCGCAAAAATTAGAAACACTTTCAAGAGTAGTAGAAGGAAGAACTTCAATATAAAAAATGGATGCAACAATAGTACAAAACCTAAACCAATCGAGTTTTAAGCTATCGAAGATGAGTAAGGGATATAATTGGGAAATCAAGAAGTATGGCGACAACCTTAAAGTAGTGATGGAAGAAGTAAAGCAAGCAAACGAAGATGCAAAGAAACTCTATGATGTTGAATAAATGGAAGAAGAAACAAAAAAATCCCTCGACGCTGTAATAAAACAGATCATGCACTTAGAGAAAAGATTTGATAAGATGAAAGAAATAATCTCGACTTATTTTGCTATGAGTAACAACTTTGCTCTCGAGAGTTTGAAGACTTCTCTGAAAGAAGTTTAAATGAGAATATTTGGAATTAGAATAATGTTTGAAAGTAATTACAGAAATCTAGTAAAGTTCAAAAATGAAGTCGAAGAGATTTTGAGAAGAAGATTGCCCGTTGTTATGGACAAAACATTAACAAATAAAAACATCACTTTGAGTAGGGGATTAGTTCTAGTGAACAGCTGGGTGAAGAAATCGAGTATAGTTTACAAAGGAAAAGAACCAATAAAAGTATTTCCGGGAGCGTGGGTTATGGGTAATTTCTTTTCATCAGGTGAGAAGACTTCTCTGAAAGAAGTTTAAATGGTAAATGCAAAAGAATTTTTTGAAAGCAATTTCATAAAAGCAGAGAACATTAAAGGCGGTGAGATTTGCGAGATCAACGGAAAAGCTGAAACTGCCGAGATCCCGCAGAAAGATAAGACTGTGAAAACTGTTTTGAATGTGCCTGTTTTGATGGATGGCAAAGATAGAATTTTCACGCCAAATAAAACCAACGGCGACACGATGGTCGAGGCTTTTGGAGAAGATTCAGATTTGTGGGTTGGTAAGAAGTTCACTTTGAAACTAGCTGATACAATCGCTTTCGGAAAGAAAACTAAAACAATGCTGGTCGAGCCGCTTGTTCCTAAAAAAGTGTAAATGCTGACGACAAGAGAAATAACTGATGGATTAGCAGGGGTTGCACATATTTTAATGGGTATGAATGAGAGGATTGAAGAGTTAGAAAAGAAGTGCGGCATCGGCGAAGTAATTCCTAAAGTAGATTAGAAAATGCCAAAACGAAGAAACGATCCAAAGCCCAAGCCAGTTGAAGAATGGACAGCTAAAGAGTGGGAGTTTGCTTATCACAAATTAGTGGCGAAGTTTGAAGAACTGCAAGAACACATGAGAGTTGCCCTGAATCATCTCGGAAAAGCACAATATCAATTATCAAACGCGATATAGACAAAATTTATTTTCTTTTTTCTTTTTCTTTTTTATGATTTCGAGGTTTGTATTTCTCAACAAATCTAATCATCTGATCATAAGCATACGCTGTCCCTTCATAATATCCTCTGACTCGGGAGCTATCAGAGTTGGGAGTGTTTAGAAGATGTTTGGCCATCGCATCTCTTTCTTCTTTCAATTCTTGGAGAACATCTTCTAAGACCGCCATTTAAATCTCCCACGTGTCCGCGTGTTTGCGGACGTGATAACGTCTTGGTTTATGATCCTTACCTTTGACTTCCATCCCCTGCGCGTAATTATTGATTTGAGGGAGCCAGATTGTATACATTTCTATGGCCTGATTTTTAGAGAAAGAAATGATCCTGCCGGCAGAAGCCTGAAGATGAGAACACCACAAAGAAAAATCAGCGTAGACTTTGTAACCTTTGGTTTTGAGATTCCAGATAAGAATATTGTCAAGAGCGAAAAAGGGAACATTGAGTTTAACAGGATCATAACCTTCAAATCCTTTCTTGTAGGCCTCTGTTCGAGCAACAAAGCAATAAACCCCGGATCCATCAACTTCCACAATCCCCTTAGTGTTTGGGTTAAGAGAACGTCTTTCTAGGCAAAACAAGCCTTTCATTTTCATGTGATGAACTCCAAGCCCCACCGGGATCCACGGAGCCGGGCCCCGTCCAGTCTCAATCGCCGTAATCATGGCGGCTTTAGGTCTTTTCATAAGAGTTGCATATAGCTTAGGAAATGCCTTTTGGGGGGCTATAGTGTCATCCTCAAGCAAGAAAAAGGTCGGAGTGTGTATCATGCCTCCCCTACTCACAAACAGCTTTTTCCACATAGCCCAGATATTCCAAAGTTTAGAGGTTTTGAAGACATCGTTTCCGGATCCTCGGATGTTACCCCTCCCTTTGAGGTAAGATTTGAAGAGACGGACAGACTTGAACTCGGAGGTTATGGCGTGGACGTGCTCGGCAAGACTGGTTGCAAGGGAAGGATCCACAGAGTTATCATAAACAAGCAAGTGCATATCTTTTCGGGGAAGATCCATTTTTGAAAGTGATGAGAAAAAGATGTCGGAGAAGATCAGCCTCGAGAACGTGACAACTAGCGTTATTCCTTCTTTCTTATCTTTCTGTTTCAAATTGTTAATAATATATCTTGGTCTCATTCTATTTCTTCTAACACCCACCTTAAAGATCTACGCTGCGCCAATCGGATTCTAGCTTCAATGTATTTTTCTTGATCTATGTAGTCGTCCATACCGTTTTGTAATTCTATGATTTTTTCTATAATTTCTTTTTCAGTTTGCATTTTATTTCACAATCCACCAATCACAAAGGCCACCGCCGAAGATGTGATAGAGTTTGAGATTCTTTTCAGCCACAAATTCATCGACGGCTTTTTTGACTTCCCGGGCTTTGGTTGTGTTGTAATAGTCATGGCCACAGAGAACACCGCCTTTTTTCACCTTTGGCCAGTAGTTATATATGTCTTGAGCGGCGTATCTATAAGCATGATTTCCATCGATGTAAACAAAGTCTAAGTTATTCAGTATATCGAATAAAGCATCAACAGATTTCTTAATGATCCATTCAACTTTATCAGCAAAAGGAGCGAGGCGTTTCTCTGCATCTTTTCTCACACGAGAGAAAACAGGGGTTTTAATGTCAAGATATTCAGGATAACATTCATAAGAATCAATGAGATAAAGTTTTTTGATGGGAAGAGTTTGGAGGATGTTTTCAGCGTTGAAGCCATGCAGCACGCCGATCTCTGCCCCAACTAGATCCTTCTTTCCTTGTTTGGAAATGTACTTTATTGCGGGACGGGGTAGTAGTTCGATTGCCATTTACAATTTCATAAACTCCTGATATGATTTATATTTTTCTCTTGGGATGCCCGGCTGATGGAGGAAGTGGAAGATTTTAATAGAATCGTAATATTTGAGTTCATCTCTGGGAGAAACATCTTTAACAATATGGTTCCAGCAGGAGGGAAGCTCAACCGACGGATAACAGGATTGTTTTGATTGAAGAAGAAAGTTGAGGACATCTTGATCCCAAGTGCCTTTTTCTCCGTGGAAGCCGGAGTCTATTTTGGTTTCATATCCTGCATTCCATTCGAGATTAAGATCTCTCATAAGGTATCGAGGAAAAACAATCATCCCGGAATTGAGAACCTTAACACCTTTTTCTCGAACAATGCCTATTTTATTTGTGCCGACAATCGAAAAGAGATCATTCAGATTTGCATTAACCATCATGTCGGTGTCGAGGAGGGCGGTATAATCAAAGGGTGTAAACCAGCCGCAATTAGATTTTATGCGATGGGCTTCTACGATGTCACGAGCCAAGAAAGTACAAATAGGGAGAGAGTTATGTTTTGCGAAGGAAGAGAGAAAGCGTTTCAACTCGTCAAACCGATCCAATGTTGAGATGCACATAAATCCTTTTTCCATTTTAAAAACTCTCCACGTAAAGATGGTGATCGTGGGCGTAGATTGAATAATCCAGATGTTTCACAGCTTTGAGAAGTTCTTTAAGAGATTTTTTAGTGAAGAAAAGTTTGTGGTGTTTGTTTTGAGCTTTTGGGGAAATGATGTCGGAGTTAGGAGTGTCGATGATCCATTTCTTCCCACAGCGCGCGACTTCTTGAAAAGTTCTGAGAACGTCTTCGCGAGTTGGCAGATGTTCGATAACTTCCGAGCAAACAACAATATCAAAGAACTTACTTTGATAAGGAAGTTTTATGCACTCGGCAAGAGTAAAGATGCCGTTCCACCCATTCGCTTCGAGGAATGTTTTAGAAAGGAAGGTTATGTCGCAGGCGTGTTTAGCACCGATGAGAATTGGCTCGCGCGGGCCACAACCAACAGAGAGGATGTTTTCAGAGTTGGCGCAGAACTTCTTGAGGATTTGATAGCGAGGCTCTTCCCAATATCTTTTATGAATACGATTAAGAGCGTTTACATCGTCTTCCGCGCCGGCCAGCAATTCAGGACTTACAGAGATCATGTTTTTTAGTGAACTGATTGAACTTAAAATTAAGCTCGCTCTGCTTCCCCTCCCTTATCGCTATTTGAGTCTTCAGGCGGCGGGCTTCCTTTGAAAGTTTTTTCATCATCATTAACGTGAAGAGCAGATTTGCCCAGTTTTGGACTTGCAGGGACTTTGCTTATATTCTCTCTGCTGCGCATGCCCAACTTTTTAATGTACTCCACTCTTGTTAAAGGGACAACACTCGATCCTCTATTCTCAAAGAATTGAGGCTCGTTTCTTTTAAGACATTTGCCAGTCATGGGATTGATAGTGTAGTTTTCCGGATCGAGGGTGGCAAGTTCGAGAGGATATTCTGCATTGCTTTGAAGTTCTTGAAAATTTAATTGTTTCAAAATGCCATCTTCCGCAGCAGCGGAAATATTAATTTTCTTTTCTCTCGCTTTCTCAATTAACCCGATTTCAACGGTGACGGTGATCGCTGTTTTAGCCATAACGAGTAGAAATGATACCTATTTATAAATACTTATATACTGCAACATATAGGTTCAACTGAAAAAAGAAAAGAAAAGAACCAAAAGAAAAGAAAAAGATACATATATATGTATAATATAAGCTAATACTATCCCAAACTAAAATAAGCGCGTTTATTCAAAAGACTCGCGCCCTCAACAAAGAAAAAAGCAATAATCTAAGATGAGCGTTGTTTAAATAGTTTTATGTGTTTGGGTTTGATTCTGTCTATTTCTAGAGCTTGCTGTTTTCTAACATAAGCAGAGCGAGAAGGTGCGATCATCTTGGCAAGGACTGGAATAGTGAGATGTTTTTGAGACATGAGATCTTGAGAATGTTTTTGGCCATAACGTCGAACAAGAAGTTTGGATTTTTCGAGATCGGAGAGACGATTTGGCCAGAAGTGAACTTTGTGATGACAGGCGTGACAAATCTTAATTGTTATTTCGGGAGAATAACAAAGATGATGAGCTTCTAATTTCTTGACGACAGAAGGACATAATTCACACTTTCCGGGTTTTCCAGCTGTAATGAAACGATGAACAAGAGATCCCTTTTTAACGCCCTGAAGTGAAGCTACCATTGAACTATAAAGCATTTGTTTTTTAAAGATGTTGCGGAAAAATCGAAGTTAAATTATTCAAGAGAGGAATAGGAAAAATCGCTTCGCTCGTCTGCGCCTCGCTCAAACACAAGCTACCGTTTTTTCTTACAGCCTCTTGAAAATTCCCTGCACAGGGAACCACGATCGGGAATTTTCGGGCTGACGAAAAAACAATAGCGGATGTTGTTGGTGGTGATTTCAAGTGCTCCTCAATGATTAGATAACTTCGTCGCGGCTCGATTTCGCCTCGCTGTGAGACACTAAGTTTCTCACACTCTTCGCAAATAGTCGTCGGTTATTTTGTTTAAAATTGCGACGGTTAATATCGACACAGTGTTACACTCAGCGTTTCTCTCTGTGTCTCCCCTAACCCCACGCCCAAATAGTGCGTCTCCGACGCTAATCCATGCCCCCGCAGGTATGCTAACCGCACCTTTCCCTCGATGAGCATCGCTTAACTCTGGCTTAAACGAACGCAGGAAACGAAAAGTCGTTTAATCCCCGTTAAACAAAGCTCATCTTTCCGAAGTCCATTCCTTCCACCAACACCCCGCGCAGCTCCGAGCCTGCTCCCCTGCCACCAACACCCCCCCTCAAGAAAGGCTTATCCTATCGCACAAGAGGAAAATCTAGCACGATAAGATAAATACCCTGTGACATTGTTTAGTAAGAGCATATTTTACCTACACCAACCAAACTCCATGCCAGCCGCATATCTTTACTAAACAATCACACTAACCCCCTACCCCCTAGAACGCAGTCCATTCCTTCCACCAACACCCCCCACCTGCCACCAACACCCCCCGCCCCCCCGCCTCCCCCAATCTAATCCCTATGGTGCAACAAAACTTATTAGTACAGGCCTCCCCAAAATCGAAATTAAATCTCTCCCCAAAATCGAAATTAAATCTCTCCCCAAAATCGAAATTAAATCTCTCCCCAAAATCGAAATTAAATCTCTTAGTAAAAGAATTTCAAAAAGAATTAGTAAATCTAAATCTAAAAGAATTATTTTACATCTGCAAGATAATAATTCAATGCTTTATTTGAAAAGAAATTAAGAAGGACGGTTGATTAAGAAGAATAACAATCAAAAGAGAAGAAATAAAGACTAAACAACACCAAAACAAGGACAAAAGAAGAAGAAGAAGGAAGAGAGGGAGCAACGGCAATCGATATTAACAAATGTTTTTTTCAACGCAAAAAGCATAAAACAAAATAATCTTTACTGAGGGCCAATTCCCCATTCCTCAAACATAAAATCACTATTCGCAGCTATGTTCCAATTAACTCCGCTGTCAGGAGAATTGACTAAGTTACCCCCAGCATAAGACGAGACAGCACCTAGAAAATGTGCAATGACTTTATTAGCGGCATCTCCACCCAAAGCTCTAACAACTATTCCATACATCGTATTTTTCTGTAATTCGTAACTCGTCAAAAATATTTCTCTCCATTCTCCCCCGACGGCAGCGGTTAAAGTATTTCCGTTTGTTGTACCCAAACACAAATCAATCCCATCGGGCTTATTGGCTCCATCAACCTCCTGCAAGGAAACAGTAATTAGGCCGGGACTTCCAACCCTCTTCAATAACAACTTAATTGAATAAGAATTATGATTTTCATTTAATCCAACTGTGCCGACGGTGAATGTTTGCCCCAACCAGTCTATCCCGAAAAACTGCCAAGTGGAAAGTCCACCAGCAAGATCATACTCATACATCTTCAACCCGGTCGGCTCGTCGCTAGTCAAGACGTGAGAAATAGCCCTTAATTTCCCTCCATCCAATCCTCTCGACAACCATTTAGTGTAAACAATAGATCTCTCACCGCGAGTCGTTTTCTTAGCCAATTCTTCCCCATAGGCAATATAAAAATGCTGCAAAAAAACAGGCTCGCCATTCACGAGCAACTTAACAACTTTTTCCAGTTTTTCAGCAGAAGCAAAATAAGGTTTTTGTTTCCCAACAGACAAATCTTTTGTGGCGTCATATCTTTTCCCAATAACAGATCCATCAATTTTAGCAGCATACTTGTTTATCCTTTCGGGAGCCTTTCTTTTCATAAAACATTAAGAACTTCAGAAATTAAATACCTTTCTATCTTTCAAATTTTCATAAACCGAGCCATCCCCTACACCGCCCCTAACCCGTCCTAGAGCAAATCTTATTTACTCTGACTACCTCTGAATTGAATGATCCGAAGATTAGAGAAGTGGAAAAAAACATTAAATTCAGATGCACAAAAAAAGGCCTTCGATAATCAGAAAGACAGCATGGTGAAAAGTGAAACAAAGCATACAAAAGAACTGGTGTATATTGAAGAAGCCATCAAAAGGGTTGCAGATGGTCAGTCCGTTATACACCTTCCCTATTACATAATCTTCGGAAAAGAACTTTATTCAAAACTCTTAAAATTTGTGGCCCAAACTCTTTTAGATGAAGTTTGCATTTTAGAGAAGAAATGGGAAACAAGAGGGTTAGATCTTCCAACATTGCAGGCAGTCGAATATCTTTTGATTCCTAACTTCGTGCCTTGCAAGATTATCCCCGATTACATCCCTAAAGATGCCAGATTGTTCTGGCCAGATACAAACGCCTCTATTCCGACAGACTGGTTGAGAGATACAGACTTTGATTTGAAGTTTTTAGAGGGAGCTGCCAGCGGAAATGATCCGGGAGCGAATGGGGGAAATGTAGATCATATTCATGTGGTTGATACTCATATCCATACGCAGAACCACGCCCATAAACTTAATGCTAGGGGGGGATTAATAACAACAGACACAGCAACAGTACCGGGAATCCCAACACCAACGACTTTCGCAGCTTCATCTCATGTTCACGCAGTAAAAGATTCTGAATCTAACACAGACAGCACAACTGCGGGCACTTCAACAATAACGGCTAAAATCGCAGATCCATTAAGCAGGAAAGCGATTTTAATAAAACCAGCTGATGCAACTCAAGAGATCCCTGATAATTGTTTATTGCTTTATGATGACTCTGTTGTCCCGGCAGGTTTATTTGTTGCAGATGGAAATAATGGCACAGATGATTTTGATGATAGATTTATAGCTATTCCCGACGTTGGGGCAGATGGAGGGGGAGCAATAGGCGCAACAACTCACACCCACATAGTCGGCGCAAATCATGGGCACACATTAGACCATAAACATAACGACAGCGATTTTGGAAATACCTCTGCAACTGTATTCAGGGCACCTGGGGCTTTTGGGCTCGGAACAGAGGGAATTATAGGACATCATAAAGCAACACGTATCCAGGGTACAAGCCCAGCAATAGGAACAACATCCGAGGCATGGCAGAATGAAGACACAGCACCAGCTTACAAGAAACTTGTAGCTATACAAAATGAGAGCGGAGGAATCTTAGGACTAGGCCCTAAGATGATCTTGCCTTATGTTGGCACAATAGCAAGCATCCCCTCAAAATGGGATTTATGCGACGGAACAAACGGAACGCCAGACATGAGAGATAAGCAAGTCATGTGCACGAAAGACGGAGTAGAATACGGCAACATAGGCGGCAGCAATTCACACACGCACTTAGGAACAGCACACAATCATTCTGTCGCAGCTCACACTCATCCTTATACTTTCACAACAATAGGCTATTCAGGGACGGGAGGACTGTCGAGCATAGCAAAATCAACTCACAATCATACTAACTCAATGACTACGTGGTCTGGGAATGTTAATAATCAAACAAGCACATTACAATCTACCGACGGCAGAAGGCCTTGGAGAACAATTTTGTTTGTGATGTATAACCCGTAATTATAGAAAAATATATAAATCCTGAAGTATTCGGATAACCGAATAATTAACGGAGGTTAAATCAAATGGTAAGAGCCGCAGCTGATAGAATTAACAAATACACCGCGAAAATAGTCGGGGACGTTGTTAAAAATCGAATTGATGCCCAGAAAGACTTCATGGTCGCTCAAGCATCTGTTCAATTTAGTGAGATCGCTACGGAAGAAGCTCAAATTGCCGCGTACTGTGATCCCTTGGGGATCAGCCCAATGCTAAAGCCCTTCTATATGTCTTTCGGAAGAAAGATCCACATGTTGAAGAGGAAGCACACCGACGATACACTTCATGACGAAGTTTGTATTGCTGCTGTTGCATGGGGAGCGCGAGGTTTGGATTTGTTCCACTTAGCTACAATATCAGAGAACATCTACACGGTAGACATCTGGGATTGTACTGCGTAAGCAGACTCACAAAACTTTTTATTTTTTATTTTCCTTTTATTTTCATAATCATGGCAATCGGATGGCTAACAATCCTTTCAGAACCCTCGGGGGCGAAGATCTACGTAGATGGATCTTACAAAGGTTATGCAAATTCTTCTTCAACAAAAGAGATCCCCCTATCTGAAGGATGGTATACAATCAAAGCGACTTTGATGGGTTATGAAGATAAAACAAAAGAAGTAAGAGTGACGGCGGGAGATTATCGAGGAACAACAATATTTTTAGGGGAAGAGGAAGAAGAAGAAGAAGAAGACGAGGAAGGGACTCTTTCAGTTAATTCAAATCCACAAGGAGCAAACGTATACGTCTTGAATAATTTTATTGGAAATACCCCCGTTTCAAGAGACATGAAAACTGGAAGGTTTGCTATCAGGCTTCATAAAGCAGGCTACAAAGATTATGAGGATGATGTTCTCGTCGAGGAAGATAAAATTTCAGTTTATTTCTATACCTTAGAAGAAGAAGGAAACTGGTGGGATTTTCTTCTTGAGGCTTTGCTTTACGGATGGAAACCAAAGAAAGATCCGCTATTTAGAATTTATGCGGAATTGTTTGATAAAGAATTGACTTTTGATGAATGGTCTCAATTCCAACTCGGAGCGGGAGATTGGTTGCTGCCTCTAAATGCAACTTCCAAACTTCTTTTTAATTCAAACTTGAAGGGGGACACCGAACAGTTCGGCTCGGTAAATGATTATACTGATATGCTTTTAGGTCTGGCTCTCTTCATACCAGCCGCAAAGATCACAAAAGTAACGGGAAAACTAGCGGGAAAAGCAATCACTTCCGCCGAAGCAGCGAAGATTGTAACCAAATTTGGATCTGATGATGTGGCGGCGGGGCTTTTGAAGGCTGTGAAAAAACATCCTTCAAAC